>Ga0163215_100605_pt1 | contig 50657 bp, 34 predicted proteins | sample SynspAceP_FD_185934 | JGI IMG/M metagenome (GOLD analysis project Ga0163215, IMG submission 185934) | Saline lake microbial communities from Ace Lake in Antarctica - Synechococcus sp. Ace-P (Hybrid Assembly) | ecosystem: Environmental > Aquatic > Non-marine Saline and Alkaline > Saline | place...
CCCATCAAAACTTCAACCTGCCGTAACTTCACGACAATCTCTTCGGGCTTCGGTCTCTTAATGGCCATCTCTGGTCCTCCGCTTTCCTAACTATAGGGGCGGACCACTTCAAAGGGGGAGGCTCAGGGTCAAACCTGGTCTCTTCAAGTGCATCGAATACGCGCTCTGCCAATCTGGGGTCCTTGAACTGAACAGGAGAGAGGTTCACAGACAAAAACAGATCTGACCAGGGAGCTATTGCTTCCAAAGCTGATCGTAAAACCCAGTCTCCCAATTCAACGATAAATCCGGATTCTTCGGCAATCGGAATAAATTCGTTTGGCAAAATCAGACCACGGCTCGGGTGGTTCCAACGCGCCAGTGCCTCTGCACCAATGACTTCCTGCGTCTGAGCATCCACAATGGGTTGAAGGTAGACTTCCAATTCCTCGTTTTCGATTGCCTTGGAAAGTTCCTGCCTCATGACGCGGCGCTTGACTGTTTCCAATTCAAACACATGGTCGAACATAACGGGTTCATTTTTCCCCGATGCTTTCGATTTGTACATTGCCAGATCGGCGCGTCGCATCAACTCTTCATGGGTGTTACCATGCTCGGGGTGCATGGCAATGCCCACTGACACACCTGACACGACCGTATGACCGCCAATCACCAGTGGCTGGCCGATCGCATGCGCCATTTGATGCCCAAGTTGAAGTGCAGCCTCTCCATCAATGACAGGCTTGAAGACAATGAATTCATCGCCACCAAGTCGGCTGACAAATGCATCTTTCCCTGCGATGCGTTTCAGCAATTTGGCGGTGCGCTTCAAAAGATCATCACCAACCTTGTGTCCGCAAAGATCATTGACCGCCTTGAACTGGTTGAGATCGAGGAAAAAGGCTGCCGTTGTCTGGCCTTGTAATTTGTTCTTGGGATTCTCAACCATACGTCCGAAATGCGCGCGGTTCGGTAGGCCCGTCAGCGTGTCATGAAACGCAATATAATTTGCATTCGCTTCACTGGCGCGCAATTGCCGCTCCGCAAGCTTAGCTGATGTTACATCGGTCATGGAGGCAACGGCGCCTATCAATTTATCATCGGACGTTTTCAGCGGAGCGGCCTGTGCGATCACATGACGCTTGGGCAAACCATCTGGCGCAATCACCATTTCCCGGTCCACAACGGAACCGCCCTTCATCGCTTCGAAGAGCGGGTTGCGATCATCTGCAAGCGGCGTAATCCCGTCTGCTTCAAACAAATTGGTCGATTCAACATAATCCCCACCAAGCGGGGCATTCTGGTCTATGCCGTGTATGCTACGGCCGGATTGATTGAAGAGTGTCACCGAACCTTCCGCATCGCAGGCCACGACACCATCCTTGATGTTTTCCAGCACTGCGTTGAGCATTTCTGCCTGGCGTTCCATCGTCTTTCGCGCAGCGACCTGTTTGGTTACCAGCATGGAACAAGCGACTACGCCTTGTATCTCACCCTGTCGCGACTTCCAGGGTCTGGCTTCCCACCGTAGATATTCAACCTCTCCGTTTGCCAGTCTCACCGGGTCTTCGGCGATACGTATGGTTTTTCCGGCAAGTGCATCAGTGTATGCCTTATACCAGCCTGGATGGCTTGAGCTTAAACCGCCAATACCATTGCTGGCGGCATTTGTATCCAGCAGGGCCATAAAATCACGCCAGCTGTCGCTGCAGGCAAGGTAGTTTCCGTTCATGTCCATCAAGGCGATGCCGTTGGGAACATGTTGGATCAATGCACGGATCTGGCTTTCTGTCGCAGCTGCTTTATTCTGGGCTTCCTGTCGGTATTCTATTTCCTCAAGGACATTTCCAGTAACGCTGCGCATATCCATCTGGTCGACAACAATCGCGGCCAGATCAGCAAGGCGCTTCTGTTGCTTTTTACCAAAGTCATGTCTTGTCTTGGTGTCTACGATGCACAATGAGCCCAACCGGTGGCCACTCTGCGCAACCAGGGGCGCTCCGCAATAAAATCGAATGCCCATCTCACCTGTCACGAATGGGTTGTCCTTGAAGCGCTCATCCTGTGTTGTGTCAGGTACGCACAACACGCGATCTTCGAGAATGGTATAGGCACAAAATGCAAGATCACGAGGCAGTTCTGGCGCCTCCAGACCGCAGGATGCCTTAAACCATTGTCGGTCTGTGTCGATCAGGGAAATCAGCGCGATTGGCGCATCAAACAATTCAGATGCAAGATCTGTTATGCGGTCAAAGGCACTTTCCTTTTCCGAGTCAAGGATGGCAAAGCGCCGAAGTGTTGCCAGGCGCTCTGCTTCATTTTCTGGGATCGGTGCGGGTATCATCAGAGTAAATCTCTCGTAGTCATTATGGCCGTTCAACAATCCGGTCGGACACGTTGACAAGCCTATACAACTATTAAGTGCTTAAAATGTATGTGCAGCCTAATGTTTAGCATGGGGTCGTTAACAACGTCTTCGATCTTCCCGATATCTCAAATATAAAATGGAGTGGATTGGCATGATGCGCCTGCATGTTAGATGCTGCGAATGAGGGCAAAATCTCGGGTGTCTCTCAATCAAGTTTCTAGCTCATCCGCAGTCATGACACGATTTCGTCCCGCATCCTTGGCACCGTAAAGAGCCTTGTCACTGGCGCGGATCAAATCTTGAGGGCCGTTCTTTTGCCCAGGCATGGCTGTCGCGACACCCGCCGAAATAGTGACGCGTGGAAGCGCCGCGTCTCCATAGTCAATAATCATGGACTCGGTTTTCCCGCGCAGTACTTCCGCGCGCTCGCGGGCTTCCTCCATTGAACTCCGGGGCAGCAGGACAAGGAACTCCTCACCACCCAATCGAGCTGCAATCTCACCGTCATTAACGATAGACTGCATGACTTCCCCGATATGCCGCAGAACCGTGTCTCCGGCATCATGCCCGTGCAGATCGTTGAATGGTTTGAACTTGTCCACGTCAAGCGCAATCACTGAAACCTTATGTTTGTCCCGTTCTGCCTCTGCCAATGCGTGGCGGCACTGGTTCATCAGGTGGCGACGGTTCCATAGGCCGGTCAGCGGGTCTTTCGTTGACTGGTCCATAAGTTCGTCGCGCAACTTCACATTCGCAATTGCAAGGCTGATCTGTTCAGCACAGCGCACAGCAAAGGGCATGATCGTCTCTTCGAAGAGGGTTCCGTCAGCTGTTGTTTCAGCGCTGAAGCGGATGTGTAACAAGCCCACTGTCTCGCCATGGGCAATAATGGGAATGCAGATATATTCGCGCCCGTCACTCAGGTCGGGAATGTCCACAACATGTTTGCACGTAATGCCAATTTCGCCAGGACCGAAATGGGTCATCCGGCCACGGCGCAGTGCCCAGCAATCATCTGGATGAATATGTGCCTGAATCGCGCCATTACGATTCCACTCGCAAGAGCCGTCCAGCATGTCACGCGAATTGCTGTAAACGTAGAGTTCCCCGGAGGAATCCTCGAATATGCGAGTCATAAAACACTCGACAACCCGAAAGAGTTCAGACAGGGATTGGCAACTCTGTAGCCATTCACCCAACTGCGACAAGTTCCGCATTTGGACTTTCCGCGTACGCTCGGTCTCCAGAGCAATGCGAGCCTGATCATTGGCCTCTTCAGCGGCAATTTTTGCTTTCAGAAGATCCGCTTCACGTTTCTTGAGTTCCGTCACATCAAAAGCAACACCTGCAGTGCCGCCGGAAGTCAGTCGGTATTTGACGACACGAAACACACCGCGATCGCCATAGTCCCGTTCTACCGTTTCTCCTGATGCAAACCGTTGCGACTGAACCCGTCTTTGGACCTCGGTTTCCAATTCGTCGCTGGGAACAGTGTCCTTGATCTGCGCTCGCACAAGATCAGCGTAGTGAACCCTTTGCCCCGGAGCCAGATCATTGCGCATTTTCAGTAAAGCAGGGTGCAGGCTCTCATAGGCTGAATTGGTGGCAAGCAGCCGATCATCCGGCGTGTAGACGCAATAGGGCGATGGCGCGCGCTCAATTGCCTCTTTCAGGATGCGATGTTCCTGAACAAGCTGAGCTAGGGCTGCTCGATCCTGAGAAAGCCGTTCAACGGTTTCTTCTGTACTGCCTTTCGCCGCAGCAACCGCATACGCGATTGATTCTGGAACAATGGCAGCAATTGGTTTCTTTTCAGAATTCACTCCCAATCCAAAACCTCCCCTGAAATAGTGAAGGGGCATGATCAGATTAAATGATCAACGTGACCTTAAGAACGGTGGAGACCGCGAACCTTGGTTAATTAAGGTTTCGTGAGTTCGGTAAAAAATAAGTATATAAAGTAAAAAGCTTTAGGCATCTGGCTGTTGCGTCAAATATTTATTGAAACCGAAGAGAATATTTGGCGAGCAGCATTTGCGTTCCGAGAAAATATATTCCCGCCAAATTCGCTAGGATCGCGCAAAGCTTTTCAGTGTCTCTTCTGTGGACACAAAAGCATCTTGACCTTCAAACGGATCGTGGCCTGATAGCCCATCTCCATGAACGCCATTTTCTTCGGACGGTAGTTGGAAGGCGGTGCTTTCCGGTTCTTTTTGGCTGCCATCATGCATTGGTGATGCTTCAAACACATCGGCCGGACGCGTATCCTCAACCTGCTTTTCTTTCTGTGTTGGTGCCCCAACAGCTTCTGCTTCTGGTGCGTCCATCACATCATCAACTTGCCAGTGCTGAAGCATTCTCACAACATGACTTTCCGTAAACTCCATCAATGAGAGGAGTTTTGCGATCCGTTGTCCGGTCAATTCCTGAAAGGTACAGGCCGTGTAAATATCTATCGCGCACTTATCCAGCCTGTCACAGACATCGGTATCCGTTCCATCTTCACGCGCGGCCCAGGCTGACGCCTGCATTGCTTCCGCTGCCTGCAAGATATCGGATATGGCCTTCTCAGTGTGCTCGAAAATATCGTCCATTTCATTTGATGATGGTGCAAAGCCGCCATTTTGCGCTTGTTGTGATCCTAGCTCACTGATTTCCTGATGGGTCAGCTGAATTGCAGCAGATAACTCTGCCACCTCCAAATGAAGCTGCTGCAGTGTTTCGTTTTCACCGGCGTAAGCCGGAACAGCATTTTGGGATTCAGCAATCGTGGTGCCAGCAGGTTCGGCATCAATAGGGGCGGTGTCGGCCAAGGGTTTGTCTGGCGCTCTACCTATGGAATTTCCAAGTCTTGCAATGGCTTCAAGCAATATCTCGGTGTCTGCAACACGGTGTCTGCGGGCATATTCTTCAAGGAACCATCGGCCCCTTGCGGTTTCCAGAACCGCTGACTCAATGGCGTGGTATTCTTCTGTTGGCAAAATGTCTGTTGGTTCTGCCGGTTTGTTTTTCTGCTGCGCCATGATCTTCTCGGTGTGGTCTCAATCTGGTTTTCTGTTAAAGTCGAAGCCTGTCAGACAAGTCTCGATTCTGTTCCAGACTACACTGTGATTCTTAACAATAAGATGCTGAAACGCATGTGTTCTTGCGTATGTAGGCGAATGGATTTTCCAAGTGATTGCTCGTCTCACCGGACCCACATCCTTTGCGCCGCGTATGGCCCTGTTTTATATGGCGGTGTTTGCGGCCGTTGGAATCTACATTCCGTTTTTCCCCCTGTGGCTTGAATCGCGCGCCTTGACAGCCACCGAAATCGGCCTGGTGCTGGCGGTTCCTATGGCCGTTCGGGCAATCGTGACCCCACTTATGGTATCGCTGGGGGACCGTGTTTCGGACCGTCGCAAGATCACCGTGATTTATGCCACAACGGCCTTTTTCTGTTTAAGCCTTTTATTCTTTGCAAGCGGCTTCTGGCAAATCGTGCTTGTGGTGGTTTTTGTCGCTATCTTCTGGGATACGCTGGTCCCGTTGGGAGACGCGATTGCCCTGTCTGGTGTTCGCAGTTTTGGCATGGACTACGGACAGGTGCGTCTTTGGGGGTCACTGGCCTTTGTTGGCGCTAATATTGCTGCAGGCGCACTTATTGGCGCGATGTCCGGCTCAGTGGTATTACCCATCCTGTTTATGGCCTACGGTTTGGTGGCGCTGTCGACTGTGATTTTGCCCAAAGGTCAAGTTGCAACAACAGATGTGCCGCAAAACCAGACTGAATTCTCGGCAAAAGCCTTCCGACATCCGGTTCTGCTGCTCTCACTTGCCATTGGCGCATTATGCCAAGCGAGCCATGCCATGGTTTACGCGTTTGGTAGCCTTTATTGGCAGCAAGCTGGATTTACCGGACTTGAAATAGGTGTCCTGTGGGCCGTTGGCGTTTTGGCAGAAGTTGCATTGTTTGGTATGTCCAAACCGGTTTTGAAGCGCCTTGGCCCCTCTGGCCTTTTGGCGGTGGGCGCAGTGGCTGTCATTGTGCGTTGGCTGTTGTTTCCGATCCATTGGTCATTTGCGGGATACTTCGTCCTGCAAATCCTGCATGGCGCCACTTTTGGGGCCGCGCATCTGGGAGTTATGCACGCCATTTCACGGGGGGTTCCTGATGCTCAGACAGGGCGCGCCCAAGCAAGCTATTTCTTCATTTCCGGAGTTATGATGGCACTCATGACAATCATGTCGGGACAGCTGTTTGTGCGCTTTGGCGTCAACAGCTTTGTTGCAATGGCATTGATCGGCTTGTTGGCTTTCGTCCTTTGGCTAATCATGCAACGGCTTAAGAACGGCTCGACATCAGCCCCATAATTCTGATTTCGGTGGTGCAATGACGCTGTTTGCGTAGTGTAACCCATGCGCTCTGTCCCGTTTCAGCAGCAGGGGCCCATCAAGATCCACAACTGCGGCAAATTGGGCAGGTAAGAGAGCTGGGGCCATGCCGAGTGATGTCCCCACCATGCAGCCAATCATCACACCAAAACCTTCGTTTCGACAGCGTTCTACAAGTTTCATGGCTTCTGTCAGACCACCAGCCTTGTCCAATTTGACATTTATGAAATCATAATGTGATTTCAGGTCCGATACAGTCTCACTGGTATGAGCGCTTTCGTCAGCGCAAATCGGAACTGGATGTGGAATGCCCGCCAGAGCGTCATCATGCCCAGCGGGAAGTGGTTGTTCAACCAGTGAAATGCCAGCTGCGGCGCAGACCAGCATATTTTCAACCAAATTTTCTGGCGTCCAGGCTTCATTTGCATCGACGATAATCTTGCAATGGGGGGCCGCTGAATGAACCGCTCTGATACGATCCGTGTCCCCGGCACCACCAAGCTTTATTTTAAGGATCGGATGGTTGCTCGCCGCGTGGGCCGCCTGTCCCATACGCTCTGCAGTGTCGAGACTGATTGTGTACGCGGTTTCAACACCATGCAGCGGTGACATGTCCCACAAATGTGCGACGCTGACGCCCTCCTGCTTTGCCCTCAAATCCCACAGAGCACAATCAACCGCATTGCGGGCAGCACCAGCGGGCAGGGCGGATTGCAATCCTTCTGTGTCGAGCTTTGCGGACAAGTCCGGCAGTATGGACTTGATCTGCTCTGCTACGCTTTCAAGGCTTTCGCCGTAGCGCGCATAGGGAACGCACTCGCCCCGGCCAGTCTTGCCATCTTGGCTGATCGACACTGTCAGGACATGAGCTTCGGTGCGTGATCCACGAGAAATCGTGAAAGCCTGTGCCAACGGAAACATTTCAGTCGCAATTTCTATATGGCGGCTCAAAGGTCAAACTCCTGCTGCAGTCTGGCAACAATTGGTGCCACGCCAGTGCGTATGGGGTCCACGGTTGGTAAGTCGTGGACCTTTGCAATTTCGGCCATCGTGCTGACGGCAGTTGCCTCATCAAGGGCCTGAGTGTTTACAGCTATACCGACACAACGAATGTTGGGGTTCGTGAGTTGCCCGCAGGAAATTGTCAGGTCAATGACCTGTTGAATGCTCGGAAGTGGATGCTTCACATTGCGCATATGGGTCCGCGTCGTTTCATGACAAACCACAAAGGCGTCAGGTTGGGAGCCGTGAAGCAATCCCAGCGACACACCCGCAAAAGACGGGTGAAACAAGGATCCCTGTCCCTCCACAATTTGCCAAATGTCAGGCTCTGTCGCAGGCGAAATCCACTCAGCGGCGCCTGAGATGAAATCCGCGACCACCGCATCAATAGACACACCCCGGCCGGAGATAAAAACGCCGGTCTGCCCGGTGGCCTGGAAAATTGCATCCAGTCCCGCTTCCTGCATGCCTTTTTCAAGCGCAAGGGACGTGTATTTCTTGCCAACGGAACAATCGGTTCCAACTGTCAGCAGCCGCAACCCTTCGCGTTTGGTGCCCTGACCTGTTTTGAACTTCTGATCAGACTGGCGCACATTATGCAATTGCCGCCCATTGCGCTTTGCAGCTTCTGCGATTGCCGGAATGTCCTCCAAACGCAGATGCAACCCGCTTGCAACATCCAGACCGGCATCCAGCGCTGCGACAATGGAGTCGAGCCAGTGATCGGGAAGAACACCGCCGGCATTCACAACGCCAATAATCATTGTTTTGGCACCTGCTGCGATTGCCTGTTGCAATCCCACGTCCGGCAGGCCTGTATCGGCTTTGCATCCGGGCAGGCGCACTTGTCCGACACACCAGTCTTTTCGCCAGTCTACAATTCCGATTGCAGTCTTTGCAGCCAATGCATCTGGCACGTCACCCAGAAACAAAAGATAGGGCCGTTTCAATTCCATAAATCACCTGTTTTTATTCAGCATTTCAACCGCGCTGAATATCCGTTAGTCTGTGCAAGAATCCCGTACTTCGCAATGGAAAAAATGTGAGTGTCACAACAGTGCCAGATCTGTTCATCCTGCAGGACAATTCCGATGACATGAAGCTGTTGGCAGCGGGCAATTGGACATTGGAAAACGCGGCCGATCTATCCCAACGGCTGAATGAGTTGGAACAGCGGGTCGCAAAGAGTGGAGCAGGACCTCTGGTCGCTGACATCACCGCGATTGATGAAATTGATACCTCTGGCGCCTGGTTGTTGGTGCGGCTTCGTAAACACCTGTTGGCCCGGAACAGCGATCTGTTGATCGAAGGCATGACACCTGATCGGGAAATACTGCTGGATGAAGTCTTTGAAAGCGCTGCGGCTGTGGATGCAGACTCTTCCGCTCCACAGCGTTGGCAGCCGATGGAATTTCTTGGTCGGGCTGTGGCTTCCATTGGCTATGATATGTCAGCCAAGACCAATATGCTGGGCCGGGCTATTTCCGGCCTGTTCACTGTTTTGGTATCGCCCAAACGCTTGCGTTTCATTTCAATCGTTCATCATCTGGATCAGGCAGGGCTACGCGCAGTGCCGATCATCGCGCTCATGTCGTTTGTCATCGGCGCGATCATTGCTCAGCAATCGGCCTATCAGTTGCGTTACTTTGGCGCTGAAGTCTTCACAGTAGATCTGGTCGGCATTCTTGTGCTGAGGGAACTGGGCGTATTGTTGACAGCCATTATGGTTGCGGGCCGCTCCGGCAGTGCTTTCACCGCCGAGATTGGCTCCATGAAGATGCGTGAGGAGATTGATGCTCTGCGCGTTATTGGCATGTCGACAACCGATGTGCTCGTATTGCCTCGGGTTCTGGCTCTGGTAATTGCGGTGCCATTGTTGACCGTTGTCGCCAATATCTTCGCGCTTTTGGGTGGGGCTATGGTCGCCTGGGTCTATGCTGATATTCCACCGATTGAGTTCATCACCCGGTTGAGAGAAGCCGTTTGGCTCTCAACCCTGCTGGTGGGCTTCATAAAGGCGCCATTCATGGCTTTGGTAATAGCCGTGATTGCCTGTTCAGAAGGCTTCGCTGTGAAGGGAAGTGCTGAATCTCTGGGGCGTCGGACAACAGCCTCTGTGGTCAAAGCCATTTTCATGGTGATCGTCATGGACGGACTGTTTGCCATGTTCTTCGCAGCAATAGGCTACTGATGCGTGTTTCCTGACGGTTTGGGTCTGCTCGTTAGTTCTGCTCCTCGAGACGATCTGTTGCTGGCGCGGGCGTTCGGGAAAGTGCAGATACAGCGGAATTGAGTTCTTCATCCAATTCCACATCAACGGATTGCAGCGATGGCAGAAGTTGCTCCAGATTGCGTGCACCAATAATCGGGCTTGTTACAGCTGGATTGGCAGCGGCCCAAGCAATTGCCAGAGATACCGGATGGATATGTCTTTCTTCAGATAAGGCCGAGAATGCCTCTGCCGCTTCAAACACCCACGGCTCACCATAGCGTGCCGAATACATGGAATTGGCAACAAGGCGCGCGGCCTGCGGGCGCGTACTGGCATTATATTTGCCACTCAGAAGCCCCCCGCCAAGCGGAGAGTAAGAAATGACGCCCATATTCTCGGCAAGAGCAAGGGGGAAAATTTCCACTTCGGCCTGTCGTTTCACAAGGGAATACATGGGTTGAATCACATCAAAGCGCGGCCAGCCATGCCGCTCCGAAATGCCATGCGCTCTGGCAAGTTGCCAGGCCGCATAATTGCTGGCCCCCAGATACAAAACCTTGCCGTCCGCCACCAGTTTTTCCAAAGCGCGAAGCGTTTCTTCCAGCGGCACATGATTGTCCCAGCGATGCATGAAAAGAATATCTAGCCGGTCAGTGCCCAACCGCTGCAGGCTCGCTTCTACAGCCTGCAGAATATGCCGACGATTGCCACCTCCAGAATTGATGTCAGCGCTCATTGCTCCGAAGCACTTGGAAGTAACAATCAATTCATCACGGTCAGTCTTGATCAAGTCGCCCAGAATGCGCTCAGCCATGCCATTTGAATAGACATCTGCACAGTCGAAAAAATTGATGCCCGCATCGCGGCAGGCAGAAAACATGCGGCCAGCTTCATGTGCGTCAGCATCACCACCAAAAGACATGGTTCCAAAACAAAGTTCTGAAACCTGCAAGCCGGTCTGGCCAAGCAATTTTGTTTTCATCATATCCTCCACGCGGTTTAAATAAGACGTCCATTCAATGCGCTATCTGGCGCAAGATCGCAATATTGCCTTCATTGCAAACGAAACGCCAATCCAGCATAAGGTTAAGGCAAGTCTTGGAATCGGTCCCAATGAGGGTTTCCTTAAAGGCGATCAGATGGTGCAGATCCAGAGTTTCTATGGCCAGAGAACTTATTACATTTCCGTCTGTAAAACGTGGCGACGTCATTTTGCAGGCGCGCGGAATTACCGTTGGTTTTGGCGATACGCTCATACTTGAAGATCTCGATATCGACCTCAAGGCTGGCGAAGTATTGGGCGTTGTGGGCGCTTCTGGAACCGGCAAGTCGGTATTGCTGCGCTCGATCGTTGGCTTGCTGCCGCGCCGCTCTGGTATCGTAAAAGTGTACGGTCAGGACTACGATTCTGCCGAACATGCTGTGCAGGAGGCGGTGGATCGCCGCTGGGGTGTGCTGTTTCAAAACGGCGCCTTGTTTTCAGCATTGACTGTAAAGCAGAACGTTCAAGTGCCAATGCGGGAACATTTAAGATTGCCGCAAGATCTGATGGACGAACTGGCCCGCATCAAGATTGAGATGGTTGGTTTGCCGCCCGATGCTGTAGACAAATTCCCGGCGGAATTATCAGGCGGCATGATAAAACGGGCGAGCCTTGCCAGGGCTTTGTCGTTGGACCCCGACATCGTCTTTCTGGATGAACCCACCTCAGGCCTTGATCCCATCAGTGCTGCAGAATTCGATGAACTGTTGAAAAAACTCTGCAAAACCCTGGCTTTGAGTGCGTTCATGGTGACCCATGATCTGGACAGCCTCTATGCCGCCTGTGACAGAATTGCCGTTATCGGCAACAAAAAGGTCATGGTAGAGGGCGGCCTGCCGGATATGCTGGCATTTGACGATCCATGGGTGCAGGATTATTTTCGTGGGAAGCGTGCCCGCAGACTGAATGAGTCGCTAGAAAGCTGAATGCGGGTTATCAATTGAACGTCGGAATGACATGTCGAGAGTGAGTCTGTAGACGATGGAAACCAGGGCCAATTATGGGCTGATCGGCCTATTCACGTTGTTGGTGGCCGCCATAGCCGTGTTTATGATCTATTGGGTCGGAAGGCTGGACCAGGCTGGGTCCGCCATACCGGTTCAGATTTCCTTTCCCGGAGCCGTATCCGGCCTTGTTTCTGGAAGTCCTGTCAATTTCAACGGCATCCGCGTTGGCACAGTTCGCAGCCTTTCGCTGGATCCAGGCGATCCGGAAGCCGTTTTGGTCGATGTGGATATTGCCGAAGACACGCCCCTGAAGTCGGACACCAAAATCACGCTTGGCACAACCGGTATCACGGGTGCGTCTTACGTGGACTTACGCGCCGGTTCCATAGAATTGCCCAACCTTTTGTTGCAAGACGACATTCCCCAATTGCAGGCTGACGGATCCTCAATGGATGACCTGCTGCAGGCTGCGCGGGATATGATGGCCCGGGTGGACCGTGTTGTCAGACGGGTTGATACATTGGTGGAAACCAATGGCGCAGAGATCGAACGAACCATTCAGAACGCGGCGATTTTTTCCGACGCTTTGGCAAGTAATGCATCCGGCATCGACCGTTTCCTGTCGACTACTTCAGAAGCAGCCACACAAATTGGCGCGCTGGCGGCCCGTATGGAAGGTCTGACCGAAAAGGCGGACACACTGGTCAGTGCCATTAATCCGGAGCAGGTGCGGACTGCCGTCGACAACATTCAACGGTTCACTGACAATTTGGATCAGACCGCTGGAAAACTTGAAGACCTGGTCTCTGAAGCCAAAGTCGCAGTCACCACATTCAACACCTTTGGTGCCTCCCTCAACAGCAGCCTGTTGCAGATAGATAATATTGTGTCTGCGATACCGCCTGAAGAATTGACCGGAATTTTCGAAGGCGCCAATTTATTTGTTAAAAATCTGACTGATCAAAACGGAGCAATCTCCGGAATTGTTGAAAATGCCCGTGAAGGTAGTGAGAGTTTTAAAAACCTTGCGACGCGTCTTGAGGGCGAGGGTGACCGCATAAGCGGAATCACCGCCGATGCTGCAGCGTTTGCAGAGACGCTCAATTCTGCAGCTGGCCGGGTGGATGCGCTTTTTGACGGTCTCGATAAGATGATGAGTTCCGATGGCAGCGCAACACTTATGGGTGAACTGCAGAAGACCCTTTCCAGTTTCCGAAGCGCAGCCTCCACATTTGAGGTCCGGATTGGCGAGATTGCTAACGGCGTGTCGCGCTTCTCCGGTGCAGGACTGCGCAATCTTGACGGCCTGATTGCTGATGGCAGGCGCGCGATGAGTCGCTTTAATCGCTTGTTGCAGCAGTTGGAAAGCAATCCACGGCAGTTCATTTCAGGCAGTGGTGGCGTCCCGGAATACAATGGCAGGCCAAGACGCTGAGATATTCCCGATTTATGCACTGGAACCGGGTGATTCTTGCAACAGTCGCGTCTGAAAAGGGCGCGGGCGCTTGATTTCTTGGGAATCTCTGTCCAAAAGCAAAGGGGGTATTTCTCCAGACTCTGTAAGTGATAGCGAGTTGGCTTTGGCCTTTGATACGAAACAAGATACGCAGACGCCTTTGGCTGGACGACCGATGCAAGCTCGCAAACTGGGAGCAGGACTGTTGGTTGCCGCTGCGCTGAGCTTGGGTCTTTCTGGTTGTATTTTGATTTCGCCACCGCCATCGCGAACCTTTGACCTGTCCGCACCGAACGACATTTCAAAGCTGCGGGGAAGGGCTGGACAAATACTTATAGTCGAGCCAAGCGCGTTGCAGGCCCTTGCCGGAAACGGAATTGTGGTCCGGCCATCTGCCTCGGAGCTGAATTATTTTCCGCAGGCACAATGGGCAGATACGCTGCCAAGACTGCTACAGGCGAAAATACTGGAATCCTTTGAATCAACAGGCCGAACCAAAGCGGTTGGCAAACCCGGTGATGGTCTGGTCATAGACTACCAAATTCTGTCGAATTTGCGGGCTTTCGAATTTGATGCCATCACCCAGTCTGCCAAAATCGATATCTCTGTTAAAATCGTGAATGACCGGACCGGCCAAGTGGCCGGGACGCGAGAGTTCAGTGCCAGCGCTTTCGCTCCGACAGACAGTCTGGAAGATGCAGTATTCGCTCTTGATGAGGCGATGGATGAAGTGATAATCGCAATCGTTCGCTGGACTCTGGGTCGCGTTTAAAAGCCCGAGTGCTTACAGATCACAGGCCTGATAGATAGAGGCCTGACAGACTGGCGTTTCACGCGGATTATTCATCTTCTGTCTTGAGTTGCTTTCCGCCCGGTCGGTGTCCACCCAGACTGTTTCGCAATTCGCGTGCCATATCACCAAAGGTTTGTGCACGCTCAGCGCCCAACGCATCCAAAATGATCTGATCCATATCATGCCAGGCTTTATGTATTTCCATAAGCATTTTTTGGCCCTCATCCGTAAGGGACAGAACATTGCTTCGCGCCGTTTTTGAATTGGGCTTCCGACTAATCAGCTTTGCTGCGATCAGGCGTGAACTCATGGTGCTCATACTGGCTGCTGATATATGAAATTCGCGGGCAAGCTTTACCTGTGAAACCGGACCAATACGGCTGAGCGCCTCAAGCACACGTGCTTGTCTTGGCTGGATACCATATGGCGCCAGGCGGACTCGCAATCTGTCTTCCACCAGATTACCAGAATGTAATAGGGGATGAAGTAAAAAGCCTTGTTTTTTCATGCTCATTGTTAGAGTGTTAACATGGAATTGGTCAATGAGTTTCAATCTGTTCTTTGAATTCGAATCTTAAAGTATTTGACCAAAACATTTTAGCGTTCCCCCAAGTCGTGTTCTTTGTACAAGTCGCGACATTTTTATATGTGTCACACATTTGGGCTGACCAAAAGACACCAGTTTTTTTGAAACCATAAGTCCAGAAACTACGCCAAAGATCACAAGGATAGCAATATGCGCGGCCCATCTGGTTATGATTTGATATCTCGGATCAATCATTGGCTGATCGCAATTGCCATTATTGGCATGCTTGCACTGGGGCTTTTTTTCGAGTTTGGCGGTTTAGCGCGCGAGGATAAGCGTTGGCTCGTCGATCTTCACAAATCGGTTGGTGTTCTCGTGCTGATCTACGGTGTATGGCGTGTGTTGTGGCGTGTTATCCAGGGTTTTCCAAAATCTGATGACAACACCATGCCTCAATGGCAGGAGATCGCATCAAAGATTGTTCATTGGGCTCTGCTTGCAGGCATTCTCATCATGCCGATTTCCGGTGTTGTCGCAAATATTTTCAATGGGCGTTCTATCGCTGTGTTCAACTGGTTTTCAATACCGGCGCAGGCCGAAATTGGCTGGTTGGGTAGCGTTGCTGGCTACGCCCATAAATATGTAGGTTTTACGCTGGCCTTTATCGTTGCCATTCATATCGCCGCAGCGCTCAAACATCACTTTGTGGATCGGGATTCGGTGCTGATCCGAATGGTCCAGGGACGGGCCGATTGAACCGTTGCAGGACCTATTTCCCCGACTGGAGATGGCGCTGAACTTGAACGGTCAATTTCCGGAAACTCAAACCGAAGGATTTACATGATGCTCAAACAATTTGCTCTGACAACGACAATGGTCCTCGCCACGATGAGCCATATTCAGGCGCAAGACGCGGATATGAGTTTCTTCATAACAAGTGTAAACCCTGGAAATGGCGCAGATCTGGGCGGCCTTGCCGGTGCAGATACGCATTGTGGTGCACTTGCCGAGGCTGCGGGTGTGACCGGAAAAGCCTGGCGGGCTTATCTGTCAACGGATGCGGAAAATGCACGCGATCGCATTGGAGAAGGCCCCTGGATGAATGCCAAGGGCGTAATCGTTGCCCTCAATGTTGATGATCTGCACAGCGACAACAACAAGCTGAGCAAGGAAAATTCGCTTGATGAAACGGGTGCACTTGTTAGTGGACGCGGAGACTCTCCCAATCGTCACGACATACTGACCGGTTCCGGTGCTGACGGCACACTGGTTGGAGATGCCTGCTCATTCTGGACCAGCAGCGGAGAAGGCTCCGCCATGGTTGGGCATCATGATCGTCAGGGTGGTGGTGCTGAACCCACCTCTTGGAATGCTGCACACGGATCCCGAGGGTGCGGACTTGAAGCGCTGCGCGGAACTGGCGGCGATGGCCTCTATTACTGCTTTGCGAGCGAATAAGAAAACAATATGAAACACATCATCTCTCTCCTTATCGCCGTTGCCTTGATTGGTGGCACGTATTTTTTCACCTTTGTCTATGACGGAGGCGGAACACCTGAACAGGCCAATGCGAGCGCCCCCACCGGGCGCGCTGGTCCGGCAGGTCAACGCCGTGGCGGGAGAGGTGGCAATCAGGCCTCAACGGTCACATTGGCATCGGTCAAGGTGGAACCCTATACGGATCTTTTCAGTGCACTTGGCAATGTACAGGCCGATGCCCGTGTCCGGGTGCTCAGCGAAACCAGTGGTCGCGTCACAGCTGTTCATATGGTGCCAAATGTCAGGATAGAGGCAGGTTCTTTGCTGGTTTCTCTCAATGATGAGTTGGAGAAAATTGCTGTCAGAACCGCGCAAATTCAGTTGCGACAGGCACAGGAGACGCTGTCCCGATATGAAAAGCTGGCGTCTACTGGAACACTTACCAACATCTCACTTGCAGATGCTCAGGTGGCTGTTGATATCGCACAAGCTGCTCTGGACAAGGCGAACTATGACTTGGAGCAACGCAGCATCGTTGCGCCCATTGACGGGACGCCCGGCCTTACTGATGTGCAGGTCGGCGCTTTTTTGAATGCAGGCACTGAACTGGTAACGCTGACCAATACCGACAACCTGACGGTGGAGTTCACCCTTCCGGATAGGGCGAGTGAATTACTCCGGCCCGGATATCCCGTCCGAGTGACAGCCCCATCCAGACCGGGTGCGGTTCTGGAAGGCGAGATCACAGCCTTTGACAACGAAATTGATCCTCAAACCCGATTGATTGGGGCAAGGGCGCGGTTTGCCAATGTGGGGCGCGTTCTTCAACCTGGTTCTATTGTCAACGTCCTCGTCAGCAATACCAATGACCCGTTGCCAAGTGTCCCTGTATCGGCACTGACATGGAGCCGTGAAGGTGCAACCGTGTGGGTCGCCAATGACGGCAAGGTCAGCAAAGTTCCTGTCGTCGTGCGTTCACGTGAGAATGACATGGTTTGGCTGGACGCTGATCTTGAAGATGGCACCCAGATCGTCATTGAGGGCGTGCAGAAACTGCGTGAAGGATCGCAGATCGTCACACAGGATCAACTCAATCAAAGGGGCGGAGGCGCAAACAGACCTGAACGGACTCCCGGCCAAAATCAAAACCGGCCCCAAACGTCTGAGGCTGGTTCATGAGTGATGAGACCGCCCCCAAAAAACGCAGCGGCTTTGCAGAATTGTTTATTGCGCGGCCCATTCTCGCGCTCGTCATCAATCTGCTGATTGCCGTTGCCGGATTTGCAGCCTTCAATTCTGTCGATGTGCGCGAATTGCCCAACGTTGATCGACCGGTTTTGTCGGTTAATACGACCTATGACGGCGCGGCACCGGAGACAATTGATACGGAAATCACAACGCCTTTGGAAGATGCGCTGTCAGCGCTGGAAGGATTACAAAGCATATCCTCAAGGTCCAGTTATGGGCGAAGCCGCATCAATATGGAGTTTTCTGATGGTGTCGAAATTAATGACATCGCCAATGAGGCTCGGGAAATTGTTGCACGTACTCTGCGACAATTGCCGGATGACATCGACGATCCAACGGTAACAAAAAACGATTCTGATGCCGACCCGATCATGCGTCTTGCTCTCTTGGGGGGCACCAGCCTGGAAACTCTGACCGAGTTGGCAAAAGGAGCTGTTTCGGATCGCGTGTCGACGATTGAGGGCATTTCCGAAGTCGAAATCGCGGGCGATCAGGTCAACGAATTTCAGGTTCATGTTAACATGATATCGCTTACCGGGCGCGGCCTGACGCCGGATGATCTGGAGGAGGCGTTGTCCACATTGCGAGTCACTGATCCCTTGGGTGATCTTGATTCTGATGCTCAATCTGTTGTGATGCGCAGCACTGATCCACTGATCAATGCCGCAACCATCAGCAACATTCTGATCGACAGCAACACGCGCATCGGTGATGTGGCCTTTGTTCAACTTACGGCCAGTGAGCGATCCACCCTGTTTCGGGTCAATGGCGAAAGTGCTGTTGGTCTGAACATTATCCGACAGTCTGTTGGCAACACGCTTGCCATTTCAAAAGAAGTACGCGCCGCGGTTGAAGAATTGCAGAGCGAATTACCCGATGGCATTCGCCTGATTGTAAACTCGGATGATGGAATTTTCATCGAACAGTCGATTGCGGAAGTTGTCTTCTCGATCTCAATGGCGATTTTGATTGTAATCAGCGTGATCTTTGTCTTTCTGCGGTCCTTCAGCGCAACCATGATCCCCGCGATTGCGATCCCGGTTGCCCTGACAGGCACACTGGCTGCCATATGGCTGGTTGGGTTCTCCATCAACACGATCTCTCTCCTGGCCCTTGTTCTGGCCACAGGAATGGTGGTGGACGATGCGATTGTGGTTGTTGAGAACATCGTGCGGAAACGGCGCTCGGGAATGGGCCCACGCGCGGCAGCCGCTGCAGGAACAAATGAGGTGTTCTTTGCGGTCATTTCCACAACGGCCACACTGGCGGCTGTTTTCATTCCGATTTCATTCCTGCCGGGGCAGGCGGGTGGTATCTTCTCTGAGTTCGGATTTGTGTTGGCATTTTGTGTCACGCTGTCTTCAGTCGTAGCATTGACCCTTGTTCCGGCAATGGCAGCTATTCTCGATCCGGGCCGCGACAGCAAATCAGACGACGGCAAACAGCCCCGCGAAAGCGTTTTTGCCCGTGGCTACGGAGCGATTGTGGGATTCTCGCTGCGCTTGCCCATTGTCATTATCGGCATTGCCATCGCATTTGCCATTTTTGCCGCAAGCAGCTTTTTCACTTTGCCATCTGAACTTACCCCGCGCGAAGATCGCGGGTTTTTCATCATCGCCTCGCGCGCGCCATCTGGAGCCAGTCTGAGTTTCACCGACAGTCAGGTGCGTCAGGTGGAGACCATTTTGGAGCCCTATATTGAGAGCGGTGAAATGGCGGCAGTTCTTGCGCTGGTTGGTCGCGGGTCCTCATCTTCGGCCTTCATTATCATCAGGCTGCAGAATTGGGACGAACGCGAACGCAGCCAACAGGTGATCGCAAGTGAAATCAATCAGCGGCTCCAACGAATTACGGGGCTGACCCTGTCAGTTCGAACGCCCAACAGCCTTGGCATTCGCGGTGCGGGACGTGGATTGCAGTTCGCTGTGACAGGCAATGATTACGATGCCATCGTGGTGGCGGGTGATGAACTGGTCAATGCCATGGCTCAGGAAACAGATGTGTTCGTCAATCCCCAACTGGGATATGACACAAGCCAGCCTCTGGTATCTGTGTCCATAGATCGGGAACTGGCGACTAGGCTTGGCCTGTCAGTCAGCACCATCAACTCAATTATCAACACTATGAGCGAAGGCTCGACCGCGGCCACTGTTATTGTGGAGGGCAAGGAAGTCGACATCCGGCTGTTACCCGCCGGTCCACCTATCAATGATCCGAGCGATCTGGAGCGCATTTTCGTCCAGACAGCGTCCGAAAATTATGTCCCGTTATCAACTGCTGTGTCGCTCACACAGACAGCCTCTGTATCAACTCTCTCGCGAGAGGGTGGAGACCGGGCGGTGCCAGTTCAGAGCAATATGGCCACAGGGGTGGATTTGAGTGCCGCAGCGGCGCGCGCACAGGAACTCGCCCGCGAGATATTACCCGCTGATATGGGCATCATTTTCCTGGCGGAGGCGGCTGCCCTGGATGAAAGTCAGAGCAGCACCATGCTGGTGTTCGGCATTGCACTACTGATCGTGTTTCTGGTGCTGGCCGCACAATTTGAGAGTTTTGGCAGCGCGATTATCATCATGCTGACAGTACCGTTTGGTCTGGCGGCGGCTGTATTGGCGATCTCCTTGACCGGTGGATCGTTGAATTATTACAGCCAGATCGGACTGGTGATGCTGATCGGTATCATGGCCAAGAACGGGATTCTGATTGTCGAGTTCGCCAATCAGTTGCGCGAGCAAGGTCAGGATGTCGACAGCGCCATCAGAGATGCTGTGCGGTTGCGGTTCCGACCGGTGATGATGACGATGATATCCACAGTCTTTGGCGGTTTGCCATTGGTGTTTGCCTCCGGCGCGGGGGCAGAAGCCCGTATAGCAGTGGGCTGGGTTGTGGTTGGCGGGCTTGGCTTTGCCACCATTTTCACTCTGTTTCTGACGCCTGTCTTCTATCGCCTGATCGCACCGCTATGCGCTGTTCCCGGTGCCTCTTCGCGGAAACTGGAAAACGAGGTCAATGCAGCAAAACCAAAGATAGCGCCATCCATTTCACCGGCGGAATAGCCCTCATAAGAACGCTGGTGTGATGCCGTCAAAACGGCAATCTCTTTGCGAGTTGGAGCAAGATAGGTCTCTACTCCAATTCGATTGTCGAAATCGCCTGGAACGGAATTTGCTTCGCGAAAGTCATGAGCTTGTCTAAAGCCGAGCCATTGGCAATTGCCTCTGGATTGTCATCAAATCCAGACTGGGTGAGCACGACAACAACGCTGCCAGCCAGACACTCAAGCTGAATGTTTCCTGCACCTGCACTTGAGAAGCATGGGATTGAATCGATGTCACGTCGCAACGCATCGCGATACCTGATCGCGACTGGTGCATCGCCGGTTTTCTCATAGTTTGCAAGAAATTGATCCGCCGATTTTTCGCGATTGCCAAAAAATAGCTCGACCGGCTTGTCACCATCATCCGATGGCAGATCATATCCCTTTACCGTAATCATGAAGCCAACACTTTGCGGAGAGTAGGTAACGTAAATGGGGGCTGATGCCATGCTGGCCGGCAATACATCTCCCAAAGTGCCGCCCTTCAAACCCGGTACACGCATCTGCGCGCCCTGCTGAGGATCAGGCGCAGCTACGGCAACAATGCCAGCGGCTTGTTGCGCCGCTGTAATTTGGTCCAGCGGAAAGGTCGCCAGATAGGCCGAAAGCGCGCCCCATGTTTCTTGCTTGGAATCCTCGTCTCCCAACACTTTGACAGGTGCCGTTAGCGTAATCACAAGGTTGTTCAGGCGACAATGTAGTTCCACCGCAAACATTGCATCGGCCTTGCGGCAATCAATGCCTGCAATTGTTTCCAGGCGTTTGCCACCCGAGAACCGTTCCATTTCAACAGGGGACGTGGAGAAATAGACCGCAATGCTGCGCTCCTCCAGGGGGCGGTAGTCAGCGAAGGACAAGCTGATACTGGTACCATTCACTTCCATCATCGGGCTGACGTTATCATCCACCATGTCCGGTGGCAGCATGTCCTCAACCGCGATGCCGCCCAGGGCTTCTACCGTGGTGTTCTTCTCGATAGGCTGCATTTCTGCCGCCGCCGTCTGACACATCAACGCCAGACCGAGCATACTGAAAAACCGGATCATAATACCTCCGCGAAGCTTTGGGAAAATCATATTCTGTTCAGATTGTCGTTCATGGCGTCAAATCAAGCAAGGTTCGTATCTTGTTGGTGGGGTCTGAATCCAATTGAGCCCAGCCCCTAATTTCCCAGAGCATATACAAGTCCGTAAATAATCGCTGAGCCGATGCCCGCGCCGACCATCAGTGCCACGGGTAGCGACACATTAATCGCCACGATAGTGTACTCATTTCCACCACCAGGCTTTTTACGCATTGCCTTTGATTGCTTTTCCGCCAGATCTTGAGCTCGCGTTGCTTCTCTGATGGCGCGTTGCGTACCCCTGTCGAACTTCTTGGAATCTTTCAGCATCTCAGCGTAATCTTTCGCCGCGTCGGCAACCCCACTGCGTAGGGCTCCATCACCGGGTTTCGGGAAAAATGGCCGGGCATTTCCGGCAAATGCGAAGCGCGCATCTGCACGTCCGGTCTGAGAGTCCAACCGCCACCAAGTGTCAGCAGACATATCCTCACTGGCGACCACGGTGAACCCAAGCTCCAAATCTTTGCTTGCCTCATAACCGCGCTCGGTAAGCTGTTTACCAACGAGCGGAATGAGGCTGCCTTTTTCTGGTGGAATCGAACCGTTTGGAGCGCCGTTTTGTGTCAGGATAGCTTCGGTTTCCAACCCTGATTGCAATGCACCATGCCACACGCGAAGCAAGCGCGCTGCGGCAGCTGCACCCGGTTCACGCGTCATTCCGGCCATACCGACATCATCGAGCGTCCAGTCGAGCCAATTGACGACTCCAGCGTTCGGTAAAATCTGCATTCCTGAAATAAGCACCCGAGGTCTGTTGGCGATAACGCAAATTCCGTCCGTGGTCGGGCGGGCGCGTATTAATTCCTCACTGGCGATCGCAACACTGCTGCTTGCTATCCAACTATACCAGAGCATGGCATCAGGGTCAGGTCTGCCGACGCTCACCTGTTGCAACGTCTCAGGCAATTCCAGAAGCATACCTGACATACGAAGTGCTGCCAGGCGCGGCGATAACCCACCATTTCCCAGCACAATCTGACGCATGCTTTCAAGTGCTGCGGGGTATCTTTGCCCCATTTGCGGCTCACCAATGTCAGTCGTATCAGGTATGTCACCTTCTGCAATCGCTTCGCGTTGCTTTGTGCTGAGCAAATCGAAAATGACCCGTTCTTCTTCGCTGGCGGCCTGACCGGGGACTTCGGATCGGATGTGTAAGGTCATTGCCGTGGCTGTTTCAGTCCGTTCTTCTTGAAACAGATCAGTCGACTGATGGATCCGCCCCGGTGTTGCAAATGGTTGGCTCTTGATGCTTCTTTCACCGATCATCATAACTGCCCGCATTGATGGAGTATTGCCTATCAAACCTCCAAGTGCCTCACCGATTCCCCTGCCTACTCCATCTGTCGCGGGACCAAAAAACAGAGTGATGGGTTGTTCTGTGGTTTCCGGAACCGACAATCGTTGCGTTAATATGTTTTGAGTTCGAAGCTTGCCGCTCTTAAGGATTTCAAGTTCGAGTGTGATCGAAACCGTGTGGGGCGCTACGGGATCAGTCAGAATTTCTCCGGCGATAGTCGGTTTGGCTCCAAATTCGTTGCTTGTTAATGCAGGATCGAGATCCACCCAATCCCGGCCAATCCGCGCTTGCATCCAGATATGGCTTTGTTCTGCTGCAATCGGCACCGGATCAGGAGGGGCAGTATCAAGCAGGGTATCTTGTAAGGCGCTAAAGCTGCGCTCGGCCCGGCCTTTGACCCGCACCATGGTTTCGCTCTGAAGCGCTGCAAGCCGCCACACCTGTTCGTCGCCTTGTCCGGCTGTGCGGCATGCATTTAATTGTATAGCCTCTGCCATGTCGTCCGTCATGGGAGCTTTCACCAAGCGTGTATCATAACCCATAAAACGAAATAGACTTGCCAAGGTTTGAACCTTGTCGTGATCATTACCACCTCGCGCGGCCAATACGGCACCGGGTCGGCGCAGGTGACCCTGGTAGGGTACAGTTCGGATTTCATCGCGGACATAGGCAAAGGCTGTTTCAGGATCCAGCATCGCCGATAGTGCGATGTCTTCCAGGCGTTGTTCGGCCTTTTCAAAATGCATGTAGCGCACGAAAGCCCTGTCCAGCGCTTTGGCAAAGTCCAGTGGTTCATCCAAAGAAGGCACCGGTCGTTCAGGCAAATCAGAAAAACTCGTAGCTCCTAGAACCGGTACAGACCAGTCATCTGCCGCAGCAGCGGTTTGGTGATCGGTTAAAAAAATGGTTGCAACCACTGCAGCAAAAGCAAGATGAATTGCTCTGTTCAGGTGATAGCGTGCGTTGATCATGCTTACTCTCCCTTGCCCCCCAGCTCTCAGATCATGGTATGGTCAATCCCGTTTCGGAGCCATAGCCAATCTCCAATGACTGTTTATCAACCACTTCGATGTCCCGCTCTGGTCCCGAAGCCGTTTGCATTGGTCGCAAACGGTAGTGTCCCGCAGGAAGCAAACGAACTTCGTTCAGCCCAATGATGCCGACAGTCTCGCGATCACCATCCAGATAAAGTCGTGTGAGTTCAAATCGTGGCGCAACCGCTTCTGCGATGGCCTCGATCAGCGCATCAGGATCGTCAGCGGAGATGTAACGGCCATCTCCGGCATCAGCCCATTCTGAAAATGTTTCAGCAAGAGCTTCGTCATCAATGGCAAAGCCCACAATGGTCAGGCGCAGGTCAATACCACTTTCCGCGATCCGGCTGATTTCAGCGGCAACATCCCCATCGCAGGTTTCATCACCATCTGTAACCAGCACGACAACGCGGGGCGGTTTGATCGAAGCCAGATCTTCAGCGGCCAACGCCAGACTTTGCGCAATAGCGGTTTTGGCAAGGTTGATGGCAGGCGTGTTTCGGATAGCGGCCTCTGCGACTGCTGGATCGAGCGGACCAAAGGGCAATAACAAATCCGATTGGCAGGCATCGGCTGCCAATCCGAAAGCGCGATAGGCAAAAGGCATCCCGGAGGGAAGGCTCGAATTGACCAATTCTGCCAGCGCATCATGTGCTACCGCAATTCTGCGTTGACCGTCCGGCATCCGTTGCAGCATAGACCCTGAGGCGTCGAGTATCAGCTCGATCGCACCAGATGGTGCCACGCTTGAACTGTCTGTGGTCTGGTCGGATATCATAAGTTGACCAGTGCCGGTGGGCTCAATGATTTCGGAAAGGTCAACCGTCATTTTGTAGGCCTTTGGCGCACGGAACAGGGCGGCTGCCAATTCCATCCCATCGGCAAGACCGGATTGGCCAATCACACGATGAAAATAGCCCCTATTCACCAAGGCCCAGTCTTTCATCAATTGAACGCTGGTGGCATTGGAACTGTCGATTGACAGCGCTACCACCCTTGGACGAGCAGACAGAAGTGGCGCCCAAACCCGATCGAATTGGTTGGTTTCCGCATCTGTAATGACCACGATCCCGCGTATGCCCCGTCGTTCCCTGAGAGCAATAGAAGCCGCTGCCAACGCCTTTTCGGATTCGCTGCTTCCGGTTTTCGGAAGATTGGCCAACGCCTGATAGACATCCTCAGGTTTGTCCGCCCAATCATCAAGCAGCAGCTTGTCGGAACCAAATGGCAGCAATTGTATCACGTCGCGCCCTGGTAACAGTGATTGTGCCCAAAGTCGGACAGCAGCCATGGTTTGGGGGATGTATTGAGCCACGCTGCCTGACGTGTCCCACAAGATCGCGATGGAGCGCGGCGGCTCAAAAATGGTGAGCAAGTGCTCACCGGGACCAACCGACGCAGTCAAGATCAGATCATTCGTTGTGGATGCAGCGCGCATGAGTGGAATGTCAGCGCCATCTGGTCCGGTTAGGCGCCAGGCAATCTCAGGTTGGGAGATGCCTGGAAAACGAAGAGTTAGACGATGCATCCCTTCCGGCACCGCCACCCGCCACCAATCCTCATTACGTTCAATTTGGACCGAAGAAACGATGGTGGGTCCTTGTTTCAGATCGACTGCTTCTGCCGCATTCGCGCCGCCTGCAGGTTTTGGCAGCACGGGTATGGACGCCTCTGCCTGATCTTCATAAACCGCATCGGGTCGATCATCCTCCCAAAGACCCAGAACGGATTTTGTGGCCGGGTCTTCAAAGACAGCAATCTGGTCTGGTAAGGTCAGTTGCTTTTTCTCATCACGTTTGAAACTCAGACGCAGGGCGCGTGCCCATACAGGGGCAGGCAATTCCAATCGCGTGTTCGTGGTTCCAATTGGTGGCGCTGAAATTGAACCAATTGAAAGCCACGGTCCGCCAGGACCAGACTGGCTGACTTCAAGCCCAATTGTTGGAATGCGAGCGCGATCGTCATCGCGTCCGACCCAATCGATAGCGTCAATACGTGCAGCCCTGTTGCCCTCGAAGCCAATTACAGCCCATGCAGATTTTCCGGCAGATGTGCTCTGACGGCCAAGCCTGTCGGGTTTTCCTTGGGTAAGAATGCCGTTGTTACGACTCCCGATAAACAGGGTTTCGTCAGAAACCGCATTTCCAATGGTACCCGCCGCGATGATATGTCCACCCAGTTCCGCTGCAGCAATATTCAACCTCTTATCAGGACGCCAAGCGGGGTCGGCGATCAGCCCGATATCGGACAGTGCAAAGCTCTTGCAATCCGCATCGCCTTGGCAGCCGTCCAAACGCCACCGTGCGTGAGTTGCCACGAATGGCTTCGCGAATGAAAAGATTTGTGGTGCAAGCCTGGCATCCAGTTGTCGGGTGGCTACTTGCGTCCAGTCCGTTCCATTCGCTGACAGATCCAACGCAATGCGCCTTGGCCAGTTGCCGCGAGGCTCGGTAGAGCGAAGGTGAACCTTGTATCCCGCGATGGGTGCTGAACTGGCGAGTTGGAAAGTCAATTTCCGTGCTTTGACAGAAATTGGCAAACTGGCGTGATACGCGGCGCCATCATGTAAGAATGAATAGCGCTTGGCATCAGCTTCGCTTGCTGTTGCGTCGTCCAGTGCGAGCAACTGAGCCCCGAATTCGCGTGACATTGGGTCAAGACCACCGCGTAAATGCTTCGGTGCCAGCCAATACAAATGCGCACCGCGTTCCGGCGCAGTCGTTTCAAAAGAAACAGGAAAGGTTGCGGCGGTTTCGCCTACGGACGATTTGGCAATGATGTAAAGGGCAGGGTCTGCGACACTGCTTTGCATCAATGGCATTTCAAGCACTATCGGCAAAACAAACTCTTGGCCGGGATCAACCGATGATGCAGTGGTTGAGGGCGTGATCCGCCAACCTTCTGCCAATGCAGACAGGGCAATTGTCAAATCTATTGGGATTGTACTGTCATTCCTGACAGTGGCGATCAGTTCAGCCCTTTGCCCAAATTTGGAATATGCCCGAAACGGGACATCAAGACCTTTTACTGAAAGGGAAACGGGCAAGTCTTCAAGGGCCTGTTGAGACCGCAACCATTCTGGACGACCACCTGAAAGCACCTGCAAAGCCTGGTTGGGATCATAATCCGTCACTATTGCCGATGTAGATGTATCAGCCGGGCGCCGATCACGCGGGGCGGTGAAAGCGGCTGGAGGCCCCATCTGCGCCGGCGCCAGGATGTTGGCAGGGCCGGTAGAACGGCACGTCCATGGCATTGGATATTCTGCCTTGCGAGGTGGTTTTAGTTTTATGATTTGCGGCGTGCTATCTGGCTGAAACAGGTGCCAGCCTGTCATGTCGATATCCTGCTCAAGACTTCGTTGCAGCGATGGGCTGCCCGCCGCAGAAATCTCTCGGCCACGCTTGGGACGATAGGGCTCTTTGTCGCGTGGTAAGAAGGAACAGGAAAAGCCTGCAAGCAATCCGTCAGCCTCTATTGTAAAGCTGTCCTCATCATTTGCATCATCAAACTGGCCATCCAGCCGTGTATCAGCGGTGAGTAACTGAGGCGGTGTTGAATCTTCATGGGGTACAGAACTCGCTTGAAACGGATCTTTGTCGGTTTGGATGAAAGCTACCCGGCACCGGTAGTCGAAGGATTTTTGGCTGTTGCCAATACGCAATTCGATGGCACCGCCCAAATCCGGTCCATATTCAATCAAGATCATGCGACCGGCATCAAGTGCTGCAAGACGGACTTTGTCACCATATGTCCATAACGAGATATCTCGGGCATCGCCGGAGCAGGTCAGTGCAAGTTGACCCGTTCCCTCTGGCAATTGCACGAAGATCAAATCCAGATCGTCGAACGCCCCGACCCGTCCTTTGATCAGACCGTCTGTCGGCAAAGCTTGTAATGTGCCTGGAAGCGTGTCGGGCTCGGGTCCTTCTGCACCATCTGCGCGCGCCAGCGATACTTCGTAGCGTCCGGAAATATCGTTACCTGCCGGGCTGAGCCGCAATGTCCATTGGCCTGCTGGAAGGCGCGCGCTGTAGTTTTCCATGTTGGAAATGGCGGCGGTTGACCAGCGACGGTTGTCTCGCTTCAGTTCCGCGTTCACTGACCCATCGTCGGGTGGCGTAACCGTTAGCGTCAATGGCGTATCGACATCCAGATCGAAACTGAACAGATCCAGATCCTGATTGGTATGAAAATCGCCTTCAAACCGGTCACCAGGACCAATGCGTAATGCCTGTGCTGGTGTGTCATTGGGTTCTGTCGCATCTCCATCTGGTACAGGTCCCAGATCAGACAATCTGAATGCGTAAGGACCGTTGCCACGCAGTTCCGCAAAATACTGTCCTGGATTAAGTGTCAGCAGCAAAACCAGTGATTTGTCATCTGCCTTCCAGCGTCCGATCTGCTGGCGGTTTCTATCGGACAATATGATGTCTTGTATGCCAACTATGCCGCGAAGCTCCCAAAGATGGCCATCCACACCGACATTGAAACGCAACATGTCAGGGTCATCGTCGGACAGCTGCCCTCTCACGGCACCATCCACCGGCAATTCACGTGCGAACATCTGTGTATCATCGGGCTCACGGCCAGCTGCTGCCGTTGGCTGGGTAGCCGGGTCAAAGCGCAATTCGTAGCCTAAGGGACGATCAGAGGATCCATTGATCGTGATGCGATAATTGCCGCCGGGCATTTCCAGGCCGTGTCGAAATGCCTGACCGGACCATGTATTCAACTTCAGTATTTCGCCTTTTGTCTGCGGGCCAAGCAACTCAAATACCAACTCCACTTTCTCATCACGGTCCGTGTTGAGGCTCAAATTCCAGAATGCAGTCTCCTTCAGTAAGAATTCAAACGCATCACGGTCCTGTTTTGCGAGCAAACTGCCAGACGCTGTGAACCCATCTTCACCAACTGTCCCAAGGTCCCTTGGAGTGCCGCCTTCTCGTTCTGAATTGGGTTCGGTCTCCTGATGGTCGCTTGCCTCAAGAACCCTGACAATGATCGGCGCAAAACTTTGGTCGGCTCGCTTTACAGCATCGATACGCAGGAGTATTTCGCGGTCAAGATGCAGCGGAAAGACACCGCCCGAAGCAAAGTGCCAACTTCCCAGCCTGGCAGCCAGCTTTAAGCCGGGTTCGCGTATCGCCTCCACAAGAAGCCCGGTCGTTGTTTCAGCCTGCAGTTTCAATTCGATGGATTTTTCGGGTCGAAACCTAAACAGCTGGCCTGGTTTTAGGAGCGAAAGCGATGATTTGTTCGAATCATCGAACTCAGGGACGTCATCTAACGGCATCATGAGTTCAAGGGATATCGCCTGCGAATTGTCTGATTCGACTTGCAGGAGATAGGGACGCCCGCTCTCTAGCAGAAGATCCTCAAGCCGGTCGCCTGTGAGCGAAGGGGCAGATGATCGTAGCAATTTGGGCGCTGCATTTGAGTTTGTCTGACCCTCTGCGGAGGGAAGTGTATAAAGGTTGATGCTTCCCTGATCAGAAATCGAAATCTGATATAATCCACTGCGCGTGACGGAAAGACGTGCGAACCCCGATTGCAAGGTGTCCGTTGAGGTTTGGCCCGGTTGGGATATCTCCGTAAGCTGCTCCAGATCATAGTCCTGCCCGAGCGCTGTGACGGGTGAAAAAACAACTCCGACTATAAACAGGCAGACCAGAACGCTCCAAATAGTCCTTTGGCAGAAACGCATCGTCACTCCTCGATTTATGATCTCATCAAAGGCGTGCCCACAAATTTCAGCGATTGAGCAGTCTTCCTGGAGAACAAGTTTCCAGTCCGGGCAATTGCAAATTTTCAAATCACAAGCCCAACCGTAAAGCAACAGTCCAGAGTGTAGCAACCTTTGCCATTGTGATCCGGAATCTGTCCCGGCAGATGCTTCATTGTTCGTTAAGTCAAAAGCAGTTCTTTAAATCCAATGCATTTCAACACCACTTTTCAATGTTTGCCGTGTTCTGCTTATCCTGGCGGACAAGGATGCGGGCTGGGAAAGTCACAACGACCACTCAACGTTTTGGCAGATGGTATTGGTGGGAATTCAGTGTTTCCAAACGTCTTCCTGAGCCTGTCCATGAAGATGCCTTCAAAGAGCCCAACAAGCTCCACATACAAAACACAGTTCCATTCTAATCAGTTTATATCACTGAAAAGAAAGGATATTTTCGTGATGACACCCTCCCAAACCAAGCAAGTGAATTGCACTCAGACAAGCAGTGCTATTCGATCCTCAAAACCAGCAACCCGCCTATTACAGGTCTCATTGGCGATTACCGCCTTGAGCGTATTCGCAACGCCTGAGGCGTTTACATCAGATCATATCTCATCCGATTTGGTGCTCCAGAGCACCGACAGCCGCGCCGCATATGACAGCCATCTGATCCATGCTGCCGTTCACAAAGATACGACAACCATCAGTGACCTGCTTATTCTGGCTCAAGCCAATAATGGGCAAAGGCCTCCTAGAGGAGGGCAGGGGCCTGATCTGGCTCAGGCTGCTGCCGAACTGGGTGTTTCGGAAGACGCATTACGGGACGCACTTGGCGGCCCACCGCCTAATTTTGCTCAAGCAGCAGAAAGACTGGGAATTTCAGAAGAGCAATTGCAATCTGTCATGCCGCCACCACCAAGGCAGTAACAGTCTTTTCCTTCCCGAGTGGATTGCTGCAAACACTCCGGGCGATTTGAGATATTTGCAGTCTTCTTCACAAGCACAAAAAAATCCGCGGGGCCAAAGCACCCGCGGATTTTTATTTTAACTTTTATTGAGGCCTTGAGCAGGTCCCGGCAATGAGCCGTTCTAGCTCAACTTGCCGCTGGCATGTGCCAACATGGTGTAGACTTTACCTGTATCCGATGTAAGATATTTGTCAGTCAGTTCGGCATCGCCGTGCTTGTCTGTCACTTCACCCATCAGGCGCTCAAAGTCTTCGATATACTGGTTTACCGCAGAGCGGAACTCACCATCATTCTGGAATTTGCGGCGAATGTCGTCGAAGGTTTTCTGACCCTGGATCGTGTAGAGGCGACGTGTGAAGACATTGCGTTCCCCACGATTGTAGCGCTCCCACAACTCAACAGATGTTGAGTGATCTATGGCCCGGGCAATATCCGCAGACAGGGAATTCAGTGATTCCACCATTTCCGGCTCACTGCGTTTCACTTCTTCAGCTTTTGGCTCCTTGCGCTCTTCACGCTTGCCAAGTTGCTCGCCAACTTCACGGTCATCATCGGTTGATGCACGTTCCAGTAGACTGCTGACCCAGCCGGCACTCTTCTTTTCGCCATCCTTGCTAGCGCTGCTAGCTGAGGCTGACTTTACCGGAGCCGGTGCAGGTCTTGCAGCTTTTGCTGCGGGTGCAGGCGTTTCTTTGGCCGTTGGGGCAGGGCGACTGCCTGCTGCCGCAATGGCTGCCGATGTGCCAGCCGGGGAGTTTGGACGGGCATGCTGCGTTACGATGTCCGACAGATCAGACAGTGCCTGAATCTGCTCGGCGACAACACGGCGCATAGTGGCCATATTCTCACGAGTTTCTTCAGGCAGTTCAACAGTTGCCTTCTTCAGATCAGCCCGAACTGCATTCAATTCAGACTGCATGGATTCTGCTGTAGCTCGCATTTCAACCGTTGCATCCCTGAAGCGCGATGTCGCATCAGATATTGCGTTGGCGATACCCTCAGTCAGTTCAGACTGAGCAAGACGAACTGCTTCAGAGGCTTTGTTGCCTTCTGCGCCAGCCGCTGTGCTCATAGCTGCCAATTGTTCGACAACACCGCGAGTTGCCTTCTCGGCATTACGGCTGAGATTGATGCCAATCTGCTCGGCACGATCTTCAGCACCGGCAAGGGTTTCAGCAATCAGGCTAGAGAAGGCACGCATGCGTGTCTCAACATCGTCAGATTTCTGCATGATGCCCTGGGCAACCTGTTCCAGAACCGCATAGCGTGTCTGGAAGGTGTCCTCGATTGTGTCATTGCTGTTGTCGAGACGACCGGACACTTCGGCAAGAGACTTGATCTGTGTTTCGATTTTCTCTGCCAGGCTGGTCATGCCGCCCAGTACGTTGCCGGAGACATCCTGAAGAATGCCAACCTGTCCGGAAATCGCATCCGTTGAGGTCTGGCTTTCTTCCAGCGCCTTGGCAAGTGTGGTGCGGAACTCTTCTGCGCGGGCACCAAGTCCATCTTCCACAGAACCCAATTGCTCATGCGCAGATGCCAGAACCTGCTGAAGGCCGGAATTGGCGTTCTCAAGGCGAGACACCATGGATTCAACATCATCACGCAGGCGTTCATTTGCGTTGCTGAGCAGGCTGATCGCTTCGGTGCTGCGGCTATCCAGCAACTCAACCAGAGAACTGGATGATGTGGAAATCGTCTCAGCAATCTCACGGCTGCGTTCTGTCATTGTGTTGGCCATGGATTCGCTGTTGTTAAACACACGTTCCGCAGCTTCCATTGAGGTCTGCTCAAGATTGACAACAGTGTTCTGGCTCGCAGCCAGCAGGCGCTCAACGGCTTCACTGCTCTGTGTATCAAGAGCTGCCAATACGCTGTGGCTGCTTTCACTCAAGCGGTTTGCTGCCTGATCAGACTGATCTGTCATCTTGGAGATGAAGTCGCTGGTGGCACCAGTCATGATTTCCGCAATCTCACGACCGCGTTCGTTGAAGGCATCCAGCAACCCACGGCTGGTATCATCAAGGCGTTCGGCAACCACACGGTTACCTTCATCAAACTGCAGACCAGCCATTTCAGCATGGGTCTTGAGCGTTGAAACCAGTTCCTGATTGCTGTCGAGCATGCGGGAGCGGGCTTCCTCAGCAAGTTGAGCAATCGCACGACCGCTGTCGTCCAGACGATTGACCGCTTCTTCACTCTGAGTGGCGAGGGCGGTAATCAGCTTGTCGTTGTTTTCCATCATGCGTGCATTGGCTTCTTCGGCCAACAGCCCAACTGCGCGGTTGGTCTGGTCAAGCTTGTCAGCAGATGCATCAGTCTGGGTCGCAAGTGCGCCGATAAGCTGCTCACTGCTGTCCAACATGCGTGAGCGGGCTTCTTCAGCCAATTGAGCTGCAACACGACCGCTCTCACTCAAGCGCTCTGTCGCTTCTTCGCTTTGTGAAGACAGAGTTGCGGCCAGTTCCTGATTGGCTTCTGCAATTCGAACACGAGCTTCATCAGCCAATTGGATCGCAACACGACCACTTTCGTTGAGGCGACTGGCAACATCGTCACCCTGTGCTGCAAGAGAGGTGACAAGTTCCTGATTGGCTTCGGCAATCCGGGCACGGGCCGCATCGCTCTGCTCGACCGCTTCACGGCTGGTTTCACTCAGACGCTCGACGGCCTGATCACTCAGGGCCTGAAGGGTAGATACAAAGTCTGTGTTCACGCCAACAAGACGCTCTGTGGCCTGTTCGCTAAGCTGCAGAATGGATTGACCGCTATCGGACAGTCTTTGAACAACTGCGGCACCCTGGTCTTCAATATTGGCCAGAAGTTCTTGATTGCCATCCAACAAGCGCGCACGGGCGTTCTCACTGGATGCGGCGATTGCTGCGGCAATGTCTTCACCCTGCTGGGAGAGGGTATCAACAATGGTTGAACCTGCAGTGCGGAGCTGAGTTGACAGATCAAGACCTTTCTCGTGCAAGGCAGAGATTAGTGATCCACCGCTATTGTCGAGAATTTCAGTCAGCTCGGCTGTCCGGGCACCCAGCGTTTCGTTCAGTTGCAGTGTGGAGCCGGTGAGGTTCTCAGTTGCAATGGCAACACGGCTGACAAGCTTCTCATCAAGCTCTTCGGTCAGGCTTGAGATGCCGGTTGAGGCGCGCTCAAGATTGCTGAGCAGGCTGTCGCTTGCATCCGTAATTGTTGAGCGGAACATGTTGTTCGCCTGTTCAACATTGACCACGAAATTGGAGTTGGCTTTTTCGCCCTGTTCGTAGAGTTCCGTTCCGATGGCTTCCATGCTGGCGGAGAGGGACTGTTGCAGAATGCTTGCGCGCTCTTCCAGGTTTTCAGCAACTTCGAACACTTTCGTGCCCAGAGCCATATTGATTTCCTGAATCCGCTCGGACACGACTTCTGACATCTCGCGGGTTTTACTGGAAAGTGCTTCGTTGACTTCCTGGAAACGACCTTCAAGCGTCATCGTGATATCGTTCTGACCTTCACCGAAGGCGCGGGCAATCTCACGTGTGCGCTCAATCAGAGCCTCATTCATCTCAGTTGTGCGGATATCAAGCGCTTCGCTGACCATGCTGGCGCGTTGCTCAAGCGTCTCGGCAAGTGTATCCGCCTTGCTGCCAATGGTACTGGCGGCACTGTCGAGGCGTACACCAACACTGTCTTCGAATGTATTGAGGCGGCCTGCGAGAACGTCTTCCATGACGCCGGTCCGCTCAGCAAGCGTATCGCCAACTTTTTCGGTGGCAGCACTGACAGACGTGGTGAAGTTGTCCAGGTGATCCGCCATTGTAGACTGCATGGCTTCACTATGTCTGGAGATCGAACCATCAAGATCTGCAATACGGGATGTGAAGAGCTGTTCGATTTCACTGGAACGACTTCCAAGGGCACCAGTCAGCGCAGCCCCGTTTTCGTTGATTGTTGTATCCAAAGCTTTCAGACGTCCATCAAGAGCTTCACTCAACTCTTTGCCCTTGTCGTTCAGGGTAATGTTGATCTGATCATTCAGGTTAAGCACTTCGCTCATCAAATGCTTGCCGCGTGTGGATATCGCTTTGGCAACTTCCGTACCGACAGTCGCAATCTGTGTTGCCAACTGGGTTCCGTTAACGTTGAGCGCTTCGCGTACAGTCTTGGCACCAAGATCAAGCGTGTTTTTGAATTCCGCTGTTTTCCCATCCAGTGCGGTCGCGACCTCTTCGCTGGTCGTGGCAAGGCGGTTGGTGACTTCATCACCATGTCCGTCAATTGCTTTCGACAGACGTGTGGTTGCAGTTTCGAGGCGATCCGCAAGGTGCGTGCCGCGTGCGAAAATCTGGTCACCGGCGGTTTTGCCAGTGGCATCAATCCGCTCGGCAATCTTGCTGCCCTGATTAGAGAACTGGGTGACAACATTTTCAACAGCCAGATCCAGCGAGCCGCTGACTTCCTGCGAACGCTCCATAAGAGTCGCAGTCAGATTATCTTTGGATTTCAATATGGTATCGGAAACCTGCAATCCTGTTTCCTGAAGTGAAGCAGTCACTTCCTGACCGGTATTGGACAAGTTCTGCACCAGTTCCTGACCGCGTACGGACAGTGTGGAGATCATTGTCTCGCCAGCGGTTCCAAGAGCCACTGTAATCTGCTCACCCTTTTGACCAAGGGACGAAATCACGCGCTGACCAGACTCAGACACACGATCCGCGATCGCATCACTGGTTTTGGCAAGTTCTTCAGAAAGCGTCTCACGCGCACCGCCAATAGCAGTCCGCAGGCGCTCTGAGTTGTGAACGATCGCTTCTCTCTGGGAAACCAGTTCGTCCACAACGGACCGAATCCGGCTTTCATTCGTGGAATAGGCGCGCTCAAGCGCAGCCACTTCGGTGTGAACCATTACCTCAAGTTCACTTGCACGTGCCAGAGCGCGTTCAATGCCATCGCCCATCGCTGCAACTTCACGGCGAATGGCTTGGCCAACGCTGAGAACTGAATCTTTGGCAATATCTTCTGGCTCAGACAGACGCAGGGCCACTTCGGTCATGCCATTTGCAACAATGCGCATTTCCTGTGAGCGCCAGATCATAAGCGCGAACACCCAGAAGAAGATGACGGGCAAAATCAAGCTGACAAAATAAGCAAACAGATGCGGAGCTTCACCAAGGCCGGCAAGACCATTGAGATTGGCAAGATCATCACCAAAAGCGGCGCTACCAACAATACCACCGAACAGCAGCCAAAGGGCGGAGGCGGCGAGGGCACCCCAGAATGGCATAAGCGAAGGTCGGCGGTTAATGCTGTAAAGCATATTGCCAACAGACTGCCGATCATCATTGGCAGGCCGTTGGGCACGATTGCGGGAGGCAGAGCGCTCACGACGCGGGGCAGTATCGTTTGCAGCTGTTCCAGAAGCGCGACCCGGCTTGTTACGTTCCGCTTCGGCCGCAGTTTTCTCTTCTTCACGCCGTGACCTGCCGCGACGGGATGGTCCTTCACCCTTTGCGTCCTCAGCACCAAAATCTATTTTGAGAGCCTCTTCCACTGCAGATACAGCGGGATCATTGGTCCCTTTTGACTTCGGAGAGTTCTTAGCCATCGTCTTGCCTCGCGTTCGTACTCAAAACATTTTCGCCAGCGGCGCATTTTCAGACATTCATCTGGGCTGTACAAACGATTGGTCGTACAAATGCCCGGTATCAGCGTGTCCTATCCGAAACCCTTCCAATGAAACCAGACAACAAATCTGGCACACAGGCAGGAAATCGTTCTTTGCCCCGCGGAAGAAATGCAAAAAACCGATATGCTGATCGCTTCGCCTCAGGTCTCAAACGACACCCTTGCAAAAGCAAAACCAGCAACACCGCACTCTTCGGATTCAAAACCTATTAGTTTGGCACCATTAGGGCAGTCCCATAAAAATTTCGGGCTGCCCGTTCAGGGCCAGACAAACAGGGCGCGTGAAGCGGGATTGGTTAAATTTTGTTTAAATTTTAACAATCCAGTGCTTCAGAGAATCCATGTCTTCTTGCCGCACCTGTATCGTATCCCTTTGGAATGGCAAGACAACAAAAAAAATAAGCAATTAGCGGCCTTTGTTAACGCCAAGACTCATTCACGGCCCACTGGTTTCCAGCAAAATTGAAATAAATCGGCAAACAACTGGCAGAATTCGGTGTTTTTTGACTCTGGCTGGACTCTGAGGCCCGCAAACTTAGACTCTAAACGCAAATTGTGGAAAATGGTATTATGGTTAACAAACGCTCTGAGGATTCCTGATTTGTTCCCGGATCCCGCAGTGACCCTGCCGTTTTGGGCTTTGTGACGGCACAAGCAGCTTTATGCTTTTGGTCCCTTGAAAGCACCGTGATACAGCACTAAACATCACATAATCGATGAATTCCTGAAGACCCTCCAAATATTACAAACTCCTGTAAACGAGATCGAATCAATATGGCAAAAATCACATTCACTACGCACGAAAATCAGACATTCGATGTGGAAGGCGAGGATGGCGCCACGGTCATGGAAACCGCCATCAAGAACGCTGTTCCAGGCATTGAAGCGGAGTGTGGCGGTGCCTGCGCCTGCGCAACCTGCCATGTCTATGTTGCCGATGCTTGGATGGAGAAGGTCGGCAATCCGGAACCTATGGAAGAAGATATGCTGGATTTTGCCTATGATGTGCGCCCGACCAGCCGCCTTTCCTGCCAGATCAGAATTTCAGCCGATCTTGATGGGCTTGCCGTCACTGTTCCCGAACGCCAGGGGTGATAAACCGGCAAAAATGTTGCATGTTGAGTGGCGAAGCTTTTGGAATCGAACGATATTCACATAAATAGCCACGGAGCAGAATGCTCATGACAGCACCGATCGAAACTGACGTCGTAATCATCGGAGCCGGTCCGGTCGGACTGTTTGCAGTCTTTGAGCTTGGTCTTTGGGACCTGAAATGTCACGTCATCGACATTCTTGATAAGGTCGGCGGCCAATGTGCTGAATTATATCCGGAAAAGCCGATTTACGATATTCCCGGTTTTGCCACTGTCACGGGTCAGGGCCTGGTCGAAAATTTGATGGAACAGATCGCTCCCTTTGGCGCGCAGTTTCACCTCAACCAGATGGTCTCGAAGCTTGAGCAGCAAAGCGATGACCGGTTTTTAATCGAGACAGATGCTGGAAGCCGCTTTCTCTGTCACACCGTCTTCATTGCTGCCGGCGGGGGATCATTTCAACCAAAGCGACCACCTATCCCTGGCATTGAAGCCTTTGAGAACAAATCCGTTTTCTATTCAGTTCGGCGCATGGAAGACTTTCGCGATCATGATATTGTGATCGTTGGAGGAGGCGATTCAGCTCTGGACTGGACTCTCAACCTGCAGCCAATTGCCAAGAGCCTGACACTGATCCACCGACGCGATGCCTTCAGAGGCGCGCAAGATAGCGTCAACAAAATGCGTGCGTTGGTCGACGCGGGCCACATGAATCTGAAAATAGGCCAAGTCACGGAGCTAATTGAATCGGAAGGCCAATTGGAAGCGGCGACAGTGAAGACCGCCGAGGGCAGTGAAACTGTGACATGCACCCGGCTGCTGCCCTTCTTTGGCCTGACCATGAAATTGGGCCCGGTCGCAGATTGGGGGCTGAATCTGAACGAGAATCTGATCCCGGTTGATACCGAGAAATTCCAGACCTCGCAGCCCGGAATTTATGCGATTGGCGACATCAATACATATCCCGGAAAGCTGAAGCTTATTCTATCCGGATTTCATGAAGCAGCGCTTGCGGCTCATGCGGCGAAAAAGGCCGCGAACCCGGACGAAAGGGTTGTTTTTCAATACACGACGTCTTCTTCAAGTCTTCAAAAGAAGCTTGGTATCATTTAGAAATACTATATTTTTATTTTATTTTTATGAAATTTATTCTGCTGGCATAAATCTCTTTGTTCGGCCGGATAATTTGGTTTCATGGCCCGCACGCGGCATATCCGGGATGAATCTGCACAATATCAACGAGACAACTGCCATGGCCGCACCAGCCAGAAAAACCGTTGCTGGTGAGACCAGCCAGATCAATCCAAACGAAGCTGGAATCCCGATGGCGGCAATGTGGTTTATGGTGAAAGCGACGCCAGCTGAGGGAGCAATTTCCGAAGGGTCTGCGATCTTCTGAAAATAAGTCTTGATGGCAATCGCGAATGCAAAAAACGCATGGTCGATCACGTACAACACCGCTGCCAGATTGGCAGAAGTGACAAAGGCGTAGGTAACGAAAACACCGATCAGCCCAACATACTCAAATGTCAGGGCTCGTCTTTCGCCGACAATGCCAATGAGTTTTCCGACATATCCAGCAAAAGCCATATTTATCAGGCAATTAACAAGAAATAGGCCCGCCACTGCGTGAACTTCATAGCCGAATTTTTCGACCATCATAAAGCTGGCGAACACGGTGAAGATTTGCCGCCTTGCGCCGCTCATGAATGTTAATGCGTAATACAGCCAATAGCGTTTTCGCAGGATTATCTTCTTCTGTTGTGCTGTTTTTTGAGGAAAAGTCGGAAACAGACGCCACGCGACGATGGTGATAACCAGCGTGATCGCGCCTGCAATCAGAAACGCGGTCTCAAAAGACAGATCAAACAACTGCCAACTGGCCAGAATGATGGTGTAGGCGGCCAATTGCGCGCCAGCACCGATCGCCACCAAACGCCCCATCAAATGCGGTGCCTTCGATATGGGGAGCCACTGCAGGGCAAGCGACTGGTTCATGGTCTCGTAATAGTGAAACCCGATCGACATAACAAAAGTGGTTATGTAAAGCCCCAAAATCGTTGGAAAATAGCCGGTTGCCGCCACACCAAGCCCAAGCAGCAGCAACGAAAAAATCGCAAATGACTGCTCCCGGATGTAAAACACCACATAGATCGCCAGAAAAGCCAGAAAGCCTGGTATTTCCCGGATCGATTCCTGAAAACCGATTTCCCGACCTGTCATGCCAACGCCATCTACTGCAAAGTTCTTGATCAAAACCCACCAGCTCGAAAAAGACAGCCACATCGCGGCCGACATGAGTGCCAGCAAGACAAAAGGACTGCGCAGCCCTGTAAAGGATGCGTAAAAATTGTCATCATCGGCTGCATGATCCGCTGGCGGTGGGGGATAGTGAGGATCAAATGGCAGTGTCATAACTGGTTTTGGCTCCGCGCATGAACTGGCGCGTTGGAAGGTTGAGGTTCATTTGACATGCGGCACTAGCGCTTAGAGCATTTACGCTCACGCTTCTGCCTATAACGCGTTGCCGATTTGGTAAGTTAGCGCTATTTTGACAAAAAATATCTCTAACACGTCAGGCTGGCCATGCTGCATCCAGACATTCTTGTTCGAGCGGATCACGATTTGCCCCGAGCGGCGATCGGGTACGCTTGTGAATGGGAAAAGGGCACAATGAACGAGCCACATAGCCATTGGCGCGGGCAGCTAATCTACGCGATCTCAGGGTCATTGAAGGTTATGTCAACCGCCGGAACCTGGATTGTGCCGCCGGAACGGGCAGTCTGGATGCCGTCTCACGCCGAGCATTCCGTGATGTCCGTTACAGATGCGCATGCGCGCTTTCTCTACCTTGATCCTAAGCTTTTCAAGGGCTTGCCAACCAATGTCACCGTGATTCAAATGACAGCTCTCATGCGCGAATGTCTGTTATCATTCCTGACATTGCCACGCCTTTATGACGAAGCGGGGAGTGCCTCTCATCTTGTTGCGATCATGGTGGATGAGTTGAGAATGGTCCCCGTCATGCCACTGCATTTGCCTCAACCAGCCAGCCCGAAACTCAAGCGAGCGACAGACAAGGTTCTCGCCTCCATTGCCACGCCACCCAAGCTGGCCTCTCTTTCAATTGATGCAGGTTTAAGCGTCAGAAGTTTTGAACGCCATTTTCAACGAGAAACCGGGCTCACCTGGCGCAAATGGGTCACACAGGCGCGTTTGATGGAAGCCATCTCTCAATTGTCCAATGGCGCAAGGGTAGGGGATGTTGCCTTTGCGTTGGGTTATGAGGGGCCCAGCGCGTTTGTCGCCATGTTCAAAAAGGCCACGGGGCATACGCCAGGCAAGTATTTTGCCCCGCTTCAACCAAGGCAGCATCAGGATCGGGACGTTTGATCTTCGTCTGTTCTTGGGTCCAGTGTGGCTGTTTCCGGCGTGTTCATACGCACGGTTGAACTGGAAACAAAATCGCCCTTTTTCTCATCCTCCACAGCGGCACGTTTCGTCATGCGCCAGGCCGCAAAGCCCGCCATAATCAAGTGTGCCAGCAAGGTGGGTGCAAACAGATAGTCAGGGCCAAGAAGGGCCATCATGCCACCACCAATAAGTGGGCCTATGATGCTGCCCGCACCCATCACCAACAGAAGGCCGGAGCTTATTTTCAGAAATGAATCCTTGTCAGCATGATCATTGGCATGAGCCACAATGACAGGATACATGGCAAAGATCATGGCACCAAAAATGGCTGCTGCAATCAGAACCACACTAACGTCGCGTGGCTGCATGACCAGAAAGAAAAGATCGGCAAGACCTGCAGTTACTGCAAGTCCGATCAGCACTGCGCGTCTGTCTGTTCGGTCAGACAACCAGCCGACTGGAAGCTGAAACAGAGCACCAGCAAGAATGGTAATGCTGACCAGAAAAGCAATTGCCGTTAAATTAAGCCCGATTTGCTGACCGTAAACCGCTGCCAGCGTTCCGAATGAACTGTTGGAAACCCCCACAAGAAAAACTGCAACAACAGCAATCGGTGAATTCAGCCAAAGACTTTTTAGGTCAAGTTTTGGCTGCACCAGCGGTTGCGGTGCTGCCGTTGTGGAAAGCGCTGTGGGAACCAATGAGCAGGCATAAAAGACGGCCGCTAGAACAAAGAAAAAGTATCCCCGTGCATCGCCAACTATCAGGAGTAACTGCCCCAAGGTGGTCGCAGCCAGATTGACCATAGTATAGGTCGCAAAAACCCGGCCTCTAAATGAAGGGTCGGTGCGTTCGCTGATCCAGCTTTCGACAATCATGGCGCCACCAGCAAAGCTGAATCCGGCCAGTGCGCGCAGTGGAATCCAGGCTCCGGGATGAATGATCAGCAAAGACAGTAAAACTGAAATAACGGCAACGGCGGCCATAACGCTAAAGGATCGCACATGTCCCACGCGCGCCACGACACCGGGAACCAGAATACAGCCCAGAACATAGCCAACCGCCCAGCCGGTACCCAGCATACCCAGTGAAAACGCAGAAAATCCTTCTGCTGTGCCGCGCAATGGCAAGATCAGACCGTTGATACCGCCGGCAGCCATCAAAAAAGCGCTGCCAAGTATCAAAGTCAAAATGGGGCGTATCTGTCCAAACATAGGGCGCTGTAACACAGGCGCCGCGCCTATTTCCAGCAATCAATGCAGCAACCATAAGGTGAATTGCACTGGAATTCGGAATTCCGTGGGCTTTCACGGAATCGCGCGGGCAATCACTTTGCGCATCAAATTCGGCAAGGCTTCATCATTGAGCTTTTCCAAATCACTCCACCATCCAACGGTATTTGGCACAATCTGAGCCGCTTTATGATGTGTTCCTGAGACCATTGCAGCGCTGTAGACAGAAAGCTCCAGATGAAAATGCGTAAATGTATGTCGAATTTGCCCTGCATTTTTCCAATCCGCTGTGCATGGTGCTGCACTTACCGACGTTTCTCCATCCTGGCGGGATGACCAGTTCGTCGTGGGAACTTCGCTCATATCGGCTAGAAGACCGCTCGGCCCACGCTTTTGCAGCCAGATTTGCTCATGATCCCGGATCAGCACGAAAGCAGCGCCCTTGCGTGTTGGTTTTTTGACCTTCGGCAGTTTCACAGGAAAGCGTTCCTGAGTTCCAGCTGAAAAGGCCTGACAATTCTCATGTAACGGACACAGACTGCAGGCGGGCCGTTTGGGAGAACACAGGGTTGCACCCAGATCCATAGAAGCTTGTGCCAGGTCGCCGGGGCGCTCCGCCGGGATTATTGGTTGTAGCGCGCTGCGCACCAGTTCTTTTGCCTGGGGAAGGGGTTGTTCAATGGCCAATAATCGTGTGACCACCCGCTCCACATTGCCATCCACGACGGCGACGGGGTCCCGAAACGCAATCGCTGCGACGGCTGCCGCAGTATAGGGGCCGATGCCTGGAAGTTTTTGCAGTTCAGAGGCGGTTTCCGGAAATTGCCCGGAGAGTTCGCTCATCACTGTGCGGGCGCATTTCAGCAGATTGCGGGCTCGAGAATAGTAGCCAAGCCCGGCCCATGCCACCATAACGGCTTCGTCTTCAGTAGATGCAAGATCAGCAACACTTGGCCAAAGGCTTAAAAATTTTTCGTAATAGGGTTTTACGGCGGTTACTGTTGTTTGCTGCAACATGATTTCCGATAGCCAGACCCGATATGGATCTGCTGATAATTGCTGCCCCTTAACAGGACGAACTCGCCACGGCAGGTCCCTTGCATGCCGGTCATACCACGCCAACAGCAGTGGGGCGGTTGATCTGGATAGTGTTTGGGTCAAGACGAATATCCACATGAACATATTGCAGTTGTCGCAGATATCGTTGATCCTGTGCCTATGGTCAATGACACCGGAAAATCTACGAAAAGAAAGCCTCGAAAGGGTGTGCGTCCGCTCGCCGATCTGATCGGTGCAACACTTGATCCGATATGTGCCCGACGTGGTTTTGGCTCCGCATCACTGCTGTCATGGTGGCCGGATATTGTTGGTCCGGATTATGAAGAGGCCACATTTCCCGAATCCATTCACTGGCCTAAACGTCATGATCAGCGCGGGGCCGATGCGACAACGGCAACTCTGACAGTCCGGGTGCTACCTTCTCAGGCCCTGTTTTTTCAGCACGAGGTCCCTCAGGTTCTTGAACGCATCAATCAGTTTCTTGGATATCAGGCCATTGGCCGTGTTCGGATCGTCCAGGGCAAAATTACCCGACCGGATAATAAACAACAGCCTCCACCCCGACCTTTGACCGATATGGAAAGCGCGGAATTGGATGCACGTTTGACGGATATTTCGGAATCAGAACTTCAATTGTCACTCAAACGCCTTGGTGCAGCAATTCTGGGAGACCAAAAGGGCAAATAGATTGCGGCGCGGACTGTGCTCGGCAGACATTGTTTTCATAACGAAAATTTCATTTGCCTTTCTTTTGCTCCCTGTGTCACCACACGATGACAGCAAGGCATTGTTTGCCAATAATTTTCGTTCGAAGGAGACGCCCCAATGATTTCCCGCAGACTTATGTTGAAACACAGTGCCGGTCTGTTGGCCGCTGGCGGTTTGACCCCGGTTCTTGGCAGTTCTGCCTTCGCTCAGTCATCTTCAGTAGATGTGGAAGAGCTGATGGTTGCTGGACCCATGGGCGAAAAGACTCTGGGTGAAGCCAATGCAGCAGTGACTGTTATTGAATATGCCAGCATGACATGCGGCCATTGTGCCAATTTCCACAACAACACATACAAGCCCTTCAAAGAGAAGTATGTGGATAGTGGGCAGGTTCTGTTTATTTTCCGCGAGTTCCCGCTTGATCCGGTTGCCATGGCTGTCGCCATGTTGGCGCGCTGCGCGCCAGAGGGCACCTATTTTGAGGTTGTGGATGCATTCTTCGAACGCCAGCGCGAATGGGCCGGAGCCGAGAATGTGGTCGCAGAATTGCAAAAAATGGCGCTTCAGCTAGGTTTTACACAGGAGACCTTCAAGGAATGCTTGACTAATCAAGAGGTTCTTGACGGTGTAAATTGGGTAAGAAAACGGGCTGCTGAAGAGTTTCAGGTTGCATCAACACCAACCTTCTTCATCAACGGCGACCGCCAGACAGGGTCTTTAACGATTGAACAAATGGACGCAGTCATCGAGCCATTGCTCTAAAGCCTGCTCATATTTGCTGCGCGCGGGGCAGGGCCTCGCGCGTCCGAATTCCCTATGGCCCGTCTATAAGAAACCCGCCTATAGAAAATTTTTGAACATCTTTACGCCCGCAAATGTGAGTGCAGAGATATGATGTTCAACAAGCTCAGAGTTCTGGGCTTTAAATCCTTCGTAGATCCAATTGAATTTTTCATCAAGGATGGCCAGACCGGCATTGTCGGGCCAAACGGCTGTGGCAAATCCAATTTGGTTGAAGCCTTGCGTTGGGTCATGGGTGAGAGTTCATATAAAAGTATGCGTGCGTCCGGAATGGACGATGTCATCTTTTCCGGTTCTCTCAACCGCCCATCCCGTAACACTGCAGAAGTCACACTGTTCGTCGATAATTCGGACCGCACTGCGCCAGCAGCGTTTAATGATGCCGATATTCTGGAAGTCACGCGCCGTATTGAGCGCGAGGCAGGGTCTGCCTACAAGATCAATGGCAAGGATGTGCGCGCACGTGATGTGCAATTGCTGTTTGCTGACGCGTCCACCGGTTCACGCTCGCCGGCACTGGTTCGGCAAGGGCAGATTGGGGAATTGATCAGCGCCAAGCCCACAGCCCGCCGTGCTATTCTGGAAGAGGCAGCTGGCATTTCTGGCCTTTATTCGCGCCGTCATGAAGCAGAACTGCGCCTCAGGGCGGCAGAAACCAATCTCGACCGACTTGAAGATGTTCTGACACAAATCCAAACTCAGTTGGATGGGCTGAAACGACAGTCCCGGCAAGCCAGTCGCTATAAAAACATCTCCGGCGATATTCGCAAGGCAGAGGCAACTCTGTTTTATCTGCAGTGGCTTGAAGCCAAGAAAACCCTCGAAACGACCGGCGAGGCGCTGAAAACTGTCACCCTGGATATGGGCACCCGGACACAGGCGCAGGCTGCAGCAGCCAGGAACGAGGCCGTTTTGCGCGATCAGATGCCAAAATTGCTTGAGGCTGAGGCGAAAGCAGGTGCCGCTTTGCAAACCATGAATGTGGCGCGTAACGCTCTGGAAGCGGAAGAAACACGGTCAAAAAACCGCCAGACAGAACTTGCCGCCCGAATTGAGCAATTGCGCCATGACCTTGGTCGCGAACAGCAGCTCACAAAAGACAATGACGAGAATCTGGCCAAACTTGCCGAAGAAGAAGCGGCACTTCAGACAGCGACGGATCAACAGTCCAGCCAAGTCGAAACGCTGAAAACTGATCTTGAAACCAGAGAGACTGCCCTTCAGGCACTGGAGCAGGAACTGGCTGAGCTTAATCGGTTGCAGGCAGCCAATTTGGCTGAACGCAATCAACTGCAGCGCGTTGTGTCAGAGGGCGAGCGATCTGTCTCGCAGCACAAAGCGCAGAAGCACTCGGTTGCCAAGGAACTGGAGCAGATTGATGCTCAATTGGGGTCAGACACGGTTCTGGCGGATTTGCAAAAGCGCGTTGCTGAAAGGCTGCAAGATGTTGGTGACATGGAGGCCGCTTTGGAAGAGGCGGAAACTGTTTTGCGCAATCTGCGTCAGCAGGATGCGGAGGCGCGCAAGCCACTGCGCCAAGCTGAACAGGATTTACGGGCTCTGCAGACTGAAGCAAAAACCCTTGCCCGTGTTCTGCAGGTTGATGAAGCTGACTTATGGCCGCCATTAGTTGACGCGCTGACAGTTGAGCCCGGCTTGGAAACAGCCCTTGGTGCTGCCCTCGGCGACGATATTGACGTGTCCATCGATGCCAATGCGCCAACCCATTGGCGGGCACTTGATGGCGGTGGTGATGCGGTGCCCGATGCCGACTTACCGGATGGGGCAATTTCCCTTTTGCAATTCATCAAGGCGCCCAAGCTGTTGCATCGCAGACTTAGTCAAATAGGTCTGGTCAGCAAGGAAACGGGACAGAACCTTCAAATGCAGCTGAAACCAGGGCAAAGGCTCGTTTCCCGCGAAGGTGATCTGTGGCGCTGGGATGGGTTTGTCATGGCCAGTGAAGCCCCATCCGCCGCCGCGCTGCGGCTTGAGAACAAGAACCGCCTTGCAGAATTGGAAGCTGGCGCAGAGGACGCAGAACGTATTGTCGCAAGCTTGAACACGACCTGGCAGGATGTTGTTGCACAACTGCGCCACGCAGAAGAGACGGAACAGTCTTTGCGCCAGAAGCTAAGGCAAGTGCGGCAGGCGCAATCACAGGCTCAGGAAGATCTGATCAAGGCAGAGCAACAGCGCGGCCGCATTTCCAATCGCAAGGCTGCATTGGAAGAAGCGCAAAAGCGCCTTGCAGCTACGATTCTGGAAGCTCAGACCCAGTTGGATGAAGCCAGCCAGCAATTGCAGGCATTGCCAACCCCGACGACGCAGGAGGCACCGATTGGGGAACTGCGTGTGAAAATCGCCGAAGCGCGCAGCATCGCTGCGGAGGCGCGCGCAGCGTTACAGGGCCAGGAGCGCGAGGCGGCCTTACGAGGGCAACGATTGACGGTAATTGTAAATGAGCGAGCCAACTGGCAACGCCGATTGTCTGACGCACAAAAGCAAATCGCGAGCCTGCAGGAACGTCTGGATGACCACATTCGCGAAAAGACTACGCTGGATGAGGCACCGGACACATTTTTGCACCGCCGCCAATCACTCCTGACCCAAATTGAAAAGGCAGAGACCACAAGGGCGCAAACTGCAGATGCGCGCGCTGTGGGTGAGAATGAGCTGCGCGAAGCTGATCACCTGGCCAAGGAAGCCCTGGCAACATTAAGTCAGGCCCGGGAAGCGCAGGTGCGTGCAGAAGAACGCAGTGAATCTGCAAAGCAGCGTCTTGCCGACATTGAGGCGCGTATTGACGATGTCATCGAGTGCAAACCCTCACAACTGAAAGAGAAAACCGGCATTGCAGCCGATGCGGTTCTTCCAGATGCTGATTCGATTGATAAACGGCTGGAGCGCCTGAAAACGGAACGGGAGCGCCTTGGCGGCGTGAATTTGCGCGCCGAGGAAGAAGCAACCGAGGTTGGAGCCCAATTAGAGGGCCTGATTGCAGAACGGGACGATCTGATAGAAGCTATTCGTCGCTTGCGCTTGGGGATTCAGAGCCTCAACAGGGAAGGGCGCGAACGCTTGCTGGCTGCATTTGAAGTTGTGAACGGTCATTTCCAGCATTTGTTCTCACACCTGTTTGGAGGCGGTCAGGCCGAGCTAAAGCTGACCGAATCTGATGATCCACTGCAGGCCGGCCTGGAAATTATTGCCCGTCCGCCGGGCAAGAAGCCTCAGACCATGACGCTGCTGTCTGGAGGGGAGCAGGCGCTGACGGCCATGTCGCTCATCTTCGCGGTGTTTTTGACCAACCCGGCACCGATATGCGTACTGGACGAGGTGGATGCACCATTGGATGATGCAAACGTCGATCGCTTTTGTTCTCTCGTTGATGAAATGAGCCGGCAGACAAACACACGATTCGTTATTGTCACCCATAATCCCATCACAATGGCACGCATGGACCGTCTATTTGGCGTAACAATGGCCGAACGTGGGGTATCTCAACTGGTTTCAGTGGATTTGCAGACTGCAGAAGAGTACCTTGAAGCCAGCTAATGAGCCAAAAAAAGCGTCGATATCGCCCGCTTGCTCGCTATTGCAGCAAACTAATCGTCGCATCTGTTCGTAACAAACCTTAAAAATGCATATTTTTCAAAAACTTAAGGTGCTTTCGCCAATGCTTGACACTGACAGGAGGCACAACTATGTTGCGCTCGAATTTGGCAGAAAATCTGCGAGAACGGTATGAGTGCGCAAAATCGCCCTGAAGACCCGGGTGAGCAAACAAATACTGACCTCGATGCCCGGTTGGATCAGTTGAAATCACGGCTCGATCGTGAGGACAGCAGAAAAAGCCAGAAGGCTGAGCAGTCCAAGTCCGGTAATTCGGAATTGGGGCAAGGCCTGAAGCTAGGTGCAGAGTTTGTGTCTGGTATTCTGGTTGGGGCAGGACTTGGATATGTGATTGATGGCTGGTTGGGCATTTCGCCCTTTGGTCTCATCATATTTCTGCTACTTGGTTTCGCTGCCGGGGTGATGAACGTTCTGCGTTCCATCGGTGCGGTAGAGAAGCCATTCGAAAGACCACGAGACGGCTCGAATAAGGGCTGATTTGTGACTAAAGAGTTAGAAAATTAAAGGCTGAGATCTGTGGCAAACGATCCTATTCATCAGTTTCAAATCTCCAAACTTGCACCTCTGGGTGAAGTGGGTGGGGTGGAATTTGCCCTGACAAACTCCGCGGTCTTCATGATCGCCACAGTCGCTGCCATCGCAGCATTTCTCATGCTTGGCTCAAGCAGCCGGTCATTGGTGCCAGGACGTTGGCAGTCCATGACTGAAATGAGCTACGAATTTGTTGCCAAGACATTACGAGATGCCGCCGGTTCGGAGGGGATGCGTTTCTTCCCACTGGTCTTTTCTTTGTTTGTATTTGTTCTGTTTGCCAATCTGTTTGGCATGTTCCCGTACTTCTTTACCGTCACAAGCCACATCATCGTGACATTCGCGCTGGCAATGTTGGTGATTTTGACAGTCATTGGCTACGGCTTCATGCGCCATGGGTTCGGATTTCTTAAACTGTTTGTTCCAAGCGGTATTCCTGCCATTCTGATGCCGTTAGTTATTGCGATTGAGGTCATTTCATTCCTCTCGCGTCCGATCAGCCTGTCTGTGCGTCTGTTTGCAAATATGCTGGCAGGTCACATCACCCTCAAGGTGTTTGCGGGCTTTGTAACAAGTCTGTCAGCAATGGGAGCAGTGGGGATTGTTGGTTCAATTCTTCCGCTTATCATGACCGTCGCACTGACCGGTCTGGAATTTCTCGTGGCCTTCCTTCAGGCCTATGTCTTCACTGTTTTGACCTGCATGTACCTCAATGATGCGGTTCATCCTGGTCACTAATCTTCAACCCAATTCCGGTCATTTTAGATGACGACCGGCATAAACTAACGCTTAAGGAGCATTGAAATGGAACTTGCAGCAGCACAAGCAATCGGCGCTGGTATCGCATGCCTCGGAATGGGCGGCGCAGCTATCGGTCTTGGCCAGATTTTTGGTAACTACCTTTCTGGCGCACTTCGCAACCCGTCTGCAGCAGATGGCCAGTTCGGTCGTTTGATCTTCGGTTTTGCCGTGACAGAAGCACTCGGCATTTTCTCTCTTCTGATCGCTCTTCTGCTGCTCTTCGCGTAAGCAAAGACTTCAATGCGGCGGGTTCGCCCGCCGTATCCAGAGCTTTTTAGGAGTAAAAGACCGTGGCCACCACAACACCAGAAAATGGTGCAGAAGCGGCAGGATCGTTTCCACCGTTTGATCCATCAACATTTGGGTCCCAGCTGTTATGGCTGGCGATCACGTTTGGTGTGCTCTACTGGCTGATGTCAAAAGTCGCTTTGCCGCGTCTTAGCGACATCCTTGAAGTCCGCCGTGATCGGATCATGAGTGATCTTGATGAAGCGCAACGGCTCAAAGACGAGTCTGAGGAAGCAATTGCTTCTTACGAACAGGCTCTGGCCGAAGCGCGCAAGAAGGCCCATGACATTGCACTTGTCGCGCGCGACAAAGCACAAGCCCAAGTGGATGCCGAGCAGGCCAAGGTTGATGCCGATCTTGGTGTGAAAATGGCTGAAGCTGAAGCCAGCATCGATGAGACCCGTAAGCAGGCCATGGCTGAAGTTTCGTCTATTGCGACTGAAACAACAAATGAACTGGTCACTGTACTGATCGGAACGAAGCCAACAAAAGCGGCTCTTGAAAAGGCCGTTTCTTCGGCTGAAAAAGCTGCGTAGGAACTGACATGACGTTTGATGCAACCTTTTGGGCTCTTATCGGTCTGATCCTGTTTCTGGCCTTGATGATCTATATCAAGATACCGGGGAAAATCGCTGAAGGGCTGGACAAGCGCAGCGATGATATCCGCACTGAGCTTGAAGAAGCTCGGCGCTTGCGTGAAGAGGCACAGGCATTGCTGGCTGAATATCAGCGCAAGCAACGTGAAGCCGAGCG
>Ga0163215_100606_pt1 | contig 50352 bp, 47 predicted proteins | sample SynspAceP_FD_185934 | JGI IMG/M metagenome (GOLD analysis project Ga0163215, IMG submission 185934) | Saline lake microbial communities from Ace Lake in Antarctica - Synechococcus sp. Ace-P (Hybrid Assembly) | ecosystem: Environmental > Aquatic > Non-marine Saline and Alkaline > Saline | place...
AAGCGATGACGGACTTGGCCGAATTCCGTCGCACCGAAGCTCATGACGGTTGGCACTGGGAACCGGAAAACATGAGCATCAAAAATGAAAACACTCCTGCTGTGGCAACCTAACCCCACAAAACGCTTGCTTTTCGTGTCCTTTTTTGGGGAATGCACCCGATCTCAACCGAAAGAGGGAAACCCCAGGCGAATACTTTTCAAATCGTTTTGAAACGCAAATTTATAATGTGCAAATCACGCGTAAATTTGTTGTGATGACTTATCGATCGACCACGTGGACGACTTCCAACGCGCTCGCTTTGAATTGTTTTTTCAGCCACGCGGTACTGACGTCGAGTGATTGGGCGTAGCCGATGTGGAAGTCGGGTTTCATCGCGGCGACTTGCATTCCGAGCACGACACCTTCGGCGAGGATGACACCGCCACTGCTGCCGGGGCCGAACGGTTCGATGGCGTTGGTTGCACCGGAGCCAGCTTGAAACTGGTAGGAAACGAGGTGCTGCAATTGACCTAGCGAAGGGATCAAGAGTGACGGATAGAACGCTCGCCATTTCCAATCATGCGTGACGCGATCGCCGACAAACGTGCCCGACGCACCGCGACTGGTCCAGCGCGTCAAATCGGCTTCGGTGGGAATAACGAGGGGCGGCAGTCCGATTTCGGGAACGAAACCGCTGAGCCAGAGCCGGTCCCATCCGGTCTCGACCAACGCGATGTCGGGACCGCCGGGAATCCGAGCGCGACGTGTCACGCGTCCGTTGACCGCGTCGGGGCCATGACCACACGCCGCGACACGCCGCACCCGTGCTCGCGAGGTCGCGTCTCGCTCGCCTCGACCGGCGAACAGATGCGAGACCGTCATCACGCCCCATCGCCATCGCGGGTCATCGGGGTGGTGGTGAGTCGGTCGCGGTGGCACCGGCCGAACCGTGGTCCAGCGCACCACCAACGACGTGGTCGCGTGCTCGTCCGGCGTACTGATCCGCACGCCGGTCGGGATGATCTCGCCCACTTCGACGACGTCGGTGCCGAGATGCAGTTCGCGGTAGCTGCGCGATCGCCGATCGAGCAAGCGCACCGGCTCGATTGATTGAATCCTCTTGTCTTCGGAAACTCGTTTGCGTTTGCGTGAGACATCGAACTGAGCGACGACGCGGGAATCCTGTTCCGGGGATGTTGCGTGCGGCGGCGAGTCTCGACGCTGGGGCGCGAAGCCGACCGAGACGATGTTGCCCGGGTCTCGTGATGCGACCCGTCGCTGCAACGTGTCCTGCACGCGGCGGAGGCAATCGAGTGACAGCGTCGACGAGGTCATTGACTCGACGACTGAATTTGAACATCGATCGAGTCCGTCTCGGGAAACCGTTCCTTCCACCAATCCTCGACCGTGGTGCGAATCAAGAGCGAGGGTTGATCGCGGGGGACGATAATCTGAATCGTCGTCCGGCCGGATTGCATCGCCACGTTGACTGACTGCACGGATTGACCGAGATCGTCCAAGTGGGCCCGAAGCTGGGTGGCGAGAAACCCTCGCTCACTCGGGTCCATTGGCGGCGGCAGGGCTTCGGGTTCGTCCTCACCGGTGACCGTTTTCTTCGACGCGACGGGTGTTTCGCCCACCGCTCGTGTCGCGGACATGGCCGGCGTGGCAGCCATCATGTCCAAGGGTTGAAGCACCATTTCACCACCGACAAAGGTGAGTCCGTAGAGCGAGCCGGCGGGATGTTGTCCACAGCCGGCAGGGTCCTGGCACGACGCCCGAGAATGACCGTTCATCTCGATCGGGCAACCGGCAAAGGGCATGAAGCCGAGATAGCGGAATCCATACAACCTTTTTACGTTGCACGAATCACGACCGACCACGGATTCATAGAACCCCAACGGCACGTTGCGGGCGGGCACGGTGAAGGAGATCTCATCGGTCGGTCGATCGCTCGCCGACGTGGGGACCAATCCTCCGACGGCGCTCAAGAGGCTACCCACCGCCTCGATATTTTCGTCGGTCTGGCTGTCGAGGTCTTGACTGATCTCGGTCAAATTCCAACCGTCCTCCAGTTGGATACCCACGTTGGCGATCCCGCATCCGCTGCGAACGTCAATGGAATACTCTTCGCTAAAATCAGGCATGTAGACCAGCGAAATCCGAACCAAACCGGGCACCAGGTTCGTTTGGTTCTTATCAACGAGGATCTCAGCCGGTTCGATTTTGAGATACGGTTTCGGGCGATAGTAGCGGATGCCACGATCTTGATCGGTCGGACTCTTGCGAACGATCACGCGAGGCGTGCAGCCGATATTGACGATGACTAGCAATCCCAGGACCGCGACGATTCTCGGCAGCGTTCGGCAACGTTTGCGATCTTGATCCATGTCCATCCCCTTGGTCCTAATGAAACGATCTCAAGGGTGGGATCGGTCGAACCGTTGGTCGCGATTGAGCGGATTGTCGAGGAGAGTGATCTGGGGGTTGAGGCTGTTTTTCTCGATTGATGCGATCATGCCGAGTACGCCGATATTCCGATCGGCATGAAAAGCCAGTGATGTTATCCAGCTAAGAGGTTTCATCGAATGCTTGTTTTGTGACCACTTCCAAACCCGGAAGCGTCACGGAACGGGCCACGTCATCGCCGCAGCAACGGGCGTGTTCGGTGTACGGGGCCGTTTTGCCGTCCAGCACCAGGACTAAGATCGATTCATCGCGAGGGTCCACGATCCAGTATTCGGGAATACCGGCTTCGGCATATTCGCGGCGTTTCGCGACCAAATCACGGTCGGGGTCATCTTCGCTGACCACTTCGATCACGAAATCGGCACCTTCCCAAAACTTGGAATGTCGACGGTTGGCATGTTCGCTCGCCATGAACAAGACGTCGGGTTCACGGAATTTCCCGTTCGCCATTTGCACCCGCATGGGAGCCATCAGCACACGTCCGGCGCCGACCGATTGGGACCACTGGAAAAGCGTTCGGTACAAGAAAGCGACAATGATCTGATGCAATTCAGTCGGTACGGCCAAGACCTCCAATCGTCCTTTGTCCAGTTCGATCAATCGATTCGTGTCCAGCGCTAGATAGTCCTCGGCGGACCAAGTGCCTTGCAAAGGAAACAGCGTGGCGATTTCCCACGCCGGTTTGCCGGTGACCGATACCGGAATCATTGGTTCTTCCACAGTCATTGATTTCCTCCCAAACGGGCCTGCACTCGAATACGCTCAATCAGCATCATCACGACTCTCACAAAAACTTAGCTTGCTCGTCCACGCTGGATCCACGGCCCCAGCGTCGCAAGACGAGTGTTCCGTCGTCATCGAGGCTTCGGGTGAGCCGTTTTAACGCTAGCGGGCTGTTGATTTAATCATTTTTGCGTTAAGCACATCGTCACAATTCATTCGGTGGAACCACGTAGCAGCGTCTCTCTGAGACGCTGGAAATTACGAGTCTCAGAGAGACTCGCCTACGTGAGGTTCTGCCGAACCTTTTCCCCCGATGTGCTTAGCAAAGATTAGCCGATGGGCGTTTGCCCCGATTGCCGGTGTGGAAACCGGGGCTAACGCCCATTGGCTAACTAAATCAACAGCCCGCTCGCCACGGTTTTGACGTCACAACCGTGACGAGCGTTAAAACGGCTCACAAAGCCAACCCTAATTTCTTAGCGGTCCCAGACCACTCAGCCTGATTCTAGCAAGAGAAATCCTTCGCAGTGGGTCAGCCTTGCGGTCGGATGATCCACCAAATCCGTTGTAGGATCAATGCCTCCTCGACCTCGGCGTCCTTCATTTGCGACGCGAGTTCTCTGGCCTGCGAGGGCACCCCGCTCAATCCGGCGAGGTGGGCGATGTGCGTCAGCCGACTTTCGAAATCGGGCAATTCGACGATCCACGCTGGTAAGACGAGGGTCGCACGCATCGGCAATCCCGCGAGCATCGCCGGTGACGGTTGGCTCGCCGCCGTTGCCGAGGAGCGAGATTTCTCGCGCGAGTCACTGTTGCTGTCGACTGATTCGCTACCGAGTGGTTGGGCGAGTACGGATGCGGCGATACCCCGATTCAGCAAACTCGGCAATTCACTTTGTTGCACCAAACGCATTCGGTGTCCGCGGGTCGAGGGCATCGAAGCCGGTGGTGAGGCGGCAAACGACTCGACCGCGGCAACCGCCGCAGTCCACTGTTCGTTCGTCGCCGTCAACATGCCCGCCGGGCTCATTGACGAGGGAGTGCTGCGACCGATCGTCGAGTCGGTCAGCATCAACGAGATCGTTCGCAACAGATTGAAATCGCTGGCAACGAGATCGCTGGCCAGTTCCTCTCGAAGTTGCCGCAGATCGGAATCCGCCGCACTTCCGGAGAGATCGTAGGGACTCGACGCGAGCGGCCGGCCATGCACCATCGTCCACATCGATGCGACGAGACCTTCGGCGAGGAGGCGAGAGCCGATCAGACGCTCGGGCCAATTGGCGTTGGAATCCGCCTGCGCCAAACGACGCCGTGCATCAGGAGTGTCGTAGAACCAACCCGCGTCGGCGTTGGGGCGAATCGACAACCAGGGGGCCACGGTGGCTGCGAACCCCCAGTAATCATGCTGCGAAAGACCTTGCCCGTTAGGTGACCCGCCACTTTTCAGGTCATGGCAACGTTGGCAGCGGACGTCGGCGTTCAACGCCACCGAAGCCGTCGTGACCAACGTCTCGTGCTCGCCGAGCGGTTGGAGTAATTCGGCGATCGAAGAGGAGGTTTGAGTCGTTGTTTTCGATTCGGGAGATTTCTTTTCAGACCTGTTGGCAGGTTTGACGAACCACGATGCGTACAAACGATCAAACCCGGAACCGGCTCGCAGCGTCTCGTTAATTTGTACGGCCATACGCTTATCCACGTCGCGATCGAGCGATTCCACCGGTCGCGATGAGATCGCTGAGAGAATTCGCGTGGCGAGCGATTGGGAGTTCGACGGTTGACCGATCGCGGTCATCATCTCCACCGGGTTTCCGATCGCACCGACGGGCACCTCAATGCGAAACCGTGCTTCTAAACGTTCGGCAATCGCATCGGTCGATAGCATCTCGGTTGGCTGCAGCCCGACCCGATCCCAATAACGTTGCAGGTGGTTGGTTAGCGATGAAGAAACCAACGTCATTTCACGTGGCGGTGCGATCGCAACCGGTGTACCCGAACGAGGCGGATCGTCGGTTGCGAACATTCCCAAACGTTCATCGCGATCAAGCCCCTCGCTTGATTCGGAATCGGCCAACTCGATCCGACGCGACGGTAAACTGCCGTCGGTGTTCGCACCGCGAACAGAGGATGGATCACGTTTCTCGTTCTCCGGAGCAACGTCGGGTTTAGGTAGGGCTGAGGAAACGCCATCGGAGTTCGCGAGCAATTCGTTTGGCTGGGGCAAGGTTCCCGCAATATTGGCTCGATTGTGATAGCGAATACCGAAGCCCACACCGACTGCCACCAGCAACAGGGCGGCGACGAGCACCGGTGCGATCCAAAACGGTATCGTATTCTTTCGACTCGCCAGTGCGTTCTTACTTGATGTGATTTTCTTATTTAATGGGGTTTTCCTGATTACCGGTTGAGTCGGTTGATCAGTTAATCGACGAATGATCGCTCGGCTTTGGTCCGGTGGCGATTGGGTCGACAGGACCTCGATCAACAGCGCGTCGAGCATCACGTCTTCGATCTCAACGTCGGTTTTCGGATCAGGTGTTTCGGGGGATTTCATGGCGAGCCGCCTCGGCGGGCGGGGGTGCGTTCGGGCGAGCCCGTCGGCGAAAAAAAAGGAACGGATAGTTGATGAACGACCGGCTTAAGGGGTTGGTGTTTCGGTTTCGGCGGTTTCGGTTGACGCGAGTGCCTTCAATCGGTCTCCGACACACTCGCGCAGTTGCGCTTTGGCACGCTGCATCAAATTGCGTGCCCCGTGATCGGTGATTCCGAGTGCCTCGCCGATTTCCACACGGGGAATGTTATCGACGAAACGCATTTGGAGCGCTTCACGAGCCCGATCGGAGAGCAATTCCATGCAGTTCCTCAGCGCATCGGCGGCCTCGTCACCGGTCAGGTCCTTGCCCGCCCACCGGTGCCAACTTTCGTCGAGCAGGGAGGGCGAATCAGTGACCTGCATCCGTCCCCATTTTCGATGGTTAGAAACCAAGAGGTTGTATGCGGTGCGGCGAAGATACTCCGACGTTGCCTCGTCGGAATGTTGAACGAAATTGTCTCGACGAAGTACCCGCAGAAAGGTCTCCTGCGTCAAATCGTCCGCCGTGGCGGCATCGCATCCGAGGACGCGAAGGTATCGCCAGATTCCGTTCTGGTGCCGCAATATCAACTCGGCGGGCGAAAGTTCACTCACGCAATCAGTTCGTTAATCAATTTCCCGCCACCGGCGATTTTCATCGGGCGACCGCTTTTGCTAGTAAAAGTCGTGTCCGTCGAGATACCGAGGCCTTTGCAGACCGTCGTCATCAAGTCTTCGGAACTGTACGGTTCGGTTTCCACGGCACTGCCGTCGCTGCTCGTTTCGCCAACGGTAATCCCACGGTTGAGATTACCACCACCGACGACACACGACCATGCCCGAGCGAAGTGATCGCGACCGGCGTCCTGGTTGATCCGAGGTGTGCGGCTGAATTCACCCATCCACATGATCACGGTATCGTCGAGCAGTTCCCGCTGCGCCAAATCTTCCACGAGCGCACTCATCGCTTTGTCGAGTTCCGGCAGTTTTTGGTCCTTCAGGGTCGTGAAGATGCCGTTGTGGTTGTCCCATCCGCCGAGATCGACCTCGACAAACGGCACCCCTGCCTCGACCAGACGGCGAGCGAGCAGGCATCCTTGACCGAATCCAGTCGTGCCATAACGTTCTTTCACCTCGTCCGGTTCCTCGGCGACTTTGAACGCATCCATTTGATCGCTCGTCATCAGGTCAAGCGTTTTCTGCAAGACCTTGGCGTGCTCCGTCGCGGGCGTGTCGCCAGTCCGGGCGGCGAACCCGTCTTCGATCATTTTCAATGCCGCCATGCGTTGCATCAACCGTTGATCGTCCAGCTTCATTTCGAGGTTGCGAACCCGTCCGTTGCTCGTCACCGAGAACGGCGACCACGCCATGCCGAGGAACCCAGGACCGGTTCCGGCGCCGCCGACCGAGACGAAGGGAGGGATCTCCAATTCCGGGCGTTGTGAAATCAATTCGTGAGCGATCACGCTGCCGTAACCGGGGTGCTCGATGTTCGGGTTGGGCACGTAACCGGTGTGCATGTAGTAACGACCGCGGGTGTGATCGGCCTCGCGAGTCGACATGCTCCGTACGATCGACAGGTGCTTCATCTGCTGAGCCGTCATCGGCATGTGCTCGCAAATCTGCATATTGCCGGTCGTCGAGATCGGCCGGAACGGCCCCCCCGTGGCGGCGCCTGGCTTGAGATCCCAAATATCCATGGTCGAGGGGCCACCGCCCATCCACAACAGGATCGCCGACTTGCGATTGCGTTTCATCTCCTCCGCGTTGGCTTGGATCGCACTGCCGATTGAAAACGAAGCCGCCGCTGCTGCGGACGATCCGGCGAGGTGACTCATGAAGTGTCGACGGGACATGCCCGAAGGTGTTGAAAGGTCCATGGTATCGATTCCTAAGGGAGGGGCTCAAAAGTTGGGTGGATGTCAAAAAACGGGTCGGATGTGGACGTTAGTGCTGCATGATGAACTCATTGCTATTGATGATCGCCCACCAAATGTCTTGCAACATTTCCTTCTCGTTGCCTTTGCGGGCGACGAGTAACTTGCCGGCGATGCTCGTTTCGTTCTTCGTCGGACGCCGCGACAAACCGGTCATGTAAAGCTCGGTCAGCCGATCCCTTGGCGAACGTCCTGTTTTCGACAACCGATCGAGATAGGAACCCGACTCGATGCTCGTCGCGTTCTTCGTCAACGCTCCGTTGAACAACATCAAGGCTTGCGGAATCGAACCGTTGAAGGTCGTCGCTTCATCGCCCTCGTCGGTCCCGAAGGCGACCACGAACTGGGATAACCAATTGCGTCGTTCGGCCTCTTGCTCGGCATAGCTGCCCTTGCCTTTCGCATCGGAGGCGGCGACAAGCGACCCGTAGAGCTGCTCGGCACTCATTTGACGAAGGTAAAAACGCGAGAACTTGGGCGACTCACCCATCGAAGGATCATCCACCTCGTTATGTTTCCCGAGCACGGCTTCGAGTTGATAGGGACGGCTCATTGTGATCCACGTGATCAGTTGCTTTAGGTCGTAACTCGCTTTGCGAAATTCCTTGCCGAGAGAGTCCAGCAGCTCCGGGTGCGACGAAGGGTTGTGAGGCCCCAAGTCATCGATCGGACGGGTGAATCCGAAACCGAGGAACATCGACCACATGCGGTTAACGACCATTTTGTCGAGGTACTCGCTCTGCAACATCAGCCCGGCCAATTCGGTCCGGCGGTTCGTGTCTTCAAGGTAACCGCTGCGACCAATCTCAGTGCCGTCGGTGAAAACCGGGTAGGCCACTTTCTGCAATCCGTTTCGCAATTCATAAAACAACAAAGCCTCTTCCGGATTGCCCGACTCGCCCGCGAAATCTTCGTTGACAAGTTCCGCCGATTGGATATCGCGAGTGCCGTCGATGTATCTTCGCAGCGCCCGTGTTTGGCGAAAGAAAGCATTGAACTCCCAGAACTTTTGCTGTTTCCACTGGTTGAATGGGTGGTTGTGGCACTGGGTACACTGCACCTGTTGACCTAAGAAAATTCGCGACACGCTGCTGGTTGCCAGTGTGCCTTTTTCCTCGTTTACCTTGTTGACCAGGAAATTGACCGCACCGTTGAAATTGGCGGTCCCCGGTTTGGTCGAACCTTCGGCAGAGACCAGTTCGTAGACCAAGCGGTCGTAGGTTTTGTTTTCAGCGAAACTGTCTCGCAGATATTTCTGCATCCCCGTCCGATTGGTCAGGTCGCGATTGTCATTGCCACCGCTGCGACCGATCAGAAGATTCGTCCAGATCGTGCCCCAGTGATTGGCGTATTCCTCGGTGTAACGGTCATCGTTGAGTAACCGTTTGACGAGCGCGGCACGCTTGTCGGGCGCTCGATCTTTGATGAACTCCGAAAGCTCCTCGGGCTTCGGGATTCGTCCGATCACGTCGAGATAGACTCGGCGACACCACTTGGCGTCATCAACATCCTTGGAAGGGCGGATCTCGTAATCTCGCCAAACCTGCTCGATCGATTCATTGATCATCACGACTTGCGGAGGAAGTTCCGGACCTGCCGCAGAAGTGGTTGAGACCGCCGCCATCGAAAGGAAGCCGGCCACGAGAAGCAAGAAAGACCTTTGCATGGAATGATTCGGGTTTCGAGGGAGAGGCATGAGAATGGCTTGGGGTTGGAGTAGGGTGTTTTGACGCACCTAAAAACTCAAACGCGGGATGAGCGTCGATGTACCCAAAGACGCGTCTGTCTCCACAAAACAGTAGTAGAAGAGCGACCGGCGGGGGATTTTGGCGAGACCGCAGCCCGCCCTGATTTTAACACAAATCTGGCGAAATGTTAGAAAACATGCCCCCGGGTGCCGCTTTTTGGAGCCGTTCGGCCCCTCTTTCAAGCCGCCCGCCGGCGGGATGGTCGATCGTTTGACCGTTCCGACTCGGCGGAACCGGATTCTGGCATCGGGATGACGTCCGCAGGAGAGGCCCGTCGGGTGCCGAGAATCCACAGCCAAATTTCGAGTAACTCGACGACGAAGTCCACCGATTTAATCGCGGCCAATTCGGTGCGAGAATCAGCCCCGCCGTAGATCGGGACCGCTCGACCGGCGCGACTGGCAATGTCCCGCAGCAAGAACAACGAGACCTCAGGGAAACTCGCATACATCTGAATAGGATACGCCAGCGAACCGACCACCGGCATCGCACCGACCAACAACGCCTCGCGGTAGTCGCGGATCGGTTGCCGACCGAACACGATCTGCCCGATCGTGACCGCCGTTCGCAACATCGGCAGCAGCATCATCGCGACGAGAAACGTCAACGGACTGCCCGCCACCACTGACGCGGCCAGGGCCGCTACTTTCAACGACCAGATCATCGGCATGAGAAGTTTCAGTCCCGCGTGGATGCCGAACGCGCGGATGTACTGCAACACTAAGGGCGTGTCGAGTTGCCGTTCCAAAGATGCGGCGTCCTCACGATCGATCCGCCCGTCCGACTGCCACGCGGCGATCCGTGTTCGCACGAGGTTGCGACCGAACTCCTGTTGATAGTTCGAGTCAAAACAGAGCGATTTCAGACGTGCTCGCGAGACGCGGCGAGTTTCGCCATCCGTCCACCAACGGTGCCACCGAACGGGGATGACTTTCGAACAAACCAACTCGGTCAGAAAACCGATCGAGAAACGTTCGCGGGAGCGGGTTGAAGGTGCTGTCTGCCCCGGTGCAACGGTTGGTTGTCTGCTGTCGTCGGGCCGTCGCTGCGCCTCTTTCCATTGCACTCGTTTGGAAACGATGTAGCGATCGATTCGCCGTGCTCGGTACTCGTGGTCTCGCAGAATCCGCGATGCATGATCCCGATCGCGTTGGTTGCCCAGCAGCGATTGTGCTCCGCGACCGACACGGCCGGGGACGCATCCGGCGAAAAATGCGGCGAGAAAATGAGGCGGACCAAGGACCCGTTTGGATTCTCGGAACTTCGCCATCGTGCGTTCATCGACACGTTCGTTTCGCTGCCAATCGGCGAGAATCCGGGTTTTCCAAAGTCTCCAAAAACGGGGCCGCAGCAGCCGGGCAGGGCGACGCAGAATCGCCGGTTCGCTTTCCTTCCAATCACGGTTATGCCGGATCAACCGATCGACGTCGCTCTGGAACTGTGACCACTGGTCGGCGGACATTGTCGTCCGCAGTGACTCACCGTTTTGATCGACCCATGATCTCAAGCGGTTCTCATCGAGGTCGTCGAACAGCGGCACGCTGCGAAGTGAAAACGCGGCGAGGAGATAGCGGGGCACCAGCACCGCAGGGATGCCGGATTCTAAATCCACGATCGTGTAGGAGTTTCCGATGCGGAGCAAATTGGCGGTCGAGACGATCGCTCGGGCGCAAACCTGCCATCCCGATCCGGTCAATCCGGCGTCGACCAAGGCGTTTTCGAGTCGCCGCATTTGAGGGAGTAGTTCTCCCATTTCATCGGTCGCGGTCGCTGGTATTTTTCGCGAGGACGCAGCCCCGATCAGGCGTCCGAACCGCTGCCCAAACCAACGCCGCATTCGCGACAGGTCTGCCGGTGGCGGCGCGATGCCACGACCGGCGATGTACTCACTGCCGAGCACCATCGCACGACTTTCGCGATCCCAACGCACGTACAACGGCGCCGCGACCTGGGCCTCTTCCCCCGACACACGCACCACTGCGGCGGCAACCCGCCGGCGATAAAAACACGCTTGGATCGCGTCGGTGCTACTCCGATAAGCGAACCCGGATTGAAACGCGAGTCGGTAAACCGTTCTCGTTAAACGTCCCGGGCAGAAGACTTTTTCGACCGCCGTGATCGTTTCCCCGTCGCTCGTCCGCACTCGGACGAGCCGAGCCTCGGCGGCACGTCCGTGACCGAGGACGCGGAGCGGCGTCACCGCGACCGGTTGCAACCCGGCTTCGACGTCCAGCACGTCACCATGGACGAGCACGCTCACCCGGAGATTTTCTTGGCGATCCGGTTCGGCTTTCAACGTCTGTTTTCCCTCGAAATTGGATAGGCGACGAATGGTCGTTCGCCCTGATGCGTCGAGTTCGTCGGTGGAGTTAAAATTTCTTTCTCGTAAAAAAACGATTCCGTTCAATCGAAATGCCCGAGAATGTTCCTGTCGTCAATATCTTAGACGTAAATCCAGCGTATTAAGCAAGACCGAACGCGATGGAAGATGCGCGGAACCGACCTTTCAGTGCGGTGTCGATTTGGAGTAATCTCCCGGAGACCGACTGTCTGCGTCCATTCTCCTCGCTGGCCATTCCTTTCCAGGCCCAACCACAGACGTCGGTAACTTTCTCTCTCGTGCTGCGTACACTCCAATCCCCTGGCCGGTTCCTGCTCAATCCCGATCGTCTTTTGATTCGGTTCGGATTGCTCGGTGGCCTGGTGCTAGGCCTCTATGAGGCGATCTACCTAGGCGTCATTCACCGCGGCGCCGTTGGTGTCGCCGGAGAGAACGGACCGATTGAGATCATGCAGGCGTCATTCGCAGTGGCAGGGGCGATTGCGTTGTTTTGGGTTGCCACGCATCAACGTCTCGGACGTACGGGCATCTGGGTGTCAGGAGCGTTGTTGATGTACGCCGTTGCGCGTGAGAGCGACCTGCTTTTCGAAACGATTTTCTTCGAAGACGCCTACAAATGGCTGGTCGGTGGTCCACTCGTGATCGCCTCGTCCTTTGGAAACACCGTGGCCAAATTCCCTCAGACGCGATTTGGCTGATGAAGCAACCGTCGGCGACCGTGTTCGCGATCGCTGGGATCTACCTCTGCGTCGTCTGTCAAATGTTTGATCACCCTTTGCTGTGGGAGCGGGAGTTGACCGCAGGCGGCCCCCAAGTGGTCCCCATTTAGACCAAAATGCTGGTCGAAGAGGCGTCCGAACTGTTCGCGTATATCCTGTGCTTGTTCGCGTCCACCGAGTCGCTGATCCTCACGTATTCGCGAACGATCACTGATCATCAAAGCGAAACAGAAGTGGAAAACGCATCCACTGTCGGGCTCAGGTTAGAACCGGAGTCTGCAACCACCGACACGAAGCGTCGCGCGGCTTGATCGAGTTAAGCACGCCGTCACAACTCGTGCGGGGGAACCAAGTAGCCACATCTCTCTGAGACGCTGAAATTTGCCAGCCTCAGAGAAAATCGCCTACGTGAGGTTCGACCGATGTACTTAACTCACCGCCCGGTTGATCAACCCAAGCACTTCCGCCCGCGATTTCGGATCGGTCTTGAACGCACCCCGCATCGCGCTGGTCAAACACAAACTGCCCGGTTTCCGAATGCCACGCATCGTCATGCAGCTATGCGTGGATTCCACCACAACGGCGACACCGCGTGCGGAGAGTCGTTCTTCGATCAGATTCGCAACTGTATGAGTGAGACGCTCCTGCACCTGGGGACGCCGAGCGACCTCTTCGACCACCCGAGCAAGCTTGCTCAACCCGACCACCTTGCCACTGGGCAGATACGCGATGTGGGCCTTCCCGGTGAATGGCAACAGGTGGTGTTCGCACATGCTACAAAAACTGATGTCGCGAACGAGCACGATCTCGTCGTAATCCTCTTCGAAGACCTTGGCCAAATGACGTCCAGGATCTGATTTCAGGCCTGCGAACATTTCGGCGTACATCCGCGCCACACGAGCGGGGGTCTCGAGCAACCCGTCCCGATTCGGGTCCTCCCCAACGGCTTCGAGAATCACGCGGACGGCCGCTTCGATGGCAGGGTAATCGACCGAATCGTTCTTCGGTTCGTTCTTATCGACAAAAAAAGGGGTGCGAGCGGGCGTCAAACTCGTGTTCGGCGCCGCATGAGTCTTTTTCGATGAAGCAATCATTCAAGCATATTCCTAGGGAATTTAATCGGGATCGCCAAGAGTATAAACCACCGTCTAGCCCTTTGTCTCGTGGCGTGCCGTTGACCGGGGGGGCGGATTAAAAGGACAGTCCCCGCAAGGATTTCTTTCCTCCTTCGAGCGACACCCCTAAATCGGCTCGAGTGCTTCCTGATAAACGCCGGCGATCATCATTACGATGCGAATGATGAAGAAAATGATGAACCCAGCGACGATCAACCACACCGTTCCGGTGGCCAGCCCCGCGATCATTCGCATCGCCGTCTTCGCTCGCTCGTCGTAATCCCGGGCAACGTGGCCGATCGACTCGGCATCGGTACCCGACAATTCGGCCACCTCGACCTGCGTCAAAAACTCTTCTGGGAACACCGCCGTCGCCTTGAGCGCTTCGGTCAACGTCGCCCCCTCGCGAATCGCCAACTCCGCGTCACCGCCGCCACTGCGATAGAAATCGCTGTCCGTGGCATCGAGCGCTAATCGGATCGATGAGATCGGATCGAGACCGGTTTCCAACGCGAGCGAAAACGTCCACGTGAATCGTGACAACGTGATCGTTTGCAGCGACGGACCGACTACGGGGATTTTATACAGCAGCGGCACGGCATTCTGAACGCCGCCGACGTTCTTTTGGAACCCGATGATGACGGCCGCGATCATGCCGAGGAACAACAGCAACATGCCCCAAAACTTCAGCACGCCGCTCCCGCCCCTTAACCCGAGTCCGAGCACGTCGGCCATCTCGCCGCCGCCCGAGCTCATCACCCCCATGATGTAAATCACCAAAGAAATCACGCCGACACCGATCACAAACTGGATCCCCGGCCAAGCGATCGCTCGTTGGAAATTACCACGCAAGGTGACCTGTTGTTGGTAGTATTCGGCCAGTTGCAACATCGTGCGTTCGAGACTGCCGGTCGCCTCGCCGACGTTGGTCATCGATCGCAACAACGGCGGAAAGAACTTGGGCCGTTGGTTCATCGCATCGGCGAGCGTCGCGCCTTGGGACGCCTCCTGACGCAGGAACTGCATCGCCTCTCGTTGGTTCGGCGGGCCGTTTTTTGATTCACTATCGAGCAATCGCAACAGGTCCGCGCCGGCACGCATTCCGATGCCGAATCGCCGACAAAAATCCCGGGCGGATTTCAATTTCATCTGAGCACCGATCAACGTCGCATCCTCGTTGGGTCAACCGAATCGAGGAACAATCGGGAGTACTCGGCACGAGCGTATGCTAGCAGGTAAGCCGGGTCGTTGGCGTTCCGGTTTTGACTCGGTATGGATCCTCGGGATGATCGTTGTCGCGGGAGTTCACCGGACGGGCCAGCCAAACGGCTCAGTCGCTCGATCGCCAGGTCGTAGGTATTCCGCGCCGTCGAAATCTGCCCGGCGTTCCATGCCCGCCGCGCGTTTCGCACTAGCGATTTCGCCTCGGCAATCCGCTCCGATTCGCTACGGGTGTTTGCGGCCTGCCGTTTCATGTTTTGACGCCAATTCTCGCCGAGAATTCGCCGATCCATTTCGTCGAGATCGATGATCGTGACCGAGGCGGAAACACCGCCCGCCGATGACCGCGATCCGAAACGACTGCCAGGCAGATTTGGCAAGATCGGGATGCCCTGTGACGAGGCCCCCCACGCCGAGGAGCGGTTGCCGCCCAAGAACGCACTGCCGCCATCGGGAACGAGCACGCCGCCGGTCGTCGAAAACTGACGAACAGAAGGCAATTGAACCGTTTGAGCGAGCACTGCGTTCACGCCCCAAGATCCAGATCCCGCAATCATCCACAGAAAAACAACGCAAAATGTCGCTCCGCTCTCCCAGCCGAAAGCGTCGGTCGCAGTCCTGTTTCGAAATTTGGGGGTAGGGTTCGGCATCGGTTCTCCTTATCGCTCCCCACATCATACCCGAATTGGAACCCCGACGTCATTTTCCCTCATCCACTCGAATCGTAAAAGACGGAATCTTCGTCAGAAACCACTGCATCGACTGCCGATCGAATTCATTTCATCAAGGAACCTCAAGTGGAAAGTATCCCAGGTACGAAGGGTCTGGTAACTCTTTCGCGCAAACAGCAGTGCGCGTGCGGTAAATTCGAATCCAAGGCGAGGGGCTCCACATGCGTTTTCATCCACCGAATCGGTCTTCGGTAACGCGAGTCGTCTTCGGACTCCTCCTGGTTCATCTCCTCAGTACCGATCAAGACGCGTTTGGCCAATGCTCTGCGCCTCACCTTGTCTCTTACGGCGCAAGCTCTTGCGACACGGCGGTTTCGCTGAACGATCCGTTCATGGACGAACTCGCGTGCGATTCGTTCTCGTATGATTCGATCGGGGCAAATCGAGACGAGTGTTTTTATCAATCGATCAAATCTTGTTTTGCCGATACCGGGATCACATTCAATCACAACGTCACGCAGTTCTACTTCGGGACCGTTGACGGGGGCCTGGAGCAAACCGGTCGCTACGGCGGTCACGGCGACTATCTCGCGAACTTGGACCTGGGCAAACTCGGCGTCCATGAGGGCCTGTTTCTTAAAGTCCGAGCCGAGCATCGTTTCGGACGCTCGATGTCCGAGCCGACCGGTGCCTTGCTCGGGCCGACGCTCGCGGCCGATTTGCCGGTTGTCGATTCGCGGGATCTGTACCTGACCAACGTGCTGTTCACCCAGTTCCTGACCGAGCGTGTCGCCGTCTTCGCGGGCAAACTTGATTCGCTCGACGGCGACTTCAACGCCTACGCAAGCGGTCGTGGCATCACGCAGTTTTCCAACACGTCGTTCATCGCCAACCCCATCGCGCTCCGCACGGTCCCTTATTCCACACTCGGGTGCGGTTTCGCGATCATCGAAGACGGCGAGCCGCTGTTCAATTTCATCATTCTCAATCCGACCGATACCGCCGACTCGGATGGTTTCGACGAGCTATTCGCCGAAGGCGTGACGTTGTCCTCGGAGCTGCGTCTTGCAACCAATCTGTTCCGCAAACCGGGGCACCAACTCTTCGGTGCGACCTGGAGCAGTCGCGAGTACACCGAACTCGGCCAAGACCCTCGCGTCGTCCTGCCGAACATTCCGATCGAACGCACCAACGGTTCGTGGTCGTGTTACTGGAACACCGATCAAGCCCTCTGGGTCGACTCATCCGACCCCTCGCGTCACTTCGGATATTTTGCCCGTGCCGGGATCGCCGACGATTCCTCCAACGCGATCAGCTACCTGCTCAGTGCCGGGCTCGGGGGTGCCAGCCCGTTGCGTCAGCAGGACTCGTTCGGTGCGGGTTACTTCTACCTGGGTGCGAGCGACAGCATCGGCACGCTGCTTGAAACGCTCTTGGGACCGATCGACGACAGCCAAGGATGCGAGGTTTTCTATCGTACACAGGTCACGTCGAATCTCTCGGTCACCCCCGGTTTCCAGTGGATCGATCCGGCAAGACGAAACGTTTCCGATGCGTACTTGCTCGGCGTGCGAGCGAACCTGCAGTTTTGAATGCGTCATCCTTCCGGCGGCGATGGCTTTCGTTTGGCGGCGAGTCTCTTGCGAAGGCAATCAGCTCGGGCATTGAAAGCGGATTGCTCGCCGAAGCCGTTGACGCAACCGAGACGAAAAAGAGGCTCACCACGAAGGTGGCAATTCGAGTCGAATATCGAAGGTCCATGCTGCCGTCACTCCATGAGTGTTTTGATGGTAAAAGGAAGCACCTTGCTTCGAGCAAAACAGACCATCACCCGCCTCTGAGGGGAAAGCGAGAACAATCCGAAGAGGCGGAAAACCAGTGTGCCGGCAATCATGCGCCCTCGCAACGCCTCCAGGAGTCATCCCTGGGGTTGACGCCCCTGGCTAAGTGCTGCCGTGCCTATCGGCACTCAGAAAATGGTACACTCGAATCTAATTCCGTCTCGCTCCAATCAATACGCACTGCATCATGGAACTCACTGCAAAACCGATTTCGAAACGTCGTCGAATTGAAGGCACGGGACTCGAAGGCGTGCTCGATTTTGTGGCGGCAATGACACTGATCGTCGGCGGACTTGCCGCGTGCACGGCGGTCATCGTTTTCAAAATCCCAGGACTATTGATGTGCCTTTCGATTGCGATCGGTACGTTATTGCAATTCTTGCTGCTGCGTTGTTTCGCGGAACTGATTCGATTGCAAAAACGAATCGCAGGGCTGGAGTATTCCGGTCGGATTTCCGGTTCGTATGAGGACACGGTTTCCACGTGCAGCCACTGCGGATCGATGCTGCACTCGGACGTTTGCTGCGACGGATGTGGCGCCCGGATTGTGCGGCCTGAAATCGATGAGATCAATGAGGATTGAAATCGGCGGTCTCCTTAGTTCCATTCGGGTGTAACCGGCGTTCCGCCGATTCGATTAAGGGTCTTGCGGAATCTGGGTAACAAAAATGCGGCGTTCCTGCGATGATCCGCCTAGTCACATCTGTTTCACCAAGGCAGGAGGCCGCTTCCAATGCATTTCGCGAATTTAAACTCCACTGCCAAGACCACTTTGGTATCTGAGCAGACCGTTGCGGTTCGCCAGGCAGTGCAACGCATTGATGAATTTGCTGCTCAATTCAAGTTGATGGCGTTCGCCACGGTCCTCACGTTGAACCGTGGCTAACGCCAAAACGGCTAGTAGACCGAAACACTTCCCCGAATCTGCTTAGCGGCGGCCGAAGTACTCTTCAGTTACTTCCATTGATACGATCGTTACAACCGGATCATCGATGTTAAAAACTTCGATGAGCGTCTCCACGCCGTCTCCTCGGAAATCGCTCACCCAAGGCGAGCAACCTAGATTGCGATGGCCCCCGGTTCGATCGGGAGTTCGTTCGTAATTTCTTAATTCTGAACGTCGCGTTTCTCTTCCGCAGTTGGCACGATGCACTTGGATCCCGACGACGCCGATTCGACCGGACGGTCGTTCGATTCCCCAAGAGCCAGTGCGGCCTCCCGGTCGGATGACCATGATAGCGATTCTCGAAAAAATCGCTCGTGTTCGCGTCCACGAAACGCTCGGCAACACAAACCGGAAACACTCGAACGAAGCAACGAGCCGACGATCGCTCCGCAGTCGATTGACAACGCTGAAAACGCCAGTGCAGCGACCGCTGCCGGCATCGAACCGATGCCGCAAACCGATCGTTACCAACGCCTCGGCGAAGTCGGCAGGGGAGGGTGGGGCGTCGTCGAAAAGGTCATCGATCACCAACTCGAACGCCAAGTCGCGGTGAAGCGAATGACCGAGATCGAGGGCATCACCGAACAGGATCGACAACGTTTCTTGCACGAGGCCAAAGTCACCAGCCAATTGCAACATCCGGGCATCGTTCCGGTTCACGAGTTAGGCAACCAACAGGACGCCTTCTATGTGATGAAGCTGCTCGAAGGTATCACGTTCGAGCAATTCATCGAACAACACCATCTGCGACCTCATGGCCAACGGAAACCGACTCGTTTTCAATTCGGTCAATCGCTCGAACCGTTGCTGCAACGGTTCGTGGATATTGGCAACGCCGTCGCGTATGCCCACCAACATGGCGTCATTCATCGTGACCTCAAACCATCCAATGTGATGATCAGCGATTTCGGTGAAACCGTCGTGCTGGATTGGGGGCTCGCCCAATCCGCCGATCGCAACGCTCTACCCGGACATCCAACCGTTTCGACCAATCAGCATGCGACGTCAACGCACGTCTCTCCGTTACTCGAGCCCGACGGGACGGTCGTCGGCACGCCGGCGTACATGTCACCCGAACAGGCCGCTGGAGATATCGCCAACCTGCTTCCCACGTCCGACATCTACGCACTCGGCATCATCCTCTACAAGATTGTGGCAGGCCGTCATCCGTACCAAGGTTTACCCATCGACGAGGTATTGAATCGAGTCCGAACGGCGTCGTACCCAGATCTCCGAACGTACCAACCGTCGGCCCCGGCGGCCTTGATCGCGATCATACGAAAGGCGACCGCAATCAAGCCCAACGATCGTTACAACACCGCCGAACAACTCGTCAACGACATCCGCCGATTCATTGCCGGTGAATCCGTTTCGGTTCATCGCGAAAATGCGGTCCAACGCGGCGCCAGGTGGTGTCGCCACCATCAAGGAATCACCGCCGCCGTTTCCGCAGCCGTCGTCTTGCTGTTGATCGCCTCGGTGGGATTTGGCGTCATCATCAAACTGGCTCACCGAGACGAACTAAACGCACGAATTGAAGCTCAACGCGCCCATCGACAAACCATCGCAAGCCTCAGTGAAGCACGAGACACGACGGATAACTGGTTGGTCGAATTCAGTGGTTCGTTGCAGTTCTATCCGGGCATGAACGCCTTGCGTGGTGAGCTACTTGAGCGAGCCAAGAAACAATACGACCTAATTGCGAAACAAAGCCATGACACCACGGGGCCATCGGATTTTGGTACTTCACTAAAAACAGAAACCGCATCCGATTTCGAAACCGCGACTCAACAGATCCAAACGCTCGCGCTGCTTGAACAATCCAAAACCGCACTCCGGTTAGGCGACCTCTGTCGCTTGACAGAAAACCCCGACGAAGCAGCTCGACACTACGAGACCGCCGAGCGATTGTTGCGAGATCATACGCCGCTCAAGCCAACGCCACTCGTGCTCACGGTTTCCAGAACCGACTCCATTGACACGACCACTCCCGGTTCGCTTTCTCAACGTTTGATTTTAGAACGAATCCACACGTTGATCGGGCAGTATTGCCTTCGCAAGTCTTCCGCGAACGGTGTGTCACCACACGACGTTTCGTCGCCCGAGGATTCCATCGCAACGGCGCGACAATGGTTGTGGCGTCATATTCAAACGGCGGTGAACACCAATCAACCGGTCCACCTTGAAATGAAATCCTTCGTCCGCCGCGCCGCCTCCGCGTTGGTGCGTTTAGAATTGACGGTGGGTTGCGAAGAGGATACGAGTGATTTGCGAGCCATTCGCGTCGCCCGTTGGCTGGCATCGGCGAGTGACGCGGTGAGCGATCGTCGACTCTCCGAAACGGTGCAAACCGATCACTGTCAACGTTTGATCCGCTTCGGGCAAACCGAGGCCGCCGCGAAGCATTGGTCGATTTTGATCGATGATCTTCGACGCTGGACCGACGCAAGCCCACGGCGAATTGACTACCACCAATCGCTCGCCCACGCGATCATGCAAAGGGCAAACTGCCGGGTGGCCTTGGGACGAATCAATCAAGCACAAATCGATCTCGAGGAGTCGATCATGATCCTTCGCCGAGCGCGGCGTTTGACCGACGACGATGGTTTTTACCGGATCAACCTTGCCACCGCCGAAAACAACCTGGGGCAGCTCTTAGCTCGCACCGGTGACGAAAACGCGTCCGAGGCAGCGAGGTTGCTACAGCGATCCTTGCAAATCTACGAGCAGTCGCTACGTCAAGAAGTCACCGCCGAAGGACTACATCGCTTCGCCACCACGCATCATGCGCTCGCCCAACTGCCCGATCAAACGAGCGAGGTGAAAAACGCGAACAATCCGATTCACATCGAACATGCTCGACAAGCCGTTTCCATTTTCGAAATCCTCCAAGATTATCAAACACTCGCCGCCAACGATCGGTTGATGTGGATGCGATGCGAGAGCGTGTTGGCCGCCCATCACCAACAACAGGGTAACGAGGACGCGGTAATCAAGAGATTCAATTCAATCGATCGGCTTCAAACGACCTTGGATTCGATGCCCCTCACCGACGAACATCAACGAGAACTCTCCGAACTCCAGCGATCGATCACGGAATTGAAGCAAGCCCATCCGGAACTCGATGCGATCGATACAATCGGCAACACTCCCATGAATGACATGAAAATGATCTCATTCGACTGAATGCTCGTTCGTTCGACATCCTACAACCGGCTTGCGACACATCTTTAGAAAGACGGACCGCAGGCAGGCAATCAACGTAGCGGAACTCGCCAACAGTTTCGAAGGCACCTCGAAACGAAAGTCTTGGCGACTTTCGCTACGTAGCACTCCTGACACGAACGATCACTTTTTCGACGAACGAATCAACATGATCCACACCACCGACTCCCCTTCTGAATTCGACCCATCGTTGACACCCATTGTTTCCGAAGCGACTCTTCGCCAGCAACCCACTGACGTCCCGGCGGCGACCGACAACGAATGCTGTTTGGTACAGATTTATCCGCCCGATGTGATTGACGGAATGCGGTTGCTCGAAGAAGACGAATTCACGATCGGTCGCTCGTTCCAATCCGACCTACCGCTCGTCGACAACAGTGTGTCGCGACAACACGCGATGCTGATTTCCGGCGTGGATGGCTATCGGATTCGCGATCTCGGCAGCACCAACGGGACCTTGGTCAACGAGACGCTCATTGATGAAGATTGCTTACTTCGAAGCGGAGACACCGTTCACATCGGTAGCTTCCTGTTTCGGTTCCTCTCCGCCGATAGTGTGGAAACTCAGTACTACGAAACGATTTATAAAGCGATGACTCGCGACGCGTTGACCGGGACGATGAACAAGCGATATTTGATGGAAGCGATGGGGCGAGAGATTTCCCGTGCCTGTCGTGCCGAAATGTCGATGTCAGTCGTGATGTTGGACATCGATCACTTCAAACTCGTCAATGACTCGCACGGGCACCTTGTCGGTGACGAGGTCCTTCACACGTTCGGTCAGCGGGTCGGCGAGAACTGCCGAACCGATGATTTACTCGCCCGTTTCGGTGGCGAAGAATTTTGCATGCTGTTGGCCGCGACCGACCGTGAAGCCGCCATGGTGATGGCCGAACGGTGTCGACACGCCGTTGCTGACGTCCCCTTTGAGACATCGGCGGGACCACTGCCCGTCACCGCCAGTTTCGGATTCGCAGTCCTCGACCCTAAACATCCTCAAGACAGTACCGAGATACTCGCGGCCGCAGATAAACAACTCTACGAAGCCAAAAACGGTGGACGCAATCGAGTCTGTGGATAGACACCGTACTCATCCCACATCGGTCCCAACAGGGTGAACGAAACTGAGGTGGAGCGCCGCATGACGGAGGTTCAGCGAGTCACTTTGCTGCCGAGTCAGTTTGCCGAAGAATGGATGCACTTCAGTGGCCCCTTGTTGTTGATAGTTCTCGATGGCCTCTTTCAAACTCTCCATTCCGGTTGCCACGTCCCCAACGCCACCCGGCCAAAAGAACGACTCCCCTTGAGCCGGCAATTGGATCCCAGGCGACAAAGGTCTATCGTTGAGCACCATCATCCGGATCAGCGGCCGCATCACTCGCATAAACAACGGCGGTTTCGGAGGCGAGATGCGGCCCGACGAAGCGTCGAAACTGATCTTCAAGTGATGCAAGATCGCCGCAAACGAGTGTTGCCCTACCGTACGTGTTTCCCCCGCAGCCAACTGTTCCGCATCACCGATCAGCTCGTCAAAAGAGGCAAACGACACATCGCGGCGTTCGGGTTTCTGGTTCATCGTTGATCTCTTGGGTGTTTCTGGAGAAGCACGCCGGCGAGCGGTCTAGTCGACCACACCGAGGCGGCCGGCGCCTGATTGTACGTGGAAACCACGTGGACGGGGCAGGGCAGAGCAGGGCAGGGCAGTCCCCTCGCCGACGTGCCCGGCAGGAACGTGAGTTTTGAAGTTGACATCGTCCACACACAGCAAACCGCTCCCCTGGCCAGCTTTTCTGGCAGGAAGCTTTTCTGGCAGGAAGCCAAGTCTGATGGGGGGAGCTGACTTCCTTTCTGGTCGGACGAGCCAACATCAATCATGGGATGCCAACGAATCCGACCGCAGGTATTCTGAGCTTCAAGTTTTGCTCGGCCGCTTTCTCATCATTCAGACTCCCACCATGCCAGTTTCCGGAATCATCGCGTTACTCGTCGCCATGATCGCGAGTCGCTTCCTCAGCGAACGCGGCTACCGCACCTTGTCCCCCGAACAAAAACTGCGGCTGATGGACGGATTCTCATCGACACGCATGTACTCGATGGGTCCGCTGCTCGTCCTGATCGCCGCGTTTTGGTTTCTCATGACGCAAACCGACGTCAACAGGCAAGTCGTCACGATGACGTTTTTCGGACTCCTGATCGCTTACGTGATTACAAGAACGGTGATGAACCAACGCAAGCTGCACGTCCTCGACATGCCAGCCGAATATCGCCGCTCGTTCCTGATCGCCCAAGCGGTCTCGTTGGCCGGCATCGCGTGGTTCTTCTACACCGCGTTTTAAGCGATCGATTTCCGATTCATTCACACGATATTCGACAAACAGCTTGACGCCATGGAACTCCTCATCGAACTCGCCTTGCAATTCTTCGGTGAGCTGTTGTTTCAAGGGCTGGTCGAACTGGGGTGGCGAGGGCTGACCTCGCCCTTCGAACGCAAGTCGACGCTGCATCCCGTATTCGTCTTTTTTACCTACTTGATCTTGGGAGCGATCTCCGGCGCGGTGGCTGTTTGGTTACTCCCCGATCCCATGATCTCATCACCCAACGGAAGATTGATCCATCTCGCCGTCTCACCGATCCTGCTCGGATTCGCATTCGAACTGCTCGGCCGACGACGCGAAAAGAAAGGCCGAGACCGATTACTCATCGACCGTTTCTCCTACGGATTTATCTTCGCATTCACGTTCGCGTTGATCCGATATGTGTTCACGAATTAACGCGATCGCGGTGTGATCCATTCGAACTCGCCAGAAAATGGATTGAGGGAGATTCTTGCTGACCTCCTGATTCTTTCAGGGATCGAAATTCGAACTCCGATTTCACAAATCGATTGTCTTTCGAATGTCTTTCAGCAGCAGCATCTGATGCAGTGAATTCGTTGGTGAGGATTCAAATCCGAAACGCTGATAAAACTGCGCGGCTTGCTCGTCTTTGGCATGAGCAAGCATGATTCGCAACCCACCGATTTCGGCGGCCTGAAGCGTCCGTAACATCGCGTCCTTGAGCAATCCTTTTCCAACCCCTTGGCCTTGCTGCGTGAGATCAACGGCGAGTCGCGCCAGCAACATCATGGGGATGGGATGTCGGGCGATGCCCTTCGCAGTTCGAGGCGTCGCGTCCTCGTGGGTGATGCTGCCGAATACAATTGAATAAAAACCGACAACACGCTTGCCTCGGCAGGCGATATACGTCCTCGCCATTCCCGCCCGGTGATTGGTCAATGCGAAACGCCGAAAATAATCATCCAAGACGACGCTACCACTGTTGAAATCATCCAAACGGTGAGACTTCAACAGAGCCATCGGTTTGGCGAGCGGTGGGTCAGTCATCGAATACACCGGGTCGGGTCAACAACTCTCGCAACGCGGGAACGTCCTTCGGCGGAGCATCGAGTGCTTTGCAAATTTTCTTCCAGCGACGCTCGTCGACGACAAACTGACTCTGGTCGGCAAGAATCGCCTGCGCCTCTTCGTAGGCTTGCTCGAGAACAAAACTGCTGACGGTCGTGTTGCGGTAGCTCGCCGCGCGAACGAGCACGTCTTTCTGATGTTCACTGACGCGGATGTTCAATCGCATCGCTTTGCTTTCGCTTGCATGACTCATTTTCAAAACCTCTCAATCGGCCCATCGGATGTGATGCCATTGTACTCACGCTAGGCTCAGGTGGCAACTCGAAAACGGAAACGTCCTCGTCCGGATGTTGATTTCTACTCCGCGAAAGAACGCCCGCTTGTCCGGCGGGAAGCAAAGTCCGGTCGAGTAGGCTCTCGCCGGGGCAGGGCAGGGCGGTTGCGAAACTCACTGCCTGTTCGTCGTTTCAACGTCCGGTGACCGGATCGCTTTGCTCCACAATCGGTCCCACCGGGCCGTTTCCCAGTTGTCTTGGGTCGCGTACGAGCGGACGTGCATTTGATCCCGATCCGTTCCTGCGTGGTCGACGATCTCGATGTAGAGCAGACCGTGATTCAGTCCCACGGGTTGTCCGTTGTGAATCTTCGCGGCGCCGCAATCGTCGGGGTCGTAGTTGTCGATTCCATCGACGTTAGGACCGATTCGCCGTCCGTCCCAACGGCGTTTCTTCGGCGGTGAACCATGAGTGTGCCCATTGAAGATGGCGACAACGTTGTAGTCCCTGGTCGTGTCGTAGTATGCCGCGAGGTCTTCGGCGGGCCAGTCGTACTCCGGTGCATCGAGATGAATATGATGAGAGACGATCACTGGACGTCCGCTCTCACCGACTTGCTCGGCGAGATCTTGTCGTAGGAACTCGAGACTCGCCCGCGGCGCGTAGTGATGCTCGTCGCGACGTTTCTCACCTTCGCCCACGAACATCCCCAGGTTGATCAGATGAACCGGCCCCCAATCCCAGGAATAGTGCAATCCGTTGGAGGAGACATTCGTAACGGCCGGACGTGTTTTGTTTCGCTCGATGATCGCGTCGATGATAAACGTGTCGCCTTGAGGTCCGTCATGGTTGCCATGGAATTCGTAAACGGGTAACCGGATGCGCCCGTCGGTGCCGTCGAGGCCATAATCGGTGAGGAACCGCTTCCACTCGAACTGCTGCATCGCCGGGTAGTCACCGCCGTTCTTGTCGAGACTGTCGATCAGATCACCGACGACGAGCAGGCCACGCAAATCACGATTGACCGTCCCGCCGTCCATCGACTCCGGCAATTCACTCCCGGGCAGCGTGTTCATGATCTCGACGAAGCGGCTGTTCGCCTCCTCCGACAACGGATCGAGCCGCGTCGGGGCAGGGGAGTGTTCGGCGAGATACTGCGGGTCGCCACAAACCATGAACGCGATCGTCCGCGGCGGTTGCTCAGGAGAGTCTGCGCGGCCCATGGTTGGAGCGAACAGGATGACGAGAAATACGAACAAATTTAGCTGTCGATTCATGCCGGGCTTTCGTGAAGGTGAGCGGGTTGCAGCGGAACAGAGGATTTGCATGAAGAATCTGTTAATGAGATTTTTGATACAATGAGTTCTTTTACCGAGAGCTTTAGTTTGGTAATCACCTAACCGTGGCTATCGCCAAAACGGCTCATTCAAGGAGCCCAGATTTCGAACTCAGTCACGCCGCTGCGGGCGCCGCCGTCATGCGTGAACACGGCCCGGACTTTCGATGTGTTGACGGGTGCGAAACGAATTCGATTGGCCATGCCGCCGCGTGGTTGACTTGGCTCCGCAACGGGATCGACAACCGGTTGCCAGTCCGCTCCGTCCCAATACTCGATCGCGATCGACCGAGGAGACTGGACGCCACCGCCGTCATCATACAACAGCAACTCGACCCGTCCGATGGATTGCTCCGTGCCGAGATCGACCATCAACCAATCGATTGCATTGGTAGACCCGTAACTCGTCCATCGATTCACAGGGTTAGATTGATAGTTGATCTTCCCGTCGATCGATTTCTCCGGCGTGCCCCCGTAGATGTCCGAGTGCGATGCCGTGGCACGCGGAAACGAGTCAGCGGCACGACTGAAGGCAAGGTTGCCCGCCGGTGGTCGGGGAGATTTGTAGGGCAGTTCGCCCGGACCCCACGCTTCGATTTCCGTCAATCCGGCTTTGCCATCGCTGTCGTGATCGAACTCGACACGGAGCCGACGCATGTCTTGCTCCGGGAATGTGATCGTGGTCGGACGTCTTCCCACGAGCGGCCCAGACGGTCTCGTTTGCGCAACGATGGGCTGCCACTGCGTCTCACTCGCTTGATCGTCGCCAATCGCGGAGAGCAACCGCAGCGACTTCGGAGGCGTGACCGCCTCGCCGTCATCGAGTAGATAGAGTTTGATCGTATGCAGCCGTCTCGGTTGCCCTAAATCAATCTCAATCCAATCGGTGGACTGGTCCGATCCGGCTGCGGTCCAGCGGTTCATGGGCGGAGTGTCATAGCGAAATTGCCCGTCGGAAATCAACGCCAGCGAACTGTCCGGTGACACATGAGAGGCGCGGTAACGCGGGTAGTAATCGCCGTCGTTATTGACCGCATAGTTCAGCGGGCGATCAGTTTTCAGTGGCACTTGTTCGATCGACGTGAGTTGGGTTTCGATCCGTCGCAGCGTCGGGGAAGTGGCAACTTTTTTATCATCAACAAACACATGCAGCCCTGGGCCATGCTCGTAACGACTCCCATCCTTGTCCCACCGGATCGCGACCCGGTGTCCTTGATAAGGCAAGTCATCGATCGCGAAATAAGCCCAATCCGAAGGCGCCAGCGGATCGACGACGAGCGAATTACCATCGCCCGGACGCAATCCAACCAATCCCGTGATGACGAGGTCAACGAACCCTGAATGGAAGTAGTGTTCGCTGCGGTTCGTCATGTCGTGGCCCTGCCACGATCCGGTGAACGGGTTGAGGGCCTCGGCGATGTAAGGTCGCCCGTCTTTGCGATGCGAGACCGCATAGTTGTGCAGCAACCGCGTGTAATCATCACTCGTGACGTGGTCCTGATCGTAGTCTTGCAGTACGTTCGCCATCGCCTTGAGCGTTTGAGTCGTCGCGAACGGCCACGACTGGCCGCTCCACCAACAGCATCCGTCCTTGAGCACGAACATCGGATCGTGACGCTCCACCGTCGTCGGTCCGAATTCGGAATAGAAATAATCCGGATCCATCAGGAATTTCCACGCCGCTTCGTAACCCGGCTGCGGCATCCCGAACGCCCAGGGAACGTAACCGTGGAGTTCACGACCGTGCGGGCTGCCCGCGTGCTCGCCACTTTGATGCGTCAACGTACGACGCTCGATCACATGACCGTCTTTCTCGTGCCGTTGGTTACTCATCGGAAAGAAGAACGAACGGTCCGCATCCCAAAGCTGTTCGTGCAATTGTTTGCGAATGCCGCCCGCCTCGTCTTCGAATCGTTGAGCGATGTCGCTTTGATCGGCTAGTTTTGCGATCCGAGACAACGCGTTGGCGTCCGCCCACATGTACGCGTTGAATGACGGGCGTAGCGACTGGCCACCGCGCAGAATGTCGTTGGTTTGTCTCGCGTTGATATCGAACTCCATCCCGTCATCATGCCCGAGTTGCCAGAACAACCCCATCTCTGGCTCCCACTGGCGTTCCTTCCACGCGTCGTAGTGATTTACCAAATCAGGTAACAAACTCACCGCGAAATCGTCATTCGGATGCACCCGGTGAAGCGCCCAAGTCGAATCGGCGAGCCACGACGAGTAGTTGCGAGGTTGTGCCCCAGGAGTTTGAAACCAGTAACGCAAAAAATCTCGTGCATAAACCGGATCGCGTAACCAACGGATCTCATACGCTTGATGCCCCGACGGACAAGCGATCGCGCCATAGCGACCACTCCAAAACGGTCGGTTGGCAAACTCCGTCAACGTGTATCCCGTGTTGGGGGAGCCATAACAGAGATGACGCGTGATCAATTCCCAACGATAGTAATACGTCGTCGTGATCTCAGAGTCCGGGCATTCGAAGAACGGAATGTTCTCTTCGTACCAATCGAAATCGCGATTGACCCAAAAACTTTCACGCTCAAACTGCTCTCGTTTGTCGAGCGGTTCGACCGCGGAAACCGATCCTGGGACAAGGATGAAAACGGCGAAGACGAAGACGAAACGCAGTGCATTCCGGGTCAGTGGAGTCATGGGTTTCTTTCGAGCGGGGACAATTGCAACGAAAACGCGTTTCCTTCGAGACGGAATCGCTCGTCGGCAGCGGTGGATTATAACCAACCATCGATCTGTTTTCAGCTTCGCTCGGTTTCTCGTGGCGACGACATGCAGAAACCCTCCCGCACGTGCCACTTTCAAGTGCTTTGCTCTCAATCGGTTGCAGTGCGACTCTGGCACGGACCGATCGGGTCGGACGATTCATCGATCGAGAATGGAGACAAAAAACGATCGGGTTTCATTGACGCAGACGATGGGTCCAAATAAACAATCCCAGGATCTTTTTCGGCCCCAGGATGTTTTTCGGACGCGGGAACGACTTTCGATGCATTTCCCGTTTGGCTATACTCACCACTCGTCTTCCTTCCTACTTCCTTAAGGTTGAACCGATGAGCCAAGTTGATTTGCTCGCGTTCGTCGCCGCCATCCTTGACGATTTGAAAGTGCCGTGGATGCTCGTGGGTTCTCACGCTGCCAGTTTTTATGGTGAGCCGCGTTCGACTCACGATGTCGATCTTGTCGTTGACTTGTCGGATGACCACATCGCACCCTTGCTCGATCGGATTGATTCGGCTCGCTACTACCTGAGTGAATCCGCATTACGTGAAGGACGGATGGCGAACCTAATTGACACGCAGACCGGAGACAAAGTCGACCTCTTTTTTGCCGCAGCGGAGCCAGCGAATCACGCCGCCTTGATGCGTCGGCGTTACGAAACCATCCTCGGAGTTCCTGTCGCGATCGCTTCGGTCGAGGATACGATCTTGGCAAAGTTGCGATGGAATCGATTGATGGGCGGTTCCGAGCGTCAAATACGCGATGTTCGCGGTATCGTTAGGCTGCAATCAGGCAGTCTCAATTGGGACTTGCTCAACCAGGAGATTGATGCATCCGGGTTGCGCGATGTTTGGAAAACTGAAATCGTTCGGTCACCCGAGGTCCGCAATGATTCCTGAAGAACACGAAACGCAGATTGCTCGCCAGAGTGAAGCGGGGCGAGAGATGCTGGACGTATTGCATCGTGTCCGTGGTAACATGACCGGTGAGCAGCGTCTCGCCAAGGCGTTTGAGCTGACCGCGGCCACGCGTCAGATCATGCGAGATGGAATTCGGGCCTCACATCCCGACTGGAACGCAGCGGAAATTCAGGCCGAACACGTCGATCGACTTCTCAGGGTTCATGGGCTATCACTTGCCGAAGTCTTGAAACGGCAGTCCGCCGAAAATGAGCAGCGATCGTAGCCTGCGGCCAAACACCACTCGCGTTTAGAATCGGTCTGATTCGTTCGATCGTCGCGCTCGTTTCTTGAAAACTGGCTCGCAGGAAACAGAGGGGCAGATCGCGTTGACTATCCCGCTCCCCCTTGTTCCCCGAGATCTGGTCATCTCCCATCAAGAAGAACCGCCTGGTCGTGCAAATAAAGAAGTGACAGATCGTCACCTCATCAGGATCAAACACTTCGCTACGAGCCAAACGAGCCTTTAACCACCGATGTTTCGATGTTACCTTAGATCTTCCATGAGACATCGAGCCGCTCGCCGGATTGCGGATGTTGGGGGTCGAAGGTGTTCAGTCGGAGCGACATCGAAGATTCAGTGAGTTCAGCCCATACCCAGCCGTTGGGTCGATCGGGGCTGAACACATAAGCCACCGGTGGCAGGTTAATCATTTGAAAATGGCCGCGACGGCTGTGCGTCCAGGTGTGCGAATGACCATAGAAAAACGCACGTACCTGCTTACTCGCGTCGAGCAATTGGAACAGTTCCCGCGTGTCGGAGATGCCTGTCCATGGTTTGCCATCTGGCGGAGCGGTGAACTGCGGATTGTGGTGAGTCATCACGATCGCAGGCTTGTCCTGACGCGCTTCAAGCTCGCGTGCAAGCCACTGAATCTGATCAGCCCCCAGTTCGCCTGTGACCAAGTTGACGCGGAAGAGTGAATCGAGCAGGAAAAAGTTGGCGTGGGCTGTCTCGATCACACTGAGATGCTTGGACATCACCGCCGGGTTATCGGCGGGACGTTGGTTCGACAGCGCGCCATACAACGGCTGGCGGTCATCGTGGTTGCCCATCGTCACATGCAACGCGATCGGTGTGTCATCCAGCGGTGCCAAGCAAGCGGCAAAATTGGCGTAGTCGTCGGGTAATCCCTTGAGGTACGCACAATCGCCGTTGATAATTAAATGTGACGGCTGAGTTTGTAATTGGCAAATATCGGCAATCGCTCGCTTCAAATTCTCCGTCATGTTCACACCGTGTGCTTTGGTGTCCGGGGAGCTCGGAATATGGGTGTCCGAAAGGAAAGCGATACGAGTCGGCTGGGTCAGTGGGGCGGATAATGCTGGACCGGCGGCCAAGATTGTTGCCACGCCGCCGAGTGCGGCGCTGACTTTCAAAAAGTCGCGGCGCGAGGCGGGATTGCGATGGATCGGCATTGAAAACTCTCCGAGCGGGGCAGGCGAATGTTGCTACCAGCTTGTTAGCCAGTCGCAGGCAGGAAAAGGAGCGAACGCAATCAAAGGGTCGATTGTTGGATTCGCAAAACCGTTGGATCGCCACATCTTAGCATGGGAATCACTCGAATTGTCGCCGGGCTCGTCGACTTTTCCGAGTGGGCATCATTGAGCCGTGCTTGCAGAATCGATCTGCTTTTCACGCAGGTAAGAAAAAAGGGGCAAGGAAAAAGGGGCCACCTATTTTCTGATGCCATGCTGGCTCTACTCTCTTTGCCAAAAGTCGCCAGCCGGCCCCGGCTTTCCAGACGGACGTTAGGGCATTTCAATTTGTGGGTGGCCCCAAATGCGCCCCCCAAACGCACATCCCAGGAGAAAGAAGCAGAGTAACTGACAAAATCTGAACACTCAGGCTGCCACGCTCCTGGAGTCAATGCAACAACCAGGGAAATGCCCTGTACCCAGGTTTTCCCGTCCCCGGGTTTTTCCGTGGTAGGCCCACGTCCTTGCAGAGCCGAATTCCGCCTCTCTCGGCAGACTGACGTTGCACCATCTCGATTGCTTGAGCTCAGGGCCGAGATTTCAGCTCGAAAGTGAGAGGTCCGGCGTTGTCGGCAGGCACATTGGCGAACAAGGGACACGTCTCCGGATTGCTGTACAGAGACGGCAATTCATTGACGAGTCCCACTTCAGCGGCGGACGTGTTGGGTGGGATCGGCGAGCCGTCAGGCATCGCGTACTTTTGAATCAGCACGCGATACTTGCCGGGTAACACACCGACGATTTCAGGTGACGCTTGAAATTCGAAACTGCCGTCTGCGGCACTTTTCGCATAGCCACCACGCCCCTGGACGCCGATCTGCGGCACTAAGGTTAGCGAAACGTCAGGTGCCGGTTTGCCGTCCAACAAGACGACCCCCGTCAGAGGCACTACATCACCTAATCCACTGTCATCGCATCCCACTGAAGCAAGGGCGATGGCAAGCATGAAGAAACCAGCGATGGGTCGAACAGGAAGTAACACAAATAAACCTCAACGTGTGAAGTAGCAAAGCAATGTAATGAAGGCATGGACAGGCCCGCAGTAAAGTGGCCTTGTCCGAGATATCCCGGCGTATTCGAATGAGCAAGCAGGATCGTGAATACTTACGAATCGAATCGAAACGAGATTTGCGTTTAGCGGGCGAACCGTTAGAATTCTTCGACGACCTGACCGTCGGAAATGTGAGAAAGCCTTTGCAGTACCGAGATTTCCGTCGAATCAGTGATAAACCGAACGGCACCATCGGCGAGCAACAAATGGGCACCGCCCGGGTGAACACTGCCAACGGTCGACCACGCGCTTAACCGACTCGACAATCGAAGACGCTGGAACGGCGGCGAATCCCAAGCACAGCAGAGCAAGTTATTGATGCCTAGACTGTAGGAAAGGTCCACACCGTTACCAACCCACTTCGTATAACCCCACGTCTGCGGAACGCCGTCGTGTACGCCACGTAGTGTCTCACAGACCGCCGCCGTGTTGCTGGTCCCGTCGATCACGTCGCGGAACCTGGACGAGTCATCGAGTCCGAACAGACGCCGAGTCTCAATGGGCTCTTGACTCCATTTATCTCTACCGGAGGACGTGCGGCGGGTATTGAATTCGTAATTTGTGAACGCACCTTGTAAGTTCGTTGTTCCCGGTGAGATCGAATATGCCGTGCTCCCGGTCGTCGCGTAATTGGTCGGATTGGGGTCGGACGGACAGAGAAATGTTTGGACGACCGTGCTCACGACAATATCATTGGTGTTGTTTAGCTCGCCCGGACGCGGGCCGCCGATCGAACTTTGTCCCGAATCACGGACGTACGACCCGGTCGACATACTCAGGTCAACTAGTTCAAACAAACTCTGCTGTTCGGTGAACGCCAAAACCGAGGGCCAGCCGCGGTGGTTTCGAACGTGGTTTTGGCCAGGAATTGCGGTTCCGGAAGTGATCGATCCGACACCTGCGGCGGAGTAGGGAAACTTGTTAAAGGCACTATGGTAATTGTGGAGTCCGAGGCCGACCTGTTTCATGTTGTTCGAGCACGACATCCGCCGCGCCGCTTCTCGGGCAGCCTGGACAGCGGGAAGCAGTAGTCCAACTAGGACTCCAATAATGGCGATAACAACCAATAACTCGACAAGCGTGAACGCTCTTCGCTGCGTGTGCGGAACCATAACCAAACCTTTCAGGAGTGAACGAGGCATCTAGAAAACGATATTAACTTGGGTGATCATCCGCCTGACCCGAGAGTGTCCGCAAACAGTGGACCAAGGATTTGTTTCACCAACGGCTTAACGCATCGGTCTGTCGGGGGATTCATTCTGCCCTTGCTTCGAATGAGCGAGTCGCTGGCCCTTAACAGAAGCCAGTAAACCGAATCCTGCCCTAAGTCCGGTCTGGTTATCCCGGATGCAAGACCTTATTGAAGCCGACTTTTTATTTTTTTCTCACATCATGCGGATCGCCGGCGGATTGGCCCAGGTGCCGAACCGGGGCGAGTGCAATAAAGTTAGGCATGGAATTCGAGGACTGCGCAAAGAATGAGCGTGTCTGAAGCGGCGGTCCCGGTAGCATTCAAGAAGCGAGCACAGGGACAGAAGCGAGCACAGGGCGAGCACAGGGATAGAGCACCTTTGCGGGTCGTGTGGTCTTACCTGTTTTGAGCTAGGCTGGAGTTCACCGGCTTTGGGTAGCCTTCTGAGTCGGCCAAGTTGCCCTGAAACTCGACCAGCGTGGAAATTTCCCGTTCAGACAGGCCGCGCCCATCGCGATCCTTTTCGGCTTGTTGCATCCGGTGCTCGATCCAAACGAAGCCGACGGGTCAGTCGTCTGCCGTGAGAAGTTTGCGGGCGCGGCCGCGAAGGTGTTGCCTCCGCTGTATTCGATGGCATCGCATCGAATCGACGGACTCCAGACGACCTGCCACGCTGCAAAAAAGAAAAAAGTTGATCGAAATCGCTGACCATCGAAATCGCTGACCATCGAAATCGCTGACCATCGAAATCGCTGACCATCGAAATCGCTGACCATCGAAATCGCTGACCAGTTCGGTCTCTGGAAAGGGGTGGAGGTAAAAAGCCTAGAACGACGATTCATACCGTAAGCCACTGCGCAATGACCCATCACTTTTGAATCCGTGGAAACCGAAACGAGTACTGCTTGGTCTCGTCACTCTCCCAATCATCTCAATCGTCAGTGAGGTGATGACGGATCATGGAATGCAGCTCAACTGAGCCTGCAAAAATCATCCGCAGATTTCGTTCGTGCTTGGCACGAACCGCACGCAGCGTGTCGAGCATTTCGAGTGCGACATTTTCACCGCGCGTCTCGCGACGTCCATACACGGCAATCTTTTGCAACATGTAAGGCAGTTCGTCAAAAAGCAACAAGAGCTTGCTTTCACCCGGTGGCTCACAGATTCCCTCGAAGGCCAACGTAAATCGCACGACTCTCGCATCGCAGGGCAGATCCATCGCACGACAAACCTGTCGTGCGTCAAGGGTTCTGTTGGATTAATCCCCGCACCGCCGGGGGGGAGGAGGCGTTTGCTACCCCACTTCCCTTTTCCCCCCCCGCGTCATCGAGGCCGCGAATTCAGGGAGATACCCTCCGAACCAAACCTTCTCGTCGTCAAAGTTTTTCCCCGAGATCGGGTCATCCCTCATCAAGAACCACAGTCGTGTGGTGCGATGATCAAAATGACCGATCGCCACCTCATCAGGACCAAACACTTCGCTGCGAGCCAAACGAGCCGTAGCACATCCCCAGGCGGAAAGAGCAGGGCAACTGGCAGAATCAGAAAACTCAATCCACCCTCCTGATGGAGTTAATGCGATACCCGAAAAAGTGCTTTCTCCCCAGGTCTCCTCCCCCAGGTCTCCTCGTCGTAAGTCAATTTTTCTGTCGTGGAATTCTTCTGTCGTTAATCAAGCAAAACGCCAGGCCAGGGCAGGGCGGTTGGGGCGGATCAGGGGATTTGCCGCCCTTCTTCTGCCGCCTACACAGCACCCGAAAAGATGCTCTGTTCCCAAGATCGCTACCGAAATCTCCCGGCGTGCTGCGGGAATGCCCGAGAGCCTCGCCCCAGAGTCGATCCGCTGCGGATGTGGCGAAAAAGTCGGATGAGCCCGTTCCCAACCCCTTTCCGTCCGCCACACGGATCCATTGCGGCTCATGCCCGTGTTCGTCCGCAAATGTCTTTGTGCAGCAATGCCGCACTCCCAATAAAATGATACAGTTGGGCTTGAAAGCGGATCCCCGTTGCTTGGCGAACTCCAACGGCCTGTTTGGCGTCTCATCGAATATTCAAATACGCAATGCACTGCGGCCGGGTCTCATTTTCCTTCTCATTCAATAACCAAGCGAACCCAAGATGGCCGCACTGCCGCAACGTCCCGAAGCGAAAACCTACAGTATCGAGCGGTTGGTCGAGGAAACACTCGCTGGAAAAGTTCGTATTCCAGTCTTTCAACGCCCCCTGCGTTGGGAAGCCAAGCACGTCGTTGCCTTTTTTGATTCGATCCGAAAAGGGTTTCCAGTCGGTGACCTCCTCTTGGCCAGCCGGCCTGCCGAAGCGGCGATCTTACGAGTGGGGTCAATCAAAATCGAGGCGCCTGATCACCAATCCGCATTGCACGTTATTGATGGTCAACAACGGATCACTTCTTTGGTCGCGACGCTAGGCCGAGATGAATCGAACCCGTCGGGCGACGATTGGGCAGTCTGGTATGACTTGAATCAAAAAACGTTTCACGTTCATCGACAATCTGAATACCACGTCGACAGGATTCCGTTGAATGTCGTGGTCGATTCGTCGAAGCTGATGACCTGGTCAGTGCAGAATCTTTACATCAAAGGGAAGGAAGAACTTTTCGAAGAGGCGGTGCAGTTGGGCAAGTCTATCCGGGAATATCAGATTCCGGCCTACATCGTTGAAGGTGCAGACGAACCGGCATTGCGATTGATCTTTACTCGCAGCAACGACACCGGCGTTCGAATGTTGCAATCAGAGGTCTTCGACGCACTGTTTCGACACGCCGATGGGCGTCCCCTGGCGGCCGCCGTTGGACGGATCGCCACGATGGGGTTCGGCCCGATGAAAGAAGATTACTTTCTACGCTGCGTCCGAATCGTCATGGGAATCGATCCTCGCGAGGGAATAGAGAGCCTAGTCGATAATCTTCCAGATGATGCCATCGAACAATCCGAAGCTGCGTTGAGAATCGCAATCGATATCTTCAGGTCCGCTGGCATCCCCCACCTTTCACTGCTGCCCTATCGATTGCCACTACTCGGACTCGTCCGAGCGGCGAGTCAATTTGGCAAGCCCTCGTCTCGCGGCAAACGCCTTGCCGGCTATTGGATGTGGCGCGGCATGCTCAGCGGGCGGTTGGATAATTCGAGCGAAGGAAGACTGGCGGCAATTACCTCTACTATCAATTCAAAATCTAATTGGACCGATGCGACGCTGGCTCTGATTCGGAATCTTCCCGCCCAGAAGGACTGGAAACACGATCCGGCTGCGAATCTCGATGCGAACATGAAAACGAACGCGGCAGACTCCCGCATGCTGTTGGTTGCGTTGTGCGATCAATACCGTCAATGCGGTGGAGAAACGACGGACTACCAAACGTATCTCACTCAAAAAACCATGCACGTTTCACCGCTTTCGGCTAGGCCGATTCAACGATGTGATGCAGCCCTGCCCATGTGGGACAACCAGTTATTGGATCCGACCGCCGAGACTAAATCCATGGACCGATTCGCCTTCAATGGCAAGTGCATCGGTGCGTTGACGGCCGGAGACACGGAGGGATTCCGAAAAGAACGCTGTCGTATCCTAAAAAAAATCTTGTGTCGTTTCATCGCTCTTCAGACGGGAGCCGAAGACGAACTAAGGCCGTCGGTCGATGAGATACTCGAGGGCGCTCTCTAAATGGCAGCTCTCCAAGTTTGGATCGATGAAACGCTAATCGGAACGCTAACGCAGTATTTAGACTGTTCAGAAGCTTTCGAGTTCGCGTCCACCTATTTATCGACACCACCAAACGATCGCCCGGTTCTAGGGCAACTGTTCGAGGATCGCTTACCAAGTGCGATCCAGGTGGGTGGGCCGATAGGCTGGTTTGATCATTTGCTTCCCCAAGGTGCTCTGCGAAAGTGGCAGGCATCGAATTTAGAGGTATCCGAAAGCGACTCGTTTGAGCTGCTGGCCGCCTTGGGCGATGACTTGCCTGGAGCGGTGCGACTTCGATCCCCTCGTCATCCCGCGACGCCAGCGTCACCCTCCTTCCACTCCAGTCAATCCGTTAAGAAACTCACGGATCTACGACTTAAGTTCTCGTTGGCTGGTATGCAGTGGAAACTATCTGCCCGATCCAATGCTAGCGGTTTAACGGTTCGTGGCAGCGATGGCGATCAGGCAGTGATTGTCAAATTTGAGGCGCCCGGTTACCTACAAATCCCGCGTGTGGAAACTGCCACGATGGCGTGGGCAGAACGGTTCGGCATATCCATTCCCAAATGTGGCTTGAGAAACGCCAGTGAGTTTGATGAGCTTCCCGATGGCTTGCCGATCGGCGAAGGTGACATCTTCGTCATTGAACGCTTCGATCGGTCACTTAACAAGGGTCGAGTCAATCGTATTCACATGGAGGACTTCGCTCAAATCCTTGATCGCCCCCTTGGGAATGCCATTTACGACGGAAGCTATGAGATGATCGCTAAGATTATTGCCGTTCTGTGTCCTCAAGATTTGATGGAGTTGTTTCGCCGGGTCGTTTTCTCCGTTTGTTGCGGAAACGGCGACGCACATCTCAAAAACTTTTCCCTGCAATACCTTGAGGGGCGACGGGCACGTCTTTCGCCAGGATACGACTTGGTCGCAACCGCCATCTACGGAGACAAGGATCTCGCACTTGATCTTGGTGGCAGTAAGGATTGGATGATCACGAACGAACGATTCGATCAACTGATTCAACTGCTGCGCCTGGAACCTTCGATCCAAGCCAACCTCATCAGCGGGATGTTGCAACGAGCTGGTGAAACGTTTCTGGAAATTCAATCCCAGTATCCGGATTGGCACCGAAATCAGTTGCTCAGGCACTTTGAGCGTGTTCCGCTACTCAAGCCGCTCCATGATCTCATCATTCGTCAAAACTAATCCGCAGGTACGCGAATAACGCTCCAGTTCTCTGTCTTGAAACTGCCAACGTCGATCTCATCACTGAGGCGTCTTAGGAACGCGGGATCAATAACTGGCGTAGTGGACGAGGCTACGGGTCCATCCACTCCGGCAATCACAGGGACTCGTAGCCTCGTCCACTACGGTCAGTCTGTCACTTATTGATCCTGCGGTCCTCAGATAGCGTTAACTACCCCGCTCCCCTTTTTCGATTCCTGATTTCCAATCACCGGTTCTTATAACACAGGTCTCTGAACAGGGGGTCGGGGTAGACAGCGTTAGCTGTCCCACCTCCCCGTTTCCCCAGCATCATCGAGACCGAGAATTCACGGAGATGCTCCCCGAGCCAAACCTTCCGGTAGTCAAAGTTTTTCCCGAGACCGGGGCATCCTTCATCAGGAACAAACACTTCGCTGCGAGACAACCGAGCCATGGCACATTACCTGGCGGAAAGAGCAGAGCAACTGGCGGAATCAGAAAAAGCCAGCAGAAAATCCCAGAGTGACAATCTTTCTGTCGTGGAATTTTTCTGTCGTCAATCAAGTAAAACGCCAGGGCAGGGCAGGGCAGGGCAGGGCAGTCGGGGCGGATCAGGGGACCTGGCGTCGTCCGAGGTCGCCGTAGCGGTGGTAGTCGTGACTGATCGATTGCTCGTTCAGATAACGAAGACACTCGATGCGTGCGTCGACGAGGACGGGCTCTTCGATGATCGTTACGAACCGTTCTCCGCAGGCGTCACGGACCTCGCCGAGTGGTAGGGGGGTGATGCTACGAATGCGTGTCATGCGGGTTCCCTGAATCCGTTCGGCGAGTTGTGACGATGTCTCGGGCAAAGGAGCGATCAGGCCGGGGAGCCAATCGGCGATCGATTCGAGTAACTCTTGATCGGCAACCGGGATCGCCGGATCGATCGACAATACGAACTGGGCCGACACAGCAACCGCTGCAGCGACGGCGATGATGGTTTGTTCGATCACTTGCTCGGCAGGGACGTCCGCGTGCGGCTGGACTCGCATGGTCAGGTCCGGTGCGACGCGGTAACGACGCAAGTTGTCTTGACCGACCAGCCTGAAGGTATCGTGCTCTTTGCCAAAGTCGCTGTCCATCGCGAGACGCCCGCGTGCTGCCGCCGTTTTAATCGTTGCCTTTGTCTCTGGCGAAAGCGATTGGGTGCGGGGACTCCGGTCGAGCCAATCGAGAAAACGAACGAGGAAAAGTGGCCGGAACCGAAAACAAGGGTACCGGACACCTTTGATCTCACTCGAACCCCTGCAAACTGCCATCTTCGGGCAGCAGGTTCAACAGCGGAACGTCAATCCCCAACAAGTCGTGCAGCGTGTGTACGTACTCGTACCGGTTCAATCGACGCAGCATCAACGGCAACGGGCCACGCAATCGGCCGGCCGGCACGTCTCGGTTAGCTGGGTTTGGTTCATTCTCGCCACCCTGGTAGATGTCCGAAGCTCTGAAAGCCCCACACTGTCTTGATCGACGCAAGGGGCTCATCCGGCGTTTGAACCGCTAACAGAGCATCTCACTCAAGCACGGGCTTGCTCAGCAGAGCATTTGCTCCGCCGATACCCTCGGCATGCGACGACGTTGTGAGTGTGCTTGGCAGCACGACAAGCAGATCATGACTTCAGAGCATCGCACGATTGGCGATCCGGCAATGACGATCTCGCGGATCGACGTTCTGTTTCGTCCACAACGCGGACAGGCCGCGATAGTACGCGTGGCACTTGATCAAGTTCTTGGCAACCATCGATCGCCGCACCTCGCAACCGGCGGTTGCAACTACGGCTCAATCCGCCCTGGTAATCCACTGCGTCACGCTGGTATCGCGATGGGGACAACCCGGCTCGACCGTTGATCGCGGCGTGAAAGATCGCGGCGAGATCATTGTCATCGGTTTTTAGATCGGGATGCAGTGGACGCTGATAGTGCTTGGAGGCAAACGGATGAACCGTTCGGGTGTCCATGCCTGAAAAACCTCCGCCGCACGCTTACGGCGGATGAGCCCAACTTCGCAGGTTGCGTCGAGATCGTCATCCCCTTCGATCTGCCATTTAACGGCGAGGTTGGTGATGGTGGGGTAGGGTGTGGTCACATCGCCCGGTTCGATCGAATCTGCGGCGTCTAGCTTCCCTGCGCAGATCAAAGCCAATACAATCGTGATCAGGTCAGTGCATCTCATCAGATCCATTCTCTGCGAAATTTCTCAAACGATAATCGAGTCTTGCAAACATTCCGCTGCATTCGCAATTCAAGAGACAAATCAATGAAAGCTTCTGCTGGCGATTGTCGACTTTTGCTACCCGTACATCAGAAAAATATACCCAGGAAGTTGGATATGCGACCACTTCTCATTGCATGCAACATCGTTTTCGTGCTTATCTTCGCCGTTGAGGTCGAGGCGGTTGAGCGACGTATGCCCTTGTTGAACGTTAGCAAGGGGCAGTTGCCCAACGACACCGCTGAACGAACTGGCAATTCAACCCGTGTAAAAACCGATCCATCGCGGCTCGCTCGCATCCGCGCGGCCAAAATGCCGAAGTTCACGGGGCCGGTGATGTTCGATACTCCGGAAGCCGATGCGATTCTTGCGGCGCTGGAAATTTTCCCGGCAAACAACGCCTTCAATCAGCTCGTCGAAGACTGGCCGCTGCACCCTAACTCCACGAACATCGTCGCCTCGATCGGTGCCGAAAAACCGTTCCGCTACAACCCCGACATGGGCTTCGTCATCGTCCCGCCGAATCAGCCGCGCGTCGACGTCAACGTCGTCGAATACCCGGACGAGTCCGATGCCGGTCCGTTTCCCGTGCCCGACAACATTCCGATCGAAGGCTGGCCGGCATTCTATCAACGCGACCGCAATACCCGACTGACGCTGGCTGAAGTGCAACGACGCCCGGCGAAGTACGAAGGTGACCGCCACGCGATCGTGGTCGATCCCGCGAACCGCATGCTGTACGAATTTTTCACGTTCGGTAAGACGGTCGACGGATGGGCGGCCGGGCAGTCTTCGATTTTCGATTTGAAAACAAACGAATTGCGAGCAGAGGGTTGGACGTCAGCCGATGCAGCCGGCTTGCCGATCTTTCCAGCCGTCGTGCGTTACGACGAACTCAAACGCGGGATTGTCGAGCACGCCATGCGAATGACCGTCCGCCGCTCCCGACGCGGCTACGTTCATCCTGCAACGCACTACGCCAGCCAACTTAACGACGAAAACTTGCCTCGCATGGGCGAGCGTCTGCGGCTGCGAGCGGACTTCGACATCAGCGAATTCTCGCCGTCAGTTCAAGCCATCCTGACGGGATTGAAGCGGTACGGCATGCTCGTTGCCGACAACGGCATCGACTGGGCGATCTCCGTGGCTCCCGATCCGCGGATTCCCGTCTTGCACGAGGAACTGCGGAAGATCAAAGGCGCAGACTTTGACGTCGTCGTTGCTCCGGAATAAAGGCACCACAAGTGGATCCTTCGCGGAGCGAAAGCGAAAGACGAGGAAAAGGGGTCAGGACTTTTTGCGGCGAGGTTGGGGGTGGCTAACCTCTTTGGATGCCCCGCCCCAAACGCGCCGACGAGAAGAATGCGATCTAAGCACATCGGGCGAAAAGGTTCGGCAGAACCTCACGTAGGCGAGTCTCTCTGAGACTCGTGATTTCCAGCGTCCCAGAGAGAAGCTGCTACGTGGTTCCACCGAATCGATCAAATGGGTCAGGCCTCTTTGTTGATCTAATCGCATCAAAGAAGCCTGACCCATTTGATTTCTCGAGAGAAAGCAATGGGAAAAAGATCATTTGATGGATTGGGCGGACCGAATCGCGGATGAATTGAAGTGAAACGATTTCTGCTGCTCTCGGAAAAGAGGTAGAGGAGTAGGTAGTGTTCACTACACCGCTCCCCTTGCTCGAATCCAACTGACCGAATCTAAAAGTTTAGCTGCCCTGCCCATCGTGACGACGCAACATCCGGAAAGGTGCTCTGTCCTCAGGATTCCTCTAAACACTGCTCAACAAATGAATTGCAATGAACTTCGAAGCTGATTCCAAGGGAAAAATCCTCCTCATTTCGAATGACAATCTTGAACTTCGCCATGTCCCAGGTGATGACTGCACATTCGGTGATCTCTTTCGCTTCGCACACACGTTCGACGGTTACGATGTCTTCGGTGATCATGCAGGTGCGATTGCGGCTGCGGAAAACTGCAATGCCGATGGCGACGACCTGTCGACGCTGCGGAATTTTCTTTTCATTCAGGCGAGGGGATGGCGGCACGGGGGAGGCCCAGAGCCTAAGCATCACGAGTGGGAAATCGAACGTCGTGCCCTCAGCTCAATTCGTCGCATTTTGTCTCATGGCGATGATGGCTTCACGTTGACCCTTCAGTCGCTGCTTGAGCAGTCTGGTGTGGATCTGTCAGATGCTCTGATTATGCGTCACACGCCACCGGGAGATCTTGGGACAGCGTATCCTTCTCTTGCCGCAACTGATCACGAAGACTTCCACGCCTACCAGTCCATTCAGGGCCACGCCTACGAGAAGAGATTAAAGCAGAAAGGCTGGCTGGTTTCCTTTGTAGTAGATGCTGCCGGCCAAACGGTGCTTGCAGGAGTGTTTGAAAAGCGGGGCGAGATCCTCGACTCCTCCAAGATCGACGCTGCGAACAGCCTGCTTTCCAAATATGGTTTCTTTGCGGGTGCTGATGATGGTCGCCTTTGGTTTGATCTCTCACTGACGAAACACTTAGGAAAGTTCAGAGGCCGATTGGTTGTCGAGTGGCATAACCACATTTCATGGTGTCGTAATGCTGAGAGCTCAAGCTCGATTTTTGAAGTCACTTCCATTTCAGCCGAGAGTCTTTTGGTTCCACCAAAACTTCCCGACTGGCGTGAAATTCGTTGGACATGGAATGCACTGAAGTCACTTCCTCAAAGCTGGCGGATTGCCATTTCCCAGTGGCGGGCGATCTACCTCATTCATGATACTTCGTCAAACAAAAACTATGTCGGTTCGGCCTACGGCGTTGACAACTTGCTGTCTCGCTGGGAAGGCTATGGCAAAAACGGTGACAACGACAATAAACACCTCAAACCTCTCAATCCGGAGGGATTCATCTTCTCAATTCTTGAGGTCCTCTCACCTACTGCTACTGAGAGCGAGGTCACGACGCGAGAGTCCACCTGGAAGAGACGACTGCATACCCGGTATCCCGAAGGACTCAACGGGAATTCGTGACCAGTTGAATTTCATCGCACGAAAAAATCACTCCGCTACCCAACAAACTTGTTCGCTACTGCGTCGTCTAGTCTTCAAATTTCAACCGCGGGACTTTCTCGAAATCGACTGTGTTGCGAGTCAGAACGGTGAAATCGTTGGTAAGTGCAATGCTGGCGATTCGCAAATCCATCGTTCCAATACGAACTCCCTGATTTCGTAACTCGTCAAATAACGATGCGCCTTGCTCGTCATAGGGAAGTGCTGTGAATCGCTGGTAGTCGGTGATCGCTTGCTGGATTAACTGATAACCGAAGGCAACGGCGCGAGCGTTACGACTCCGTTTGATGTAGGCATTCGCACCCATCATCTGTTCATGGACGGTGATGACGGTGATGTGGAAATCACCGATCGACCTTTCGTTCAACTGCTGCATCAACCGACCGGATGCTGGTTGTTCTCTACGCTGAACGATCGACAGCACGTCCGTGTCTAGAATGAACATGACTATACGTCTTTCTCAACATGGTCTTGCGAATTCCGGAATTCGCGACACTCACGCTGGAACTCCTGATAAACATCATCAGGGATGTCCTGCAAACTTCCCGAGACATCGTCATACCAATTCTCGCTCGGGGTGACAGATTTCTGTTTCAAAAGGAACAGTTCTCGTTCGAGATTGGAAACTCGCTGCTCAAAATTATTGGCGTTCACGTATCGTTCGTTCCGGCAGAAGGCAGTGAAAATGTGTTTTCGTTTAATACCCGTTTCCTCGATTGTACTAACCTTTGGCGAGAATTGCCTGGCATGGGACGAGAGTAGATTGAGACTCGAAAAAGGGGGACGAGGGGCAGGCAGTGCCCCCCCCGACCGCCCTCAAGCCCCTCCGTCACGCGAAACGCCGGGGCAGGGTAGGGCGGTTGGTTCGGATCAGGGGACCTGGCGTCGTCCGAGGTTGCCGTAGCGGTGGTAGTCGTGACTGATCGATTGCTCGTTCAGATAACGAAGACACTCGATGCGTGCGTCGACGAGGACGGGTTCTTCGATGATCGACACGAACCGTTCTCCGCAGGCGTCACGGACCTCGCCGAGTGGTAGGGGGGTGATGCTACGAATGCGTGTCATGCGGGTTCCCTGAATCCGTTCGGCGAGTTGTGACGATGTCTCGGGCAAAGGAGCGATCAGGCCGGGGAGCCAATCGGCGATCGATTCGAGTAACTCTTGATCGGCAACCGGGATCGCCGGATCGATCGACAATACGAACTGGGCCGACACAGCAACCGCTGCAGCGACGGCGATGATGGTTTGTTCGATCACTTGCTCGGCAGGGACGTCCGCGTGCGGCTGGACTCGCATGGTCAGGTCCGGTGCGACGCGGTAACGACGCAAGTTGTCTTGACCGACCAGCCTGAAGGTATCGTGCTCTTTGCCAAAGTCGCTGTCCATCGCGAGGCGCCCGCGTGCTGCCGCCGTTTTAATCGTTGCCTTTGTCTCTGGCGAAAGCGATTGGGTGCGGGGACTTCGGTCGAGCCAATCGAGAAAACGATCCAGCGGTGGATGTTCCACGGACGTGCCTTCCGCGTTGACGTTATCGGGAGCACGGAAAGACGATTTGTTATCGGTGATTCGCGACAGCGCGAGCACGTAGTGGGGACCGCCGGCTTTCAAACCGGGACCGTACGCACTCATGCCGACGCCGCCGAACGGTTGTCGCAAGACGATCGCGCCGGTGGTCGGACGGTTGATGTAAAGATTGCCCGCCGGAATGGTCTCACGCCAAAGTGCGATCTCGCGTTTGTCGAGTGACTCCAGTCCGCTGGTCAATCCGTAGCCGGTCGATTGGACAATTTCGATCGCTTCCTCCAACCGGTTGTATCGCATCACACTGAGCACGGGTCCGAACAACTCGGTCGTGTGCGAGAAGCTGCCGGGGCGAACGTTCCACTTCACGCCGGGACGATACAGCGTCGGGTTGCCGTCGAGATGCTCGGGCATGACCAACCAAGACTCTTCGTCTTCGATCTCCAGCAGACCCCGCGTCAATTCATCGTTGGGCGGTGAGACAAGTGGCGTGACGGCGGTATGCAGATTCCACGCCGAGCCGACGTGGAGACTTCTCACCGCATCGGCGAGGTTTTTTTGGAATGCTTCATCGTCGAACACTTCGGCTTCGAGCAACAACAACGACGTCGCGCTGCATTTCTGGCCGCTGTGTCCGAACGCGGAATACAACACATGCTTGATCGCTAAATCACGGTCCGCCAGCGCCGTCACGATCGTCGCGTTCTTGCCACCGGTTTCGGCGAGCAGATGCAGATCGGGACGGACTCGCAACATGCGTTTGGCAGTCTCGGTGCCACCGGTCAAAATCACGGTATCGATGTCGGGGTTGGCCACGAGTGTTTCCTCGGCGACCTCGTCGGTGCAGGGTGCGAACTGTAACGCTTCGACCGGGATGCCCGCGTCCCAGAACGCTTGGCATATCAGCCATGCTGGCAACAACGTCTCGCTCGACGGTTTGAGCACCACGACGTTTCCGGCGGCCAGCGATGCGGCGATACCACCACAGGCGATCGCCACCGGGAAGTTCCACGGCGTGATCACGGCGACGACTCCGCGTGACTCAGTGTTGATCTCGTTTCGAGTCGCCCAGTCCCGCATTGTGAGCGGATAGAACTCGCAGAAATCGATCGCTTCGCTGATCTCTGGATCGGCTTGGGGAACCGTTTTCCCCGAGTCGGCGACCATCGCACCGATCAAGTCGCCTCGTCGCTCGCGAAGATTCTGGGCGGCACGTCGGAGTGCCTCGTGTCGCGATTCGACGGATTGATCTCGCCACTGCGTCCAGGGGAGGACCCGCTGGATGCCTGCTTTGATCTCCGCCGCCGACGCTGTTTGATAGCGACACGTTTGTACGCCCGGACGCGAGATGTCATAGGACGGGATCCACTCGGACGATTCAGTATCGTGTGTCTGCGGTGTTCCTTCGGTGTCACTTGCGAGTACCGGGATGATCTCAGCGGCTTGGTCGTCGCAGAGTGTCTTCCATCGCTGCAGGATACTGGTCGCCCACCGGGAATGATGCGGCAACGACCAATCGGTGTCCGGTTCGCAGACGAACTGCGTCCAGTGCTCGGCAACCTCCGGTTGCACCGGAGATTGCGTTCGATCTTGGTCGGCTCTCGGCGTCGATGACACGGCGTCCATTTTTTCCAGCGAGGCGGTGAATCCGGCGGCGAGTCGATCGAACATTTCGGTTCCCACCTTAAGCGAATACGAATGTCGGAGGAAATTTTCCGGTCCGGTATTCTCGTCGAGTCGGCGAATCAGGTAACCGATCGCGTTGAGGAAATCGACACGTCGGCACGCCGGTGCGTACAACAACATCGAGACGTCGAGATTCGTGATCGCACGGCGTTGATGGTTGGCCATGCCTTCGAGCATTTCGAATTGCACGTGAGATTGGCAGTCGGCTGCGTTGGTCCAGTTCATTGCCAGGGCGACGTCGAACAAATTGTGTGTCGCCACACCGACGCGGATGACTTTTTCTGCTGCAGCGTCGATCAGTTTTCGCAACATTTTTTTGTAGTTCGCATCGGTGTCCGACTTGTTGACGTAGGGAGCCATCGGCCATCCTCCGACACTTGCGTGGACCCGTTCCATTTCCCAGTTAGCTCCTTTGACGAGCCGGATCGTCAACGGGCTGCCGCCTTCGGCGACCCGTTTTCTCGACCACTCGATGAGGTCTTGCATGACACCGTGGGAGTCGGGTGCGTAGGCTTGCAGGCACACGCCTGCGGAGGTTTGTTCGAGGCCGCGACGAGCGAGTGTTCGTTTCAAGACGTCGGCCGTCAGATAGAGGTCTTTGTATTCCTCCATGTCCAAGTAAATGAACTTGGCCGGTTTGTGTTGGTTCGCGTTGCGGTAAAGCGATTCGAGCCGATCCGAAACGACGTCGATGGTGTGCTCGTAGGCCAGCGCGGAGACTTGACTGTACAGCGTCGTGAGTTTGACCGAGAGACATCGGATGTCGGGCAACCGGAGCAGACGAATGTAGGTTTGCAGGCGATTGCGGGCGTCGTCTTCGCCGAGCAGGGCTTCGCCGAGCAGGTTGAGGTTCATCGAGACGCCGGTTTCTTGACGACTGCGAAGGTGCTCGACGAGTAGTTCCGGTTCGGCGGGCAGGATCACGTTGGCGGTCTCTTGCCGCATTTTTTCTTTGACGAGAGGCACGGCGACGCCGGGCAGGTACTCGCCGAAGGACTGGAACCCTCGCAGCATCGCTTGCTCGACCGGACTGAAGAACCGCGGGATGCCTTGCACATCGAGTAGGAACGTCAATTGATCGGCCACACGAGCGGGCGTGTTGGTGCGGAATGCTTGATCGGTCATCTCGACGAGTGTGGCTTTGTCGTCGTCGTGATCGATCATGCGGTTGAGTTCCGCCTGCTGCCGACGCTCCTGAGGCGTTTGCAGCTTTTGGGCGGCGGTGAGCAATTCTTCGGTGAGGCGGATCGCTGCCAAGGCGTCGTCTTGATGACGAGTTTTGAGAGGAGTGTTCATTGCCTGATTGGAACACTGACGCGTTCATGCCGCAATGAAGCTGAAAGAGATTTTCGGCGGGGCAGGGCGGTTGATTTTGAATGAGGCGATTACCGGCTATTCGAATTCAGTGCGAGCGTGTTCGAGCAACTCGATCCCTCCGGTAATGGAGTCTGCACACCCCTCGGCTCGGACGAGAGGATACGTCGGTTTAATTACTGAAGCACCTGGGGACGCAGAATTGGAAACCACAGATCAACGCAGATGAACACAGATAAGAAAAACCAGCCCTGTAATTTTCTCGGCGGAGTGTCCTCGTCAAGGCAAGATGCGGCGACCTCATCTGTGTTTACCTGGGTCCATCTGTGGTCCAATCGACAGCACTGAAGGTCGGGGAGACTGTCTGCGGTTTGCAAATACCTCGCTTCTTTAATCGGTGTCTGGAGTCGTCCGGCTACCTTGGTTCAGCGGGGCAGGGTAGTGCGATACGGCGGCGTGGCGACTCGCTGCGAGTTCGCGGGCTGGGATTGCCAGTAATCGTTGGGGGAGAAACCGGGCCCAGGCGACGATGGGGCAGGGGACGATGGGGCAGGCGACGATGGGGCAGGCGACGATGGGGCAGGCAACGATGGGGCAGGGGAGGGCGGTCGCGAATCGGGGGCCTCGAATTGCGGGTTACTAAACTGCGGCGAACCGAAGGGCGAGTTGCCCGGTTGCGGGTACATCGAGCCCGGTGCCATGAGCCGCCAATCGGGCTGGGGGATCGTGTCGCGTTCACGATCCAGTCGCACTCGCTGACGAAGCCGGTCGAGAATCCCGTGATCTCCCCAAGCGAGATAACACAGCAAGCCGAGCTTGCCCCACACCGAGATGTTCGCCCACCAATTGTTGCCGAAAAATTTGAGTGCCGTGCCGAACGATTTTTTGACCCGCATTCGCCCGCGACTGAAATCAAGACTCCAAATTTCGTCCAAGATCAGATGGGTCATGAAACCGACCAGCACCGCGAGTGATTTGTAAACCCGGATCGCCTCGCTTGGGCACGGCATGATCAGGTACGCGCCGAGTCCCGCGATCATCGCTGCCGGGATGCTGTGCCACATCCCTCGGTGGACCGTGTAGCGGCGAAAGAACTCGACCGCGACGAACCGAATCCCGATGTAAACCAACATCGCCGCTAAAGCCATCGCCTCGTGAGTCAATCCCATGTCGCGAAAACGATCGATCATCAGCATCGGCGCGGTCGCCGCCATGAACAGGCTCGTCTCCCGCAACGGGATGCCGGAATCTGAATCGAGATCGGGCAACATTCCCGCAACGCTACAAAGCCCGCCGGCGAGCAAACCGCTCTCGATCGACATTCCTTGCGACGCGACACCCCAATACCCGTAGGCCACGCCCACCATCGTGCTCGTCGAAATATGGGTCTTGAATCCAGCCACGAAGGAAGGGAAGGGGAGTGAGGAATGGGGGAAGGAAGGCTGTTGGCTGTTGGCTATTGGCTGTTGGCTGTTGGCTGTTGGCTATTGGCTGTTGGCTGTTGGCTATTGGCTATTGGCTATTGGCTATTGGCTGTTGGCTGTTGGCTGTTGGCTGTTGGCTATTGGCTGTTGGCTGTTGGCTATTGGCTGTTGGCTATTGGCTGTTGGCTATTGGCTGTTGGCTATTGGCTGTTGGCTGTTGGCTGTTGGCTATTGGCTGTTGGCTGTTGGC
>Ga0163215_100610_pt1 | contig 50250 bp, 40 predicted proteins | sample SynspAceP_FD_185934 | JGI IMG/M metagenome (GOLD analysis project Ga0163215, IMG submission 185934) | Saline lake microbial communities from Ace Lake in Antarctica - Synechococcus sp. Ace-P (Hybrid Assembly) | ecosystem: Environmental > Aquatic > Non-marine Saline and Alkaline > Saline | place...
TTTGAATTGTACGGCTTCCCCCGAGAAACAATCACGCTGGCCAATTGGCGCACCCGCCCTTACAGCTTCTGGTCGTTCCGAAATGTGGCGGAAATGGTGCGCTCGGCCTGCATCAAAACGGCTACACCCTCCGCCCTTCCGCCGGTTGTCGAAAACCCCGAACTGTTCGCTCGCCACTCTATTTCGGATTTGCTGGCACGTAGCGAGACCGACAGCTTCATCCTGTCAAGAAACGGTCAGCTGGTTTGCGAATGGCATGCTGAGGGCGTCGACCGCAGCGATCCGCATCTGATCTTCTCGATTTCCAAATCCATTACCGCGCTGGTGGCAGGCATTCTTCAGGACCAGGGAATTCTCAACCCTTCCACGCCAGTCGGCAATTTGATTCCCGAAGCCAAAAACAGCGCTTATGCCGATGCAACGGTCCAGGATCTCCTCGATATGCGGGTTAGCCTCGATTTTGACGAATCCTATCTGTCGCTGGAAGCCTATGCCCGCTACCGGCGCGCCATGTCGTGGAATCCACCCTCGAGCGAGGGAAATGACGAAGCTATGCTGTCTTTCCTGTGCGGCCTCCAGAAGGCCTCCGGCCCGCATGGCGGCGATCATGATTATCTCTCGCCGAACTCCGACATGCTCGGCATCGTGCTTGAAAGGGCCACGGGGGAACGCTTCCCGGACCTGTGCGCCCGGCTTCTCTGGCAGCCGCTCGGTGCCACAGCCGATGCATTTGTTACCGTTGACCCCGAAGGCGCACCGCGCACCGCTGGCGGCGTCTCCTGCCGCCCGCATGATCTGCTGGCGATCGGACAGATGCTGATCAATGGCGGCACTGCCAACGGCAAACCAATCGTCTCCCCGCGCTGGATCGCCGACATGCAGCAAAACGGCGATGAAGGCGTCTGGGCACGCGGCACACAGGCGAGCTTTCTCAAGACCGGCCGTTACCGCAACAACTGGTACCAGGTCGGAGGCGGATCAAACGCCTTCCTCGCCGCAGGCATACACGGCCAGTTTCTCTACTGCGATCCAGACACAAACACCGTCATCGTCTGCACATCTTCGCAGAGCGAGCCGCAAAGCGACGTTCTTGATCAGAGCCTGCTGGCGCTCTTTGCGAGATTGAGCTCTGAAACCTGACTGGCCCTACTCGAACACGATCTCCGGCATCACCCGCGCACCGTCGCCTGAAAGTTCTTCCAGACGGGCGCGGACCTTGGCGGCAATCTCGAGATAGATCTTCGCATGTGGACCGTCAGCGGCGGTAGCCACCACAGGCCGGCCTGCGTCAGATGTTTCGCGGATCGGCATCGCCAGCGGCACTTCACCGAGGAACGGCACGCCAATACGCGTTGCCTCGTCGCGTGCGCCGCCGTGACCGAATATGTCATGTTGGCTGCCGCAATCAGGGCAGATGAAATAGCTCATGTTCTCGACAATGCCCAACACCGGCACGTTGACCTTGTTGAACATATTCAGCCCCTTGCGGGCATCGATCAGAGCAAGATCCTGCGGCGTCGAAACGATAACGGCTCCCGCCAGCGGCACATTCTGCGCCATCGACAATTGTGCGTCGCCAGTGCCGGGTGGCATGTCGACAACCAGCACGTCAAGCTCGCCCCAGGCCACTTCGCGCAGCATCTGGTTGAGCGCCGACATCACCATCGGCCCACGCCAGATCATCGGTGTATCTTCCTCGACCAGAAAGCCCATCGACATGACCTTCAGACCATAATTCTCCATTGGCTTGAGCATCCGGCCTTCCAGTTGCTCAGGCCGGCCGGAAATGCCCAAGAGCCGCGGCATGGAGGGACCGTAAATATCAGCGTCAAGTATACCCACCTTCAAACCGGTCGCCTGAAGACCAAGCGCCAGATTGACTGCGGTGGTCGATTTGCCAACACCGCCCTTGCCCGAAGCAACCGCGATGATCGTGGTGATTCCGGGTACATCCGTCTTGGGTTTGCCTTGCGGCTGAGCGGGTTTTGCCGGCGCGTGGCTGTGCGCCGCAGATTTTGCGGCGGGACTGGGTGGCGGTGGCGTCGAACCAGATTCTTTGCTGGCCGTCAGCGCCACCATGGCGCCCTGGACACCGGGGATGGTCTTGGTGGCGCGCTCGGCGGCTTCGCGCAAAGGTTCCAGTTCCTGCGCGCGGGCAGCCGGAACAGTGAGCGAGAAATAGACCTTTGCATCAGCGACGAAGATTTCCGAGACGAGCCCGAGATCAACAATATTGCCTTCAAGATCCGGCCCCTTGACCGATCTCAATTTGGCTAGAACCTCTTCTTTGGTAACGCTCATGTCGCACTCCGCTGCTTGTCATTTCGGACACCCTCCACATAATGCAGGTGGCTCCCCAATAAAATGGCATAAAAGCGAAAAAGCGATCTGTCAGACTTTATCGCCACGGCCGCGCAAAACAAAAAACGGCACAATCGCGGTAAGTATCAACAATCGCGCAATATGATGGCTCGCTACGAAGGTCGGATCTATCCCCAGAATAACCGACATCGCTGCCATGGTTTCAAGCCCACCGGGCGCGAAAGCGATCAGAACCGCGATCAGGTCCATGTCCGTGATCCAATGGGCGATAAGCGCGAAGACAGCAGCAAGAAAGACGCTCAGCACCGTGACCAGAATGCCCGCGCCCAAGGCATGGCGCAGTTGCAGCCACGTTACCCCGGAAAACCGGGATCCGATCAAACCACCCAATGAGATAAACGCCGCGGCCGCCAGCCAAGAAGACATCACGCCGCTGACCAACCCTGTCACATGGGCGACCACGGAAACCAGCATTCCACCAATCAGGTAAGCCGCCGGCAATCGAAGGCGGTGCAACAGGTATCCTGCAAAACCGGCGAAAACGATCATCACGAAAAGCGGCAATAACGCCGTTTCAGCAGGAACCTCCAGCGCCTGTTGAGGTGCCTGACCAGCCAACGTGACCGCGACCGGAACCAGCAAGGTCAACGCAAGAACCCGGATCGATTGAACAATGCTGACTGTCCTGAGGTCCGCTTTGACCCCTTCGCTCAGCCCCAGAACATAGCTAAGATGGCCCGGCGAGGACGCCAGGAAAGCCGTAACAGCATCCATCGACCAGAACCGGACGAGAATCGCAGGAATGATGAGAATGATGGCGATAAGGCTGCCAGCCAATCCAGCCAGCGTTACCGGCCAGGTCTGAATCGCTCCAAGCACGTCCGGCGTGACGCCCTGCCCGATGGTCAATCCAAGAATGACAAAAACCACGTCGCGCAACCGCGGAGGAAGTGCTTCGGTCTTGATGCCAACAAGGCCGGCCAGGGTTACCGCAATTGCCGGACCGGTAAGAAACGGCGCTGGAAAGGACAATGCAAACGTCATTCCGGCGCCAATTGCCGCAATCCCGAACGTCTTCAATGGCCGCTGCCAGGAATCCATCACCATTCTCGTCAACTCCTGCACTTCTCGTGAATGTGACGCTTTCCGAAGATGGAATCAGCTGCCAGCGCGGCAAGGTTAGTGCATCATGTCGAAACGACACAACGCCGGACATTTGCTCAAACATCCGGCGTTGTAAAAACCCTGTGGTTACCTCAACTCAATCCCGATCCGCATCACTATCAGTTCGCGGCAATTTGGACCGGAAAAACAGGCCTGCGCCAAACGGGCACAGTTCCTGTCGCAAGGGCGCAAGTCCGTGATCCGGCCAACCCCTTAGGCAATAGGGTCATCAGGCAGTTTTGGATACCCACGTCCTTGGAAGGCTAGCCCCGCCCAAAAAAACGGCCGGGCAGGAAAATCCCGCCCGGCCGCATATTGGTAATCAGTCCTGTCAGTTGGAAACTGATGCGAGACCATCAACGGTGAAAAACAGTGTTTCGCCCGAGCTGTCGTCAACGCCGTCATTGTCCGTGACAACATAGGCCTTGCCGTTGGCGTCAATGGCCAGGCCTTCAACCTTGTCGACAACATAGCCATTGAGTGACTTCAGGTCTGGCAACAGATCGCGCACTTCTTCCTTCTCGACCAGCGGCAACTCACCACCTAGGGCCGCCGGAACCATCTGGCTCATCGCAACCCGGTAGATCTTCTTGATCGCCGCTTTCTCGCCGATCTGGTTGTCGCGCTCGATGATATAGGCATAGTCACCATGGATCTCGATGTCGGACAGCCCGACCCAGCCCTTGTCGACCGGCGCATCGAGTGCGTAGCGCACGGCGCCCCACTCTTCGCTCTCGACATTGTAGGAGACGAGCTTGACTTCGCCCTTGGCGTCATCCTTCCAGGAGCGCTGCACCGGCATCCACAGCACATCGCCATCACGCGCAATGCCTTCGAAACCGAAGCGGATTTCCTGCGCCTGCAGTTCGGCCGGCAGCGGGATCTCCTTCTTGATCACGCCCTTGGCGTTGACATTATACAGCGCATGCGGGATCAGCCGGTCAGTCCGGCCTTCCGACGCCAGCCAGAAACCACCCTTGCCATCCAGCGTCACGCCTTCGATATCCAGCTTCTGGGCCGAAACACCGCCACGAGTGATGTCGAGCGCGGAGATGATACGAGCAGGTTTCTGGGTGGCGTCGATGCTGAAGATCCGGGGCTGATAGCCGTAGAAGCTGTCATTGATCGCATAGAGCATGCCGGCACTGTCCGGATCGGATGCCAAGCCCGACAGGGCGCCCCAGCCGATGAGACTGCCAGCTCCTTGCGAAGTGATCTGCGGATAGGCGGCAGGCGCTTCCTGCTGTTCATAGACCATGACATGGCTGCGCACGCCACCATCCTCGATCAGATCAGCCTCATTGGCCGTGACCAGCAGATTGCGCGAAGGAATCGCGACCAGACCTTCAGGCGCAATGCCCGAGGGCAGCAACTGCACAAGAACCGGGTTGGCCAGATCGCTGACATCATAAACGCCAACGACAGATGCGCGCTCGGCGCCGACAAAGACATAGGGCTTGCCGTCAAACGTGCCGACCTCGATTGATTCAGGCTCTGCGCCCTTGGCGTCGGAACGCTTGTCGGGATAATGGCCCGCTTCAACAATGGCATATTCCAGCGACATACCGGAGTCGTAGACCACGCTGCCGTCTTTGTTGAAGATGGTCCAGCCGCGCGATCCGCCTTCGTAATCGCCCTCATTGGCAATGGCGAAATGATCATCGTCGATCCATTTGACCGCGTCCGGCTCGCGCTTGCGATCAGCCTGGGTTTCGGTGAACAGGAGCGCTGCACGTTCGTCAGTCAGGTCGACATTTTCAAGCGTGACGGCACCTGCGGAGAAATGTGAAATCACCTTGCCGTCGCGGCCGATCACCACCAGATGGTTGTTTTCCTGCAGCGTCAGGACAGTTTCGCCCAGGTCATTGATGTCGACGAATTCCGGCTCCGGATCGTCCGTGCCGATCTCGGCAAGCCCGGTCACATCCGTGAACCGCAGGCTGGCGCAATCAGCAGCGCCGTCCTTGACGTCGATCATCGCCACCTGCCCGGCAGGCATTTGCGGCAACACGCCATCGTTGAGATCTTCATCGCGTTCATTCTCGATGGCGATCACCAGAAACGAGCCGTCCTTGGCCTTGGCGATCGAATCCGGCTGACCGCCAAGATCACATTCTGCCGTCACGGACTTGGTGTCGAGGTCCACCGTCACCAGCTTGCCGCCGACGGCGACATAATCCTTCGACGTGTTGACGGCGACAAGGGCATTGGTGCCGATGATGGTTGCCGATGTCGGCTCACCGCCCATGTCGACATTGCCCAGAGGCTTGGGTTCGCGTGCATCGGAAATGTCAACAATGCCAACCACGCCCAACGGGCTGTCGGTATAGACAAGCCGCATGCCGTCTTCGGTCGCGGCAATGATTTCGGATGAGGTCTCGCGGTCCTGGTCTTCACCGGCCGCCATATTGAGCGGTGTGGCGAAGGACGATACGCGGTTGAAGTTCATATCGGCAGCGGAGGCAGAGGCCGCTATCAGGGCAAGAACGGAGGTGAAGCTGAGTAGTCGCGTCATGAGGCAATCTCCCGGTTAAATCCCCCGCGATGTGCCACGCGCACGATTGCAGGATCATGACACTGAGATGACGTTTTCATGAAGGCGAGATGGGAGCGCAAGTCTGCACAACAGGAGACTTTGACGCCGATCAACCGGTTCTGGATTTCTGCCGTCAGGCGACCGCTGTCCTCGCAGATTGATCGTCCGACTGCTTGCTGTAATCAAAACGGTTCCGTGCAATCTCGTCGAGAAACACCGGCCTGCCGAAATAATAGCCCTGAAAACGGTCACAGCCAGCAGCGCTGGCGCGCAGCAGATCATCTTCAGTTTCGATTCCTTCAGCAACAACATACTTGCCGGATCGCCGCGCGATCTCCACCACTGCACTCACGAAAACATCGGTAACGTGGTCGGTGCCAAGCGCGCAGATGTAGCTCTTGTCGATCTTGATCACATCGTACGGAAGCGCACGCAACTGGTTGAACTCGGAATAGCCCATGCCGAAATCATCGAGCGCAATCCGGAACCCGACATCCTGCAGCGCCGATATTTGGCTGGCGATCCGTTCATTTGCGGCCAGCGATGCACTTTCTGTTATTTCAAACACTATCCGTCGGGGATCTGTCTCGGTTTCCGCCAGGATATCGAGCATTTTCTGCTTCAGATCCGGCATCGCGATCTGGTTGGCCGAGAGGTTGACGCTGATCGCCACCTCTGGCAGCTCCGCAAGATCCTCACAAACCTGCCGAACCACATAATTGCCGATCTCGCCAATCATCAACGCCCGTTCAGCAACCGGGATAAATACATCCGGCGGAATGACGCCCCTGAGCGCATGCCGCCAGCGCAAAAGAGCCTCGAAAGCCACCAGCTGCCCCTTTGCGTCAACAATCGGCTGGTACGCCACCCGCAGGTGCCTGAGCAACATCGCCGCCCGCAACTCCCGCACCAAAGCCTTTTCGTTGCGGATATCGGTCAGCATGTCTTCCTTAAACAGCGTCGAACAGGCCCGGCCGCGTTTCTTCGACGCATAAAGCGCCATATCCGCGTTGACGACCAACGTACTCCAGGCTTTGCCGTGATCCGGCGCCATCACGATTCCGATGGAAGCCGACACCGCCAATCGTTGGGTGCCTATGTTGACTTTGCTGGCCAAACCAGCCGCGAATTCGGCACACAATTCATGCGCCCATTTGCCGGTTATCGGGTCAGAGTTTTCAATCAACACCGCGAATTCGTCACCGCCCAACCGGCCCACACTCGCGGCAGGGAAATGCAGGCGGAGTTGCTCTGCGACAAAGATCAGAACCTTGTCGCCTGCCGGATGGCCATATGTGTCATTGACCTGTTTGAAGTGGTCGACATCAATCAAAAACAGAGCAAAGAATCTTTTCTTGCCATGTGTTTCAAGAGCGGCTTGGGCTTCGGCAACGAATCTCTCGCGGTTGAGAACTCCTGTTAGGACATCACGCTTTGATTCACCCACAATTCTGATGTGCTCCTGACCGATAGCCCGCAGTCTTCGCTTGAGGTCCAGCAGCGAAACGACAAGGAACAAGATGACAATGGCGAGACCGCCAATGAGCGTCACGTCGGTGATGTTGACGTCTTGGCCCGCGGCGGCATCGAAGAAGTGAGTAAAACCCAGACCCAGTGCCAGCAGGCCGAGGAGGATAACGGAAAAGCTGAACTCTGCACCCCAGTCAAACCATCTGTTTCCAACTTGCTTGCGCATTTTCCCAGCTCCACTGCCAAGTCTTCGCTGGATGAAATTAGGTCCGCGCCAGACTCTTACCGTCTAAAAAACATTTTTTGTAATTGACAAAAATTGAGACGCGAAAACCAAACGGCAAACCCGCACCTGCCTTTTCAACCGAAAGGCTTCTCCCAACTTCATATCCGCATCATGCGCTGTCCAAAAATATCCGAAGCCTATTAACGGAGAACAAACAAACGATTGCAATTATTGGATAAATTTCGTTTTAACGCTCTGATGTAACTCAGCCGCCCATTGCAACCTCATCTTGCACCGCGCACCTTTGCGGCATCCAGCCTAGCGCGAGATACCGTAACTGTCATAGGTGGCATCCAGGAACTGCCGGGCGCAGGCCTGCCAGGAAAATCCCAAAGCGCGGGCACGGGCAGTATCGCCGGAGAGATCAAGACAGGCCAGCGCTGCCTTGCACAGATCATCATCGACCACACCGGCTCCGCTGTCGCCGATGATGTCTTTCGGACCGGTCACCGGGTAGGCCGCAACTGGCACGCCTGATGCCAGCGCTTCAAGCACCACCAGACCGAAGGTATCGGTCAGCGAAGGAAATACAAACACATCCCCCATGGCGTAGAGTGCTGCCAGTTCGGCTCCGGATTTGGCGCCGGTGAAGGTGACCTCAGGGTACCGCGTCCTGAAATCCTCAAGCATCGGACCATCACCCACTACAAGCTTGCTGCCGGGCAGGTCCATGGCAAGAAACGTCTCGACATTTTTCTCCACAGCCATCCGTCCCACATGCAGGAACACTGGCCGCGGTAAATCCAAGGGCGCAGGATAACCGGGATGAAACAACTCCGTATCCACCCCACGCGACCAGATATGCAGATTGGAAAAACCCTTGGCCTCAAGTTCCGCACGCAAACTCTCAGTCGCGACCATGCATCCGCGCCCAGCATTGTGAAACCAGCGCATAAAGCTATAAAGCCAGCTTTCGGGAACCGGATAGCGCGCCGAAACATATTCCGGGAACCGGGTGTGGTAACTCGAGGTGAAACCATTGCGTTTCAGCGCCGCCCGGCGCCCCATCAACCCCAGCGGTCCTTCCGTGGCAATCTGGATGAAATCAGGATTGGAATCGGCGATGCGGCGCAATACCCGCCAGGGCGTCGCCAACGCCAGCCGGATTTCTGGATAACCCGGCAAAGGCACGGTGCGAAATTCAGCCGGTGAAAGAACATCGACCTCCACACCAAGCGGTTCTAGATCCCGCACCAGGTTCTCAATCGATCGCACGACACCGTTGATCTGGGGACGCCAGGCATCGGTAACAATCAGAAGTTTGGGCATGCACCGATCCGCTTCAGAGATTGGCCTGTCTGTCCCTGATACTCGTGCAGCGCCCGGCAAGCAACATTGCGGGGGAAATCAAAGCGCCAGCCGCAACTTTTGTCCTGCGCTGCGCGAGCAGCAGGCCATCATCCTGCCTCCCTCCGCTCGCTCCGATGCCGACAGCACCTTGTCGCGATGATCAATCGCGCCTTCAAGCACCCGCACCTCGCAGCTGCCACAAAGCCCTTCCTCGCAATCGCTGGGCACATCAATCCCCGCAGCGCGCACCACCTCGAGCAATGTTTGGCCGGCGGGCACTGTCAGCTTCAGGTCTGAATCCTCAAGCTCTATTTCAAAAGCCGTATCCCCTGCCTGCGCTCCGCCAGCGGCATCCGTGACAAACACTTCGCTTCGGAACGTTCCTTCCGGTAAATCAGCGCAAAGCCCGGTCAAGGCATCAAGTAGACGGGCCGGTCCACACGCATGAATACGGGAGCCAGACTCGGTGCACTCGGCGACGATCGACACCAGATCGGCACGGCCTCCCTCATCAGACACATGCAGCACCGCTTTGGCGCCATGATCGGCAAGCAGCCGGTCGGCGAAAGCCATCGCATTGCGGGAACGGCCGCAATAATGCACCACATAATCGCGGTTGAGCTGTTTGAGACGGTCAGCCATCGCAATGATGGGCGTGATGCCAATGCCGCCGGCGATCAGGACATGACGACCCGCCTCGTCCTCAAGCCGGAAGTAGTTCTTGGGTCCGCGCAATCTCACAGTCATGCCAGTAGTGATCTGATCATGGATAAAGCGCGAGCCGCCGCGCCCGTCTTGCTCGCGTAGCACGGCAATTGTGTAATCGGGATCCGCCGGATTTCCGCAAAGCGAATATTTCCGGGAATAATCGCCGACCATCAGATCAATATGCGCGCCCGGGGTCCAAGCCGGGAGCGGAAGACCATCCGGGTCTTCCAGACGCAAGAGCTTGATCCCCTCAGCCACAGCCTCGATCCCGGCGACGCGGACAGTCCGGGCGATTTCCTTGCTGGATGGCGCGCCGATGGGAAACGAGACGCTGCGGCTGACAATTGCCGGATCAGCTCGCTCCGGATTGCCTGCCGGATCCCATTCGACAATGAGTTTTTCAGGCCCCCGAAAGGCCAGATTGGGAAGGTAGGTGAACGCCTGATCTTCAGCCAGTCGCATATGCGGCAGGCGGCGGGACAGTTCCTCGATGAAAATCCGCATTTCCAGCCGGGCAAAGTTCTTGCCCATGCATTGGTGGCTGCCATAGCCGAAGGTCAGATGTTCCGCCGCGCTGTCACGATAGATGTCGAGAAAATCGCCATTTTCGAAATGCCGTGAATCATGATTGGCCGAGGCGCTGACGATCAGCAATTTGGCCTCCGCGGGAATGGCAACTCCGGCAATCTCGGTATCCCGGGTCGCCCGTCTGCGCCAGGCAACCACGGAGCCTTCAAGCCGAAGGCATTCCTCCACCGCATTGGGAATAAGCTCGGGATCCTTGCAGATCCGCTCCCAGACAAGCCGGTTCGACAACAAGAGCTTCAGCGCATTGGTGCTCGCCAGCGCCGTTGTCTCATGACCCGCAACAATGATCGCCATCATCATCGAATGCAGATAGGAATCCGTGACGACTTCCGGGAGTTCAGCGTTCATGCGGATTGCATGATGCATCCAACCCTTGCCGTCGGGTTCCTTGCGCATCTTGTCGAGCACCTGTCCGGCATATTGCCAGAACCGGCCGACGGCATCAGCCACCTTCAATTGCTGTTCCGGAGAAGGCTTGCCCCAGGTGTTGACCGTGTGCGCAACGGAAAACTCCTTCAGCGCGTCCATGTCCTCCTTCGGCACACCGAGAAAATGCAGCGCCACGGTGAGCGGAATTTCCCACAGCATCGCTCCCACCAGATCCACCCGTCCGGCATCGACGAAGGCGTCGACCTTCTCGCGCGTCAGAGTGCGGATCATATCTTCCTTGGCGGCAAGATTGTGCGGCAGGAAATGCTCCATCAGCACACGCCGGCGCTCCATATGCGCGGGCTCATCCTCGTTCACCAGCGTCCGGTTCATCTCGTAATTGTAGCGTTTGAGGGTCTCCATCGCCTCTTCGCTTGGCGGAACGACCCGTTCCAGCGCAATGGACGGAGAGAAAGTGACGTTGTCACGGAACACCGCCTTGACGTCATCATAGCGGCTGACGACCCAATAACCGAGTTCAGGGCTGAAAAACACCGGCTCCTGATCCCGCGACCATTTCAGCGCTTCGGCCGGGTTCGCCAGATATTCCGCCGCAAACGGATCGAAGGCCTGCGCTTCAGCCGATACCGGACATCCGCTCCCACCGGCATGGATCGGACAGCCCGCCGGTGCCTGCTGATTGCCCTCTACTCCCGTCTGCCGTTCGGTCATGCATTGCTCCATTTACTAATAGTGCACATTATGTTCTATATTTGTAACGGACAAATCACCTCGGGGTCAACACAACCGCGGGAACCGGAGGACGAATGAGCACTTTGCAAACCCTGTCTCGCGGCATTCAGGTCCTGGAAATCGTCTCCCGCTCGGCATCAGGCTTGCAGATTGCAGAAATCGCCCAGGTGCTCGGCGTCCACCGGGCCATAGCATATCGTCTGGTCGCGACCCTTGAGGAGCATTTGCTGGTAACCCGCGATCCTGACGGACGCATCTGTATCGGCGGCGGCATTGTTGCGCTCAGTGAAAGATATCAGCCGCAGCTAAGGGCCGCTGCCCAGCCAATCCTGCGCTCGCTGGCGGAAGACAGCGGCGGGACTGCTTTCCTGTGCATCGCGCAAGGCGACGAATGTGTCGCTATCGAAGTGGCAGAACCGGAGAAGCCGTTGTTGAAAGTATCCTACCGGGTCGGCAGCAGGCATCCCGTTACCAGGGGCGCGGCAGGTCTCGCCATCGCCATGCAGCGACCGCCACTGAGCAACGATTCAAACGATCTTCAAACCGCTCGACGCGACGGATTTGCCCTGACCCATGGGCAATTGCAGCAAGGCGCCATCGGCGTTGCAGCACCCTTGGCACGACACGGCCGCTCCGGCTTGAGTGCGGAAGCCTGTATCGGCGTTGTTGCCATGCACGCGCTCGACACCGAACAGGCAACGGCCGCGGTCCTACATCACCGGGATCGGCTCCTCGCTGCCATCGGCTGAGCTGCCATTCCCCGGCAATCTGCTTGAGGCCTACTCCTTGATGTAGGGCTGCCCATCGGCCGCCGGTGCCCGTGCCCGGCCAACGAAGCCTGCCACGACGATGATTGTCGCGATATAGGGCGACATGGCCAGAAACTCCGACGGGATTGGCGTTTGCAGCAAGGCCAGCTTCTGCTGCATGGAATCGGCAAACCCGAACACCAGCGCAGCCATCAGCGCCCCCACCGGATGCCAGCGGCCAAAGATCATCGCGGCAAGCCCGATATAACCCCGTCCGCCGGTCATGTTCTCATCAAACCGGCCAACCGAACCCAGCGTGAACCAGGCGCCACCAAAACCCGCCACCATGCCGCCGAGCGTCACATGGATGAAGCGTGTTCTGTAGACGTCGATGCCAAGCGTGTCGGCAGCCCGCGGATGCTCCCCCACAGCCCGCGCCCTCAGCCCGCTGCGAGTGTGGAACAGGTAGTAGGTCGCCACCGCCACCATGATCAACGCGCCATAAACGAAAATGTTCTGGTAAAACAGCATCGGGCCGATCACCGGGATGTCGCCGAGAAACGGAATCTTGATCGCCCGGAAAACCGGTGCATTGTTCAGCGACCGGTATTCCTGAAACACCTGACTGCTGACATAGGACGTCAATCCGAGAACAAACAGGTTGATCACCACGCCCGCAATGATCTGGTCCATCCGGTAGGTCACCACCAGTGCGGCCAGAAAAAATCCGAACAATCCGCCAACCACCACAGCACCGGCCAACCCGGCAATTCCGCCAAAGAGTGATCCGATCAGTGCCCCGGCGAATGCACCGGCCAGCAACATGCCCTCGATCGCGATGTTGACGACCGCAACGCGCTCACACAGCACACCCGCAAGTCCTCCGAACGCGATCGGCACCGCGCGCACCATCGTCGCCTGCAGCATGCCGGTGAGCGAGAATGCCTTACCTGCGGTTGCCCAGACCAGAAAAGTCACAACCACCAATGCCAGGCCGATGCCGAGCGACAGCGACGACCATCGCACGCCGCCGCGGATGAACTGGCGAACGCCCAGAAACGCCAGCAGACCGGCCACGATGTAGTTGAACTGCATCGCCGGCACGCTCAGATTGGGAAGCACAAGCGCATCAGTTGGCCGTGACAGCCGGAACACCGCATTGCCATCGCTGCCCGCGCCGAAAACCATTGCCACCAGCACGGCCATTGCAATCAACACGGCCCCGACGATTCTGGCATGTTTCTGTTTGCCAATATCGACTGCAGACGGAGAGGTGGAAGTCGTTTCAGTGGTCATCGCCATGATTGTTATTTACCCTGAGCCGTTGCGGGCTTTCGAAAGCCCCAGGGGAATATTGCACGCACCAGCATGGGCGCTGCGATGAAGACAATGATCAGCGCCTGGATGATGCCGATCAGATCAATGCTGACCCCGGCGTCAACCTGCATTTGCCGGCCGCCAGCTTCAAGCCCGCCAAACAAAAGTCCGGCGAAAAGCACACCGACTGGATGCGACCGGCCAAGCAGCGCCACCGCGATAGCGTCAAAGCCGATGCCGGCTGAAAAGCCCGGCGTCACCCTGTCAAGCACACCAAGCACCTGCACTGTCCCGGCAAGACCAGCCAGCGCACCAGCCGAAGCCATCGCCAGAACGATTGTCAGGCCTGATCGCATGCCGGCGAAACGCGCGGCATCCGGGCTCGCGCCGCTGGCCCGGAACTCGAACCCAATCTTGGTCTTGAACAGCAGCCAGTAGACGAAAAACACCGCAGCAAGTGCAAGGAAAACACCGGCATGGACGCGAAGGTTAGGGTCAATCCAGTCCAGTAATCTCGGCAATTCCGCGTGGTCGGGAACCGACTTGGAAATGGGATCGTTGCGGCCCTCGCGCTGCACAAACGGCAGCCGCAGCATGTAGTCGATCAACCGGTAGGCAATCAGGTTGAGCATGATCGTGGAAATGACCTCATGCGCACCGGTGGCGGCGCGAAGCCAACCCGCAATCCCGGCATAAAAAGCTCCTGCCAATGCTCCGCTCAGGAGACAAAGCGGCAAAAGCACGAAAACCGGAAGTCCGGGAAAGCTGAACCCGGTGACAACCGCAGCCATTCCCCCCATCAGGATCTGGCCTTCGGCACCAATGTTGAAAAGCCCAGCGCGGAAACCAAGCGCCAGCCCAAGTCCGGCGAGGATGAGCGGGGTCGCCGCGGTCAGCGTTTCCGAAATTGCATTGATCGATCCAACCGAACCTTGCAACAGCGCCAGATAGGACTTGGCGATCGTCGCCGGCTCCACACTGGTCGCCAGCATGGTCAACGCACCAAGCACCAGCGCCGCGACAATTGCGAACAGCGGCACGATGACCATGTCTTCAAATTCGCCCCGTCCGGGTGCTGCCCGTTTCAACAGGTTCTGGATGACAATGTCGGTTTTGCTGTCGCTCATGCCCCTGCCCCCGCCATCGCCAATCCGACGGCATTTTTGTCCACGGCACCCTTGCTGGCGTCAAACTCGGCCACCACCTTGCCTTTGAACATCACCAAAATGCGATCCGACAGCGCCATGATCTCGTCAAGCTCGGAAGACACGATCAGCACACCATCTCCCTCGTCCCGCGCATCGATCAGCCGCTGGTGGATATATTCGATCGATCCGACATCAAGGCCGCGGGTCGGTTGTGCGGCGATCATGAATTTGGTGTCGCGTGACATCTCCCTAGCAACCACCAGCTTTTGTTGGTTACCGCCCGACAGATTTCCGGCAGCGGCAAACACGGACGGCGTTCGAACATCAAATTCAGCCGAATTCCGCGCCGCATTCTCCTGAACCTTGTCCCAGCGGATCTGCATGCCCGAGGAAAACCTCTCGTCATAATAAGTGTCGAGCACCATGTTCTCGGCGACAGTGAAACTGGGAATGATCCCGGTGCGCTGGCGGTCTTCGGGAATATGGGCAATGCCCATCTTGTGCCGCGCCCGCGGTGAAGCACGGGTAATGTCCTCGCCGGCAAAACGGATCGAACCACCAACAACCTCCCGCACACCCGCAAGAGCTTCAACCAGCGCAGTCTGGCCGTTGCCCTGCACGCCGGCAATGCCAACGATCTCACCGCTTTTGATCGAAAAGCTCAAGTGATCAACGGATACCGAGTCGTTCTCATTGAGCACCACCAGGTCATCGATCTCTACCAGGACAGGACCCGGCTGATAAGGCTCCTTGACCACGTCGAAGCTGACTGGACGACCCACCATCATCTCCGCCAGATCCATCGTTGTCGCCGTTGCCGGATCGCCCTCGCCGACAATCTCGCCGCCGCGCAGCACACTGATCCGGTCAGCGATCTCGAGAATTTCATTGAGCTTGTGGGTAATGAACACCAAAGCCTTGCCTGCATCGCGCAGGGATTTGACGATTTCGAAGAATTCCTCGACTTCCTGAGGCGTGAGCACCGCAGTCGGCTCGTCAAGGATCAGCACCTCGGCGGACCGGAACAGCACCTTGATGATTTCCACCCGTTGCTGAACCCCGACCGGCAGGTTTTCAATCAGCGCGTCAGGATCGACCGCAAGGCCATATTTTTCCCGGATATCGAGCACTTGAGCGCGGGCCGTATCCAGATCCAGATAGTCCAGCCTGCCGGTGGGTTCGACGCCCAACACAACGTTTTCGGCCACGGTAAACACCGGCACCAGCATGAAATGCTGATGCACCATCCCGATTCCGGCCGCAATCGCTTCACCAGGTCCGTCGAAACTGACCGGCTTGCCATCGATCAGGATCTCGCCCTCATCGGGACGGTAAAGACCGCACAGCACATTCATCAGTGTCGATTTGCCTGCGCCGTTTTCACCCAGAAGCCCGAGCACTTCACCGCTGCGGATTGTCAGGTTGACGCCCGAATTGGCGACCACCGGCCCGAAACGCTTGGTGATCCCGCGTAGTTCAACATCCATGTCACGCTCCCTGGCACTTTGCGGTGCAGGGATGTGCCCTGCACCGCAGTCTTCAAGCGAAGCAGATTACTCCGCAGCGACCTTGATCGAGCCGTCGATAATACCGGCGCGAATAGTCGCCAGTTCCTGCTTCAACTCTGCAGGCACCGCATCTTCCATGTCATGGAACGGCGCCAGATCAACACCGCCATTTTCCAGCGATCCGAGCAGGATGCCTCCTTCAAACGTTCCGTCCATGGACTGCTTGATCACGTCGAGCACGGTTGCGTCCATCCGCTTGGTGATCGATGTCAGATACACTTCCTTGTGCTCCGGGTCGGTGAAATAGAGATCGGCATCGACGCCGATGATCTTGAGCTTGTCCGGACCAAGTTCCGATGCCAGCGTTGCAGAGCCAAGGCCCACAGGACCCGCTACCGGAACAACGATGTCAGCACCTTCGTCGTAGAGGTTCTGTGCAAAGGCACGGCCATCGTCAAGCGAATCGAAGTTGTTGGTGAACAGCCCTTCACGAGCCTTCGGATCCCAGCCAAGAACGCTGACAGAAGTTCCCTTCTGTTCGTTGTAATAGGCAGCACCCGCATGGAAGCCATCCATGAAAATTGTCACCGGCGGAATGTTGATGCCGCCGAAGACACCCAGCACACCGGTTTTGCTCATACCTGCAGCGAGATAGCCGGCGAGGAACGCCGCCTCATCAGTCGCGTAGACCTGACCCAGAACGTTGGGGATCGCCGGATCATAGGCGAAATCGACGATCGAGAATTCCTGCTCCGGATTGGCAGCAGCAGCAGTCTTGGTGGCGTCGCCAAGCAGGAAGCCGACAGTGATGATCACATCGCAATCGCCGCCGATCAACGAATTGATATTGGCTTCATAGTCGGTCTCGGCCTGGGATTCGAGATAACGCCCCTGGACGCCAAGCTTTTCCTGAGCGTCGAGAACCCCCTTCCAAGCCGTCTGGTTGAAGCTGTTGTCGTCAATGCCGCCGGTGTCGGTGACCTGACAGGCTGTGAATGCCGATGCAGCCGTCGCTGAAGCGAGAAAAAACGCCAATGCGGCGGCAATGCGACCCGACTTGTTCCGAACAATGCTCATGATGACCTCCAGATTAGATTTACTTTGGTTGAGTCCCCCGGTCAGGCAATCTTCCGCCTGACCGGCTGGTATTTTCTTCAGACGTTAGCCCAAGAGACTATCCATAGGCTATCCCGTTCCGTTGACATGCATCAATTGGTTAAAAAAAAGTAATCCCGTGGAAGCAGCTGCTATTGCCTCATCTGCCCGAGAATGGTCTCGGCCTCCTGTTCAACTGCGTCCATTCCCTTCCTGACGATCTCCTCCCAATGGGCAGTGTCATGGCCATCCCCGGCTTGCGTCAGCTCAATCATGTCGCCAACAGCAACAGCAACGCGGGAAAAGGGCAACGGCGCCTCCTGCTTGTCCCAGCGTGACCTCAGCACCAGCTTTCGGGAATTTGCCACCCCGATTGGGGCGAGTGCCACCCCATGAAAGGCACTCAGATGCAGCGCGCCTGACCGGATGCGGTGGTAGGGGCCTGTCGGGCCATCAAGAGCCAGCGCAATCAGGCTGGTCTGGTCCTTCACCTGTTGCAAAAGCGCCTCAAAACCATGTCCTTTCACCTCTGTTGGAAGCAGGACTGGCCGGTAGCCGAACCATTTGCAGATGTTCCCGATCACTCTTCCGCGAAAGGAATCCACGGTAATCACAACAGCGTTCCGGCCCTTTGCCAGCGGGAACAACGGCAGATATTTCCCATGCCAGAAAACAGCCAGCACCTGATGCCCTTCGGCAACATAGCGGTCCAGTTTTTCGAGTTGTTTTGTGTCCTTGCGAAGAAGCGCGCTCCACGCCCACAACACCGCGATGAGTGTTCCGGTAACAATGCGGACACTGATAGGGTCTGCAATTCGCCGCCACCACTCAGCCATCTCGATCCACCGTGCCCTCTTCGTCCGGCAGGATGGCATCCGCTGCGGCATGGGCAAAATTCCCGAGAATATCCATCTCTCTGGCAATCGAACGCCGGGTGCGGAGCCAAAGGCTGCTGGTCTCGTCAGCCGGGCTCCGCCTTTCTGAGATAATCCGATGATAATAGACCCGGGTTCGCGCAACCGTCTTGTCGATCGCATAGCCCGCAGCAGTCTTGCGCGCCGCCTGCCGCATGACCTGACGGCTTTCGTCGCCGGCATCGGCAATCACACCCAAGATTGCGGCAAACCGCGCAGCATCTGTATCCGCCGGCAACAAGCGGCCGTTGCTCCTGTCCACCACCACATCGCGAACACCGGGAGCATCCAGCGCGACAACCGGGCAACCGGCCGTCATCGCCTCCACCAGCACCAGCCCCTGAGTTTCGGAGAAGGATGAAAACGCGAAGACATCCATCGCCGCATAGGCGTCGGCAAGGGCGGCCCCCTTCAACACACCGGCAAAGTGCGCACGATCTGCCATCCCGGCATCCTTGAGCGTCTGCTCCATTGTCTGGCGCGATGCCCCACCTCCAACGACGAGCACGTGCGCGTGAGCATTTTGCTCAAGAAACAAGACGAGCGCAGAGACGAGGAAGCCGAGATTTTTCTCGGGCGCCAGTCGTCCGACATGCCCGACCAGAAACACATCCTCCGGGATCGACAAAGCGGCACGCCCCCGCATACCCACACCAAATTCAAAGCAGTTTCCATCAACGCCGGTTGGCACCACGGCAACCGGGGTCCGGACATCGTGATCGGCAAGAAAATCGGCGATGCTCTGGCTTGGCGCAATGACGCCGTCGCAGAGATCGCAATAACCAAGTGAGAGGCTCAAGGCCAGGCGCTTGAGCATCTCCGAATCCTGCGCCACGTAGTGGCCATAGAGCTCATAGCGGGTGTGATGGGTGAAGACGACAGGCACATCAACCGTACTTGCCGCGCGTAAGGCGGTATCGCCCAACAGGAACGGGTGATGACTATGGATGATATCAGGGGCGAAGTCCTCGATCGTGCTTGCCAGATTGCGCGGCAACGGCAACGGCACGGAGAAATCGCTGCCGGCAAAGTTCTGCACCGCCGGTATGCGCACAACGCCGGCTTCATTTTCAGGCATGTTTTCAAATTCAGGCGCGATCACCAGCACCTCTTCACCGGCGCGCCGCAAGCCGGCGGCGAGTTCACTGACGCTGCGCGCCACACCTCCGACATGCGGCGTATAGGTGTTGGTGAACATCAATATCTTCATGGCTCGGGCTCCGGTTTGATTTCCATTGCAACAAACCTCACCGAGCGCTCAGGCATGCAACATCCGCCGATATCAATTTCTCATTCCCGTTTTGACACCTATCTCCTGCTCGAGCGCGAGATGATGCATGAGGTCGGAAAGCGAGATCACGCCCAACAGCCGCTCGCCCTGAGCGACCATGAGCTTGCGGCGCGGATGAGCAGCCAGAAGCTTGAATACCTCATTGAGCGGTGTGCTTGGCAGAACCGTGGTCTCGGGCCCCGACGGCACCATGATCTCGGAAACATGCCGTCCCGCCCAGTCCTGCCTGTCGATAGAGCGCGCCGCGCCTGTATCGACATAGCCAAGCAACCTCTCGCCCGACACGACCGGCACGAAGCTCACGCCATGGCGCAGCATGACATCGTCAACGAGATCCGCAATCGAGGTTTCGACGTCGACGGTGCGGACCAGTTCGCTCATCAGGCTTGCCGCCGTCTTGCCGCGCAATGCCGCCTTGACCAGCAGGTTCTGGTAACTGCCATTCGACGCATTGAGGATGAAGAAGCCGATCAGGATCTGCCAGAAACCGCCAATTCCGCCACCGGCAAAAACCGCAAAGGCACCGGTGAGCATCAGGAAAAGCCCAAAGGTTGAGCCGATGCGGCTGGAAATGCGGGTGGCCCTCAAAAGGTCCTGCGTCAAATGCCAGATCACGGCTCTGAGCATCCGTCCGCCATCAAGCGGAAACGCAGGTATCAGGTTGAACACCGCCAGCATCACATTGATCAGCGCCAGATAGCCGAACACGGCTCCCGTCAGACCGATCTCGGCCCCGCTGGCCGTCAGGTTTGACAGGCCATAAAACAGGGCAGCCAGAAACAGGCTCATCAACGGTCCGGCAATGGCGATCTGAAACTCGGATTTCGGATTGTGCGGTTCTTCCTCAAGCTCCGCCACCCCACCGAAAATGAACAGCGTGATCCCGCCGACCTTCAGACCGTAGGACCGCGCCACCAGCGCGTGAGAAAGTTCATGCAGGATCAAGGACGCAAACATCCCCAACATCGCAACGATGCCGAGTACGGTGTAAAATGTGCTGGTCTGCCCCGGCAACACGTCCGGAAAATAGGACGTCGACAGGCTCCAGACGATCAGCGCCGCAATCAGCAGCCAACTCGGATCAACCTTGAGCTTGAAGCCGAATATCTCGAAAAGTTGGACCGCATTCTTGAACATGATGTCTCCTGCGCGCAGATCTTGCCGGTTGATCATGCATCAGGACGCGAGCAGCTGTATTGATCGATATCAGTCCCGTAACCCGACAGCTATGATCCAGCATTTATCCGCGTTGCAATGGGCGCCTATTCAAGCCTTGATGGAAAGCCCGGCGCGCGCAGATCAGTCTCCAGCACGTCCTCCAGCAGCTTGACGATCTGCGTCGACTGCGCCTCCCCGCCATAGGCTGCCTTGCCACGCACGAAGGTCTGGTTGGTCAGGCCCGCCAGATCCATCGGCACCCCGAATTCACGACCGAAATTCATCGCGAAACCGAGATCCTTGAGCGCCAGATCCATGTTGAACGCCACATCATAGCTGCCATTAAGGATCAGCTGGCCTTCCGTCTCGTGCACGAAACTCGAACCGGAACTGGCAGCGATCGCCTCCCACGCGGTCTTCAGATCCAGCCCGCCACGCTTGGCCAGCATCAGCGCCTCGCCATCGGCAACCAGATGGATGAAGGCCAGCATGTTGGTGATCACCTTGATGATCGAGGCCGAGCCCAGCGGCCCCATGTGGAAGATCTTGTCTCCCATCGCCTGAAACGCAGGTTTGTGCTTGTCGAACAGATGCTGTTCGCCGCCGGCAAGCACGGTGATCTTGCCCTGCGCCGCCAGATGCACACCGCCGGTCACCGGCGCCTCCATAGTCTCGACGCCCTTGGCCGAAGCAACTGTTGCAAGCCTCAAAATATCATCACGGCCCAGCGTCGACATCTCGATCCAGGTGGTTCCGGGCTTGGCAGTGGTCAGCATTTCGGTGAGCACTTTTTCCGACACTGCAGGCGATGGCAGACAGGTGATGATCGCGTCACAGTCGCGCGCCAGTTCGGCTGGCGTGTCAGCCCAGAGGCAGCCCTTGTCCATGTCCAGATGACGTTTGGCCAAAGACGGATCGATATCGGTGACCGAAACGGCAAAGCCTTCACGCAACAGGCTTGCAGCCATATGCCCGCCGAGATTGCCCAAGCCGATGAAACCATAGCGCATGGTGATGCTCCTGAATTAAATGATTGTGGGTTGAACGCGCGACCTAGCCGTGGCCGATCAACGCCTTGGTTTCGAGATAATCATGCATGCCCCAGTCTGCATATTCACGGCCATTGCCGGATTGCTTGTAGCCGCCGAACGGGGCGAACATGTCCGCATCGGAATAGTTGATATGCACTTGCCCGGCCCGCATTTTCCGGGCGATCACCCGCGCATGCTCCAGATCGCCGGACTGCACATAAGCGGCAAGCCCGTAAACCGTGTCATTGGCGATTTCGACAGCCTGCTCTTCCGTGTCGTAAGGCATGATGGCAAGCACCGGCCCGAAAATTTCCTCGCGCGCGATCCGCATGTCAGGCGTTACGCCTCCAAACACGGTCGGCTTGACATAGTAGCCATGGCTCAAGCCCTCAGGTCGATCGCGGCCGCCGGTCACCAGCGTTGCGCCGTCCTGAATGCCGGACGCGATCAACCCTTGAATCTTGTCATACTGAACCTGGCTGATCACAGGACCGAGATTAGTGTCGGGGTGAAGCGGATCGCCAGTGACAAGTTTCTCGGCTGCTTGTTTTGCAATCGCCAATGCTTCCTCATGCCGGTCCCTTGGCACCAGCATCCGTGTCGGTGCGTCGCAGGATTGGCCGCTGTTGCCGAAGCACCACTCGACGCCACTGGCCACAGCAGCGGTCAGATCGGCATCGGCCAGAATGATGTTGGGTGATTTGCCGCCGAGTTCCTGCGCCACGCGCTTGACCGTATCGGCAGCTGACTTGGCCACAAGAATGCCCGCCCGCGTCGACCCGGTGAAGGAGACGATGTCGATATCGGGATGGCTGCTGAGCACCTGGCCAACGCCGGGCCCGTCACCATTGACCATATTGAACACACCCGCCGGCACGCCAGCCTCATGCAGGATCTCGGCAAACACGATGCCGCTCAGCGGCGCAATCTCGCTCGGCTTGAGCACCATGGTGCAGCCTGCGGCCAGCGCCGGCGCCACCTTGGAGGCAATCTGGTTCATCGGCCAGTTCCACGGCGTGATCAGGCCGGCGACGCCGATGGCCTCGTGCACGATCAGCGTGGTGCCGCGTTTCTCCTCGAACACAAAATTCTTCAGCGCCGTCATCGTCGCTTCGATATGAGCCAGTCCAGACCCGGCCTGGTCAGATTTCGCCATCGCCGCAGGCGCGCCCATTTCCATGGTGATTGCTTCGGCGATCTCGTCCATTCGGGCTTCGTAGATGTCACGAATGCGGCCGAGCAGCGCAAGCCGTTCCTCGGCACTCCATTTGCTGAAACCCGGAAAAGCCGCCCGCGCTGCCGCAATGGCCTTTTCGGCATCTTTCTGCGAACCAATCGCCACCTGGGCAACGCTCGCTTCCGTCGCCGGATTGATCACATCGATGAACGACACACTAGCAGCGGGTTCGACCCAGACTCCATCAATGTAAAAACGCCCGATGTTCTGCTCGATGGTCATGTGTCAGTCCTTAAACATAGATATTGAACGCCGCCCGGATCGCCGCGTCAACTTCCGGAGGAAGCTGTGGTGCCGTCGACTCTGCAAGAATACGATTCTTACGCGCAATTGCCTTTTGCACCAAATCCGGCTTGCCGATTTCCGCCCATTCCTTCGGGCTGGTCCGGTCAGCCACCGCCGGATAGACATATTCGGTCTGCATCACGCTCAAGGTCTGGGGATGGCCGAGATAATGGCCCGGCCCTTCGAGGCAAACCTCGCGCATGGCCTCGAGGCTGACGCCGTCCTCGGTGACATCGATCCCGCGGACGCAACGCAAAACCTGACCCAACAAATCATCACCGAGCACCAGCGATTCCATGCAGAACCCGAGCAGCGAAGCATGCATGCCGACCGATTCATAGACCATGTTGAGACCGCTCAATCCGGCCATGGTATTGGAGATCGCCTGTTCCCAGCCAGCTTGCATGTCAGGCAGTTTCGCATCTGCAATACCAGCGGCAGCACCACCCGGCAGACCGTAGAACCGGTGCATCTGGGCGCACCCCGCCGACAATAGAGCCTGTTCACCCGAACCACCGGACATCGCGCCGGAGCGCAGATCGGAAACAAACGGCCAGGTGCCGAACACCGCCGGATGGCCCGGCGCCATGGCGTTGACATAGACAACACCGGCCAGACACTCGGCAACCGCCTGCACGATGGCCGTCGCAAGAAGCGGTGGCGCGGTGGCACCCGCCTGCCCGGCCGACAACAACAGCACCGGCATCCCGGCGCGGATGCACTTTTCCATGGTGATGCAGCTCTCTTCCGCAAATTTCATCGGAGGAACCACAAAGCAGTTGGAATTCGACACGAACGGCCGGGCGCGCCAGGCCGCCTCGCCGCCTGCAATCATGTGAATGAGATCCAGACAGCCCTCAAAATGCGACGGGTCGGAAAAACTGGTGCCGACATGTTTGGTGGTGCCGGCGCAGCAGGCATAGATGGTGTTGATGTCCATCTCGAAATTGTCGGCCACATCGCGGCAGACCATGGCGCGCTGGAAGAAATGGACATTGTCGAGCGCATGGGTAATCCGCGCCGCATCATAGAGATCCCGCGCGGTGGATTCGCGATAGGTCCGGTTTTCAACATCGACCACATGAACAGCAGCGCCTGCGGTGCCATAGTGAACCCTTGTGCCCGACAGATCGAGATCATGTTTGGGATCGCGGCCAAACAGCACCAGGTCCTTCTTGGCCAGCGCCAGCATGTCTTCGACCAGAGCGCGCGGAAACCGAATACGCCCGTCATCACCCAGGATGGCACCCGCACCGGTAAGTATTTCCACACCCGATGGCGGCGCCTGAGAAAGCCCGATGGTTTCCAGTGCATCAAGCGCTGCTTCGTGAATACGCAGGACATTGGCATGGGACAGCGGCGAATATTGTCCGCCGCTCATCCCCGCCCGGATCGGCCTCAAATTGTCAGCCAGCGGCGAGGTCCGGACCAGGACCCGGTTGGCGCGGCCACCAGACCGCCGGTTCAGCTTTTCAACTGGTGGAGACTCGATTGCAGTGTTGGTTTCAGTTGCGATGTCCATCTAGGTCTCCATGAGGTCCGAAGCAGATTTCAAGTCACATCCGGACGCGGAGCGAACCGGAATCGTAAAGCGGTTTGAGGGACGCAATCGCAGAATGGCGCTCCCCGGCAATCTCGATTTCGTAGGTGGAGGCCAGCATCTCTTCGACGCTTTCGCCTTTGCAAGGCACATAGCCAAGCCCGATGGCGCCGCCGAGATGATGGCCGTAATTGCCCGAGGTGATGATCGAGACGATCTCGCCGTCGCGGACGATCACCTCGTTGTGGAACAACAGCGGCTCGGGGTCCTTGAGCTGGAACTGCACCAGCCGGCGCGACAGACCTTCCTCGCGTTTGCGCAGTACCGCCTCACGCCCGATGAACTCACCCTTCTTGGTCTTCACCGCAAAGCCGAGTCCAGCCTCAAGCACATGGTCCTCGTCGGTGATGTCATGGCCGAAATGCCGGAACCCTTTTTCGATCCGGCAGGAATCAAGCGTGTGCAGCCCACAGAGCTTCAGTCCGTGATCCGCACCCGCATCAGCCAACGCCTCGAAGACATGCGCTGTCTGGTCGGAAGACACATAGAGCTCCCAGCCAAGCTCGCCGACATAGGTGACACGGTGGGCACGGGCGAGGCCCATGCCGATTTCGATTTCCTTGGCTGCGCCGAACGGATGCGCCTCATTGGAGAAATCATTTGGACTGACCGCCTGCAGTAGATTGCGGGCATTGGGGCCCATAACGCACAGCACCGATTCCGCTGCAGTCACGTCGGTGATGACAACGAACTCGTCGCTCAGATGTCGCCTGAGCCAGGCCAGATCGCGTTGCAAGGTGGCGCCCGGAACAATCAGCAGGAACGCCGTGTCCGACAGTCGCGTCACGGTCAGATCGCACTCTATCCCGCCACGGCTGTTGAGCATCTGGGCGTAGACAATCCGCCCCGACTCGACATCCATCTCATTGGCGCAAAGCTGTTGCAGGAATGGCAACGCGTCCCGGCCTTCGACCCGGATCTTGCCGAACGAGGTCATGTCGAACAGGCCAACTGCCTCGCGCACCGCCATGTGCTCGCGCTTCTGGTTGTCAAACCAGTTCTGCCGCTTCCAGGAGTACTTGTATTCCCTCTCCTGGCCTTCATCTGCAAACCAGTTGGCCCGCTCCCAGCCAGCCATTTCGCCAAACACCGCGCCGCGCGCTTTCAGCTGCTCATGGATCGGCGAGCGGCGAATACCGCGGGCCGTCGCCATCTGCCGGTAGGGATAATGGTCGGCATAGAGCAGACCGAGTGTTTCGGTGACCCGTTCGCGCAGATAATGCCGGTTCTTCTGGAAAGGCTGCGCCCGGCGAATATCGACGTCCCACAGATCAAACGGCGGTTCACCGTCATTCATCCATTGCGCCAGCGCGAAACCGGCACCGCCTGATGAGACGATACCAACGGAATTGTAACCGGCGGCAACCCAGTAGCCTTTGATCTCCGGCGCTTCTCCCAGATAATACCGATCATCCGGAGTAAAACTTTCCGGGCCGTTGAAGAAGGTGTGAATGCCCGCGGTCGCAAGCAGCGGCAAACGGTTCACGGCCTGCTCAAGGATCGGTTCGAAGTGATCGAAATCCTCCGGCAACTGGTCGAAACAAAAGTCTTCCGAAATGCCGCCCATACCCCAAGGTTTCGCAACGGGCTCGAATGCTCCCAGCAGCATCTTGCCGGCGTCTTCCTTGTAATAGGCGCACTCGTCCGGCACCCGCAGTACTGGCAATCGCGGCAAGTCCTTGATGGCTTCGGTGACGATGTAGAAATGCTCGCAGGCATGCAGCGGCAACGTCACGCCGGACTGCGCCGCGAGATCGCGGCCCCACATGCCACCGCAATTGACCACCAGGTCAGCAGCAATCGAGCCGGTTTCCTCGCCCTGCTGCCAGTCGACCCCGGTCACCTGTCCGTCAGCGGTGGTGATCGCCGTGACCTTCACGCCTTCGATGATCTGTGCGCCGTTCTGGCGTGCGCCCTTGGCCAGCGCCATGGCGATATTGGCCGGATCACATTGGCCGTCGAGCGGCAGATGCACCGCCGCCTTGACGTCGGAGATGTTGAGATGCGGATACATTGCCAGCACCTCTTCGGGGCCAACTTCCTGGACATCGACATCAAAAGCCCGGGCAAGCGAGGCCTGCCGGTAGATTTCTTCCTTGCGCGCCTCGGTCAGCGCCACGGTGATCGAGCCGCACTGACGCATGCCGGTGGCGACGCCGGTTTCTTCCTCAAGCTTGATGTAGAGATCAGCCGAATATTTGGCGAGCCGCGTCATGTTGAGCGAGGCGCGCAGCTGCCCGATCAGACCGGCTGCATGCCAGGTGGTGCCGCAGGTCAGCTGCTTGCGCTCCAAGAGCACGATATCGCGCCAGCCAAGCTTGGCCAGGTGATAGGCCACCGAGCAGCCCGACACGCCACCACCGACGATGACGACGCGGGCTTTTTCCGGAACGGTCTTGCTCATGCCCGCAGTCTTTCGTTTTTTGGATCCCACAGTGGTTCGTCTGCTTCCACCGTGGCAGCAAACCGCTCGCCGAAGATTTCAACTTCAAGCCGTGTTCCGAGCACGGCGAGGTCGGCGCGCAGCATGCCAAGCGCAATCGATTTGTCGATCCGGTTTCCCCAGCCGCCTGAGGTGGTTTCACCGACCACCTCGCCGTCATGCCAGAGCGTCGACATATAGGGCGCATCGCAATCACCGGCATCGACCGTCAGCGTGACGAACCGCTTGCTGACGCCGCGCTGTTTCTCGGTTTCAATCGCTGCTTTACCGAGGAAATCCGGCTTGTCCAATTTGACGAAGCGACCGAGACCGCCCTGCAGGATTGTGTAATCTGTCGAAAGGTCGCCCTTCCAGGCACGGTATCCTTTTTCGAGCCGCAGCGAGTTGAGCGCAAACATACCAAACGGCTTGAGGCCCAATGGCTTGCCCGCCTTCATCACGGCGTCAAAAATCTGCGCCGTGTCTTCAACCTTGGAATGGATCTCCCATCCCAGCTCGCCGGCGAAGGACACCCTCACCAGCTGGCACCAGATACCTGCAATCTGCGACGATTGATGCGTTAGCCACGGTTTACTTAAATCGGCTTCGGTGACCGCGGACAGAATCTCACGCGATTTCGGTCCCGTGAGAATCTGGCAGGCAAAAGCCTCCGTCACATCCTCGATCGCAATTTCAGAGCCGTCCGGCAGATGCTTTGTCAGCCATTCGAAATCATGCCACTGCGCTGTCGCAGCCGTGATCAGGAAGAACAAATCCTCATCCAGCGCCATCAGCGACATCTCGGTGACGATCCGGCCTTTCGCATCGGCGAAATAGCCCAAACCGATCCGGCCCGGCTTCGGCGCCATACCGGTGATCAGCGAATTCAGCCAGTCGCGCGCACCTGCTCCCTGAACCCGGAACCGCGAAAACCCCGGCAGGTCCAGCAACCCGGCCGCATCGCGTACCGTGAGGCACTCCTCACGCACCGCTTCGAACCAGGCGCCTTCTCGGCGCCAGGTCTGCGTCGCTTCCTCGCTGGTATCGTCGCCGGGTCGCGCATACCAGTTGGCCCGCTCCCAGCCATTATAGGCGCCGAACTGGCCGCCAAGAGCCGCGATCCGGTCATGCACCGGCGACAGCTTCTTGTTGCGCCCCGCCGGCCAGGCGTGATGGGGAAAATGCATGCCATATTCATGGCCGTAGACCTCCTTGCCCTTGGCCACGCTGTAGTCCTGATCGCAAAACCCGGTGAAGCGGCGCGGATCACACGACCACATGTCCCACTCGGTCTCGCCTTCCATCACCCATTCGGCCAGCACCTTGCCGGCTCCGCCGCCCTGACAAATCCCGAAGGTAAAGACGCAAGCCTCAAACGCATTGGGCACACCGGGCATAGGCCCGATCAGCGGATTGCCATCCGGCGTGTAGGGGATCGGCCCATTGATGTTTTTCGTAAGCCCTGCTGTGCCCAGGAGCGGCACGCGCTCGACCGCATCATTGATGTACCATTCCAGCCGATCGAGATCATCGGGGAACAGCTGAAACGAGAAATCAGCCGGCATCGGGTCGTCAGGCGCTGCCCAATGGGCTCGGCAATTGAGCTCGTATGGACCGAGATTGAAACCGTTCTTCTCCTGCCTGAGATAGTAGGAACTGTCGACATCGCGCACCAGTGGCAGCTTCTTGCCGTTCTCCTTGCTCCAGGCTTCGATTTCCGGAACCTCGTCAAACAGCATGTACTGATGGCTCATCACCATCATCGGCATGTCACGGCCGAACATCTTGCCTACTTCGCGGGCATAGTAGCCCGCAGCATTGACCACATATTCACAGCGGATATCGCCCTTCTCCGTCGAGATCACCCACTCGTCATTTTCACGGCGAACACCGGTGGCGGGGCAGAACCGGTAGATCTTGGCCCCGAGATCACGCGCGCCCTTTGCCAGTGCCTGGGTCAACTGCGCCGGATCGATGTCCCCGTCATAGGGATCGTACAGCGCCCCGGTCAGGTCGTGGGTTTCGGCAAAAGGATAGCGTGACTTGATCTCGTCAGGCGCCAGAATGTCGAGATCCATGCCCTGATAGCGGCCCATCCCGGCGACGCGCTGAAACTCGCGCAATCGCTCTTTCGAGTGACCGAGCCGGATCGAACCGGTGACATGATAGTTCATCGGGTAGTCGACCTCTTCGGCCAGCCCCCGGTAGAGTTCGGTCGAATAGCGCTGCATGTTCATGATTGACCAGGACGACGAAAATGTCGGCACATTGCCCGCCGCATGCCAGGTGGAGCCAGCCGTCAGTTCATTTTTTTCCAGGAGGACGCAATCGGTCCAGCCAGCCTTGGCCAGATGGTAAAGCGCCGAGACGCCAACAACGCCACCCCCGATAATGACAACCCGCGCATGCCCTGCAATCTCGCCCACACGTCTCTCCCGCAACAGTTCGATTACGGCGAGTATCAGGTGCTGTCTGCAGTTCCGCAATTCCGCCAAAAGTGCTTTATTAATCGGGAAAATCGATTAGGGTGCAAAGCAGCAATTGGAGCCTGCGGTCATGCAAATCGAGCATCTCGATACTTTCCTCGACTTGATGGAAACCAAGAGCTTCAACCGCACGGCTGAGCGGCTGAGCCTGACCCAATCCACAGTGTCCGCCCGCATCCAGGCGCTGGAAACCACCCTCGGGCGCAAACTTTTCACCCGCAGTCGCGCCGGCACCGAGCCGACACCCGCCGGGTTCAGACTGCTCGATCATGCCCGAACGCTACGTCACCAATGGAACGAAGCCCGGCGTTCAGTGCAAAACACCGGAAATTACGCCCAATCCATGCGTATTGGCATGCAACATGATCTGGCTTCCAGCCATATCGCCGACTGGGTCACCGGATTCCGGAAAATCTTGCCAGACACCGCATTTTACATCGAACTGGATTTCTCCAACCAGATGAGCATCGATCTGTTGGCCGGCGAAATTGACCTATCAATCATGTTCACGCCGAAAAACCTGCCCGATCTGCACCACGAACTCGTCGGCGAACTCGCCTACCGGATGATCAGTTCAAAAGTTGAACGCATCGCCGACATAGAGCCGCAAAACTATATCTTCGCCAACTACTCGCCTGCATTTAACAAAGTACACCAGCAGGTGGTGGCCAAGCTCGCCGAGGCACCACTATCGAGCGGCCAGAACATCACCGTTTGCGGCCTGCTTTCCGGGCTCGGCGGCACGGCTTACGTGCTTGAGGATTCAGCCGATGAAATGGTTGCGACCGGTCACTTCGGTTACATCGAGGACGCGCCAAGCATCCCCCAGTCAGTCTACGTGGCCATGCATCTGCGCAACCGCCACTCTCACATTCACCGCCGCCTGCTCGACAGCGTCCGCAAGCAATTGTCGGGCGCATGATACGACGCGTGTACAGGCCAATATTGGGGTAAGGAGTGCAATAAAAACGGCGCCAAACTTGTTCACGCTGGCGCCGAGTATTTCGGTGGGCGCAAATCAAGCGCCCACCAGGTTTTAGCATTCAAGCCAATCTAGTGCTTGAACTTCCGGATCTCGCCTGCCTTGAGCCGCGAGCCATAGGAAATCAGCTCCTTCTTCACCAATCCCATCAGGAAGTAGAGGCAGAAGATGTTGACCACAGCCATGGCAAAGATTGCGGCATCGGAGAAGTCGATGACCGGACCAAGACTGGCCGCCGCACCGATGACGATGAACACGCAGAAGATGACCTTGAAGGTGAGCTCCGAGTTTTTGCCTTCACCGAACAGGTAGGTCCAGGCCTTCAGCCCGTAATAGGACCAGGAGATCATCGTTGAGAAGGCAAACAGCACCACCGCGATGGCAAGCACGTAAGGGAACCAGCTGATGGCTGACCCGAATGCTGCCGAGGTCAAGGCCACGCCGCTGACATCACCAACCGTCGCAATCGACGAACCGGCTTCATTGAGCACATAAAGCCCGGTTGCCGGATCAACGATCAACTGCTGCGAAATGGTGATGACCAATGCGGTCATCGTGCAGATCACGACAGTATCGATGAGTGGCTCGAGCAGCGACACAAAACCCTCTGTAATCGGTTCCTTGGTTCTGACTGCCGAGTGGGCAATCGCCGCCGAACCGACACCGGCTTCGTTCGAAAACGCTGCCCGTTTGAAGCCCTGGATCAGAGCGCCGACAAAACCGCCTGCAACACCCAAACCGGTGAACGCGCCGCCAAAGATCTGGCCAAAGGCCCAACCGATCTTGTCGTAATTCACCAGCAGGATGATCAGCGCGGCGCCGACGTACAGAACGCCCATAAGCGGAACAATTTTTTCAGTCACATTGGCGATGGATTTAATGCCGCCAACGATGACCGCGAAGACCACCGCTGCGAAGACAATTCCTGTAATCCAGCCCGGATAATCACCAACAATGCCGGAAATCTGTGCATGTGCCTGATTGGCCTGGAACATGTTGCCGCCGCCGAGCGCACCCAGAATACAGAATATCGAAAACATGATGGCGAGGAACTTGCCGCCGGGAAGACCCAGCTCTTTAAACCCCTTCGATATGTAGTACATCGGACCGCCGGAAACCGTGCCGTCTTCATACTCATTCCGGTATTTCACACCGAGCGTACATTCGGTGAATTTGGACGCCATGCCGAGCAATCCGGCGAGGATCATCCAGAATGTAGCGCCCGGTCCGCCGATGCCGACAGCAACGGCCACACCTGCGATATTGCCGAGACCGACCGTGCCCGATAGTGCGGTTGCCAGTGCCTGAAAGTGGCTCACCTCACCCGCATCATTCGGATCCGAATAATCGCCCTTCACCAGCCCGATGGCATGACCAAAGAACCGGAACTGCACAAACCCGAAATAGATCGTGAAAATGGAAGCTGCGATAACCAGCCACATGACAATCCAGGGAAAGCTTGTGCCCGGGATCGGCGCAAAGATAAGGCTGACGAAAGGCCCGGTGACGGCTGCAAAGACCTCATTGACCTTCTGGTCAAGGGTCATGGCTTCCTGCGCGCTTGCAGCACTGGTCAGTCCTGTTGTTGCAATCGCCGATAGCATCATTGTTCGAAATAAAGTCATGACAATACCCTCAATTGACCACGGTGACCGGCACAGATGCGTGCATCACAAGATTGGAGGTGGCGCTGCCGAAGAGGCGTTTTGCAAATCCGCCTTCCGATGAGCGGCTGACGACGATCTGCTCGGCCTTCTCTTCTTCTGCCACCGCAATCAAGATCGAAGCGACGTCGCCATGACGCACCTTGCCCGTAGCCTTGATCCCCGCCGCATGCACTTTCGCCACTGCCGGATCCACGACCCGCTGGGTTGCAGTTGAGATCTCCTCTTCACGGCGCTTGTGGCGCTGTGCGTTTTCTTCAGCCGTCTGGAAGGAATAGGGCGACCATTCCACCACATAGACGATCACCAGCTCGCAATCCCCGATGAGCTTGGCCAGTCGCTCCGCATAGGCCAGGGCGCGTTCGCCTGACCCGTGGCCATCAAGGCCAACAACCAGTTTTGTTGTCATTTCATGTCCCTCTCTTATTGTTTTCATACCCATTCCCGTCGCCGGAACTACAACTCAATACTGTCAATTAAAAATTTGAAACCGACGCCGAAACATAAATGCAATACGGGTTATCCCGCCCAACAACTTTAGTCGAAAAGACTAGTCTATGGACCTTTTATTGGTCTACATTCAAAACAATCGGCCAAAAAACAGGAAATGCAAGGAAAAAAGACCAAATGAAGAGGACATTAGACCCTATTGATCGTCGCATTCTGAATGAATTGCAGGCGCATGGACGAATGTCTATCGTTGATCTTGCCGAACGTGTGCATCTGACCAAAACCCCGTGTTCGGAACGGGTCAAACGGCTTGAGCGTGACGGAGTCATTTCCGGTTACAGCGCCACTATTGATCCCACTGAAGTGGACATGGGTCATGTCATGATCGTCCATGTAAACCTGTCAAAGACCAGCGACAGCTCGCTTGAGGACTTCAACCGTGCCGTCAGGTTGATTCCGGAAGTGCAGAGCTGCCTGATGATTGCCGGCCCATTTGACTACATGCTGAAAGTCCGCACCCGCGACATCACCCAGTTCCGGGAACTGCTTGGCGAGCGCATAAGCAAATTACCCTCGGTGATGCAGACCCATTCCTTCGCGGTTATGGAATCCGTCAAGGAAACAAGCATGATCGAATTGCGCACCTGACACTTGGCAGTACGGTAGCGAAGGTAGCAATCGAGTGGGTTTTAGCGGAAAGGCGAACTTGGTTGGCCGTGGTCCCGGCATACGACAACCCGGCAATGACGCCACGCAATTCGGCAAGCCCGCACATGCGGCCGATCAACGGATAGCCCGGGTGAGTGTGATCCGGGCGGACCGGTATTTCCCACTCCCCGGCATCGCGGCTGAGCTACTCTTCATGCAACAGAGCGGACACGAGGTGGACTGTACCAGCGCCGCTATTCCTTCATCGAGTTTCCTCAACTGCGCTTCGCGCACCAATCTCGCTCAGAAGCCGATAAGCCTGACTGACAGGTGCAGCCAGAATGCCGGCCAAGCTCGCGCTGAAAATCTCCCGCACTGTAAGCAACGCAGCGACCTTTTGCTCTGGCGTGTCGGCCGCATCCGACAGCGCACGCAACTGCTTCGACAAGGGATCTTTGACCTCAATCGGCTGGCCTTTCTCGTCAATCCCGCCGACGTAGCGCATCCAGCCAGCCACCGCGAGCATCAGCCCTGGGCATTCCCCCCCGGCAGCCAGATTGTCGGCAATGGTTCCCAGAATGCGTTGAGGCAGTTTTTGACTGCCGTCCATGGCGATCTGCCAGGTGCGATGCCGGATCGATGGGTTGGAATAGCGTACAAAAAGGGCTTCCGCATAGCCCGCCAGATCAACGCCTTCAGGAGGCGTGAAGGATGGCATGATTTCGTCTCGCCAGAGCCGTTTGACGTATGCGGCAAAGACCGGATCAGCCACAGTGTCGGCGATGGTTTCATGGCCCGCGAGATATCCCAGATAGGCAAGCGACGAGTGCGTGCCGTTGAGCATCCGGAGTTTCATGTTTTCATAAGGCGTGACGTCTGCCACCATCTCGGCGCCGGCAGCAGCCAGATCAGGTCGTGCACCGGCACCATAGGCTGCTACGAAATCGTCCTCCACAACCCATTGCCGGAACGGCTCGCACAGCACAGTCGCTTCGTCCCGGTAGCCCATCTTCTGAGCCAGCCGCTCAATATCGGCAGGCTTGGTCGCCGGAGTGATCCGGTCAACCATCGTCGAGGGAAACCGGCCCTCAGCCGCAATCCATTCGGCAAGCGACGGATCAAATTTTCGGGCAAGATCCAGTACCGCACGGCGAACCAGTTTGCCATTTTCTGGAAGGTTATCACATGTCAAAACGGTAAAAGGCGGATACCCCGCATCCCGCCGCTGCTGCAGCGCCCGCACAAGAAAGCCCGGCGCTGATCTTGGAAGCGCATTCTGCAGGTCATCAACGATGTCTGGATGATCGAGATTCAGCATGCCCGTTGCGGGATCGTGACAATAGCCTTTTTCCGTCACCGTCAGCGTGACAATCCGGATGGCTGGATTTGACATCCAGGCAAGCACTGCCTCCGGATTTTCCGGTGCAACGAGAACATCCTGAACAATCTCGACCTTGCGGAAGCTCTCACCTCCGTCTGCATCTTGCGTCACGACCGTGTAGACAAAATTCTGCGGTGCCAGCTTGTCCCGCGTCGCCGGGCTTTGCAGACTGACACCGATAATCCCCCAGTCGCCGCCGGAAGCCCTGACCGCATCTTCAGTATAGACTGCACCGAACGCCCGGAAAAAGGCGCCCAGCCCGAGATGCACGATCCCGGGTCCAGGACTTGCTTTTCCGCAACGACCAAGCCTTCGCTCGTCAGCGGGCAAGCCAGCCTCCGTCGACATTGAGGAGTGTTCCGTGAATGTATTTAGCTGCCGGTGAAGCCAGGAAAACCGCCGCATCGGCAATGTCATCCGGCTCCCCCCAACGTCCGGCGGGAATACGCTCGAGAATCGCCTTGTTGCGCGCCTCATCCTTGATCAGGGCTTCGGTATTGTTGGTCACAATATAGCCCGGAGCGATGGCATTCACATTGATCCCCTTGGCCGCCCACTCATTGGCCAACAATTTGGTAATCCCGGCCACACCGTGTTTGGCGGCCGTATAGGAGGCCACCCGGATGCCCCCCTGATGCGACAAAAGCGAAGCAATATTGACGATGCTTCCTTTAGCACCGCGCTCGAACACCGCGCGTCCAAATGCCTGGCACGTGAAAAACACTGCCTTCAGATTGACATCCATCACGTCATCCCAGTCGGCTTCGCTGAAATCGACTGCATCTGCGCGCCGGATGGTGCCGGCATTGTTGACCAGAATGTCGATTTGATCTTTTGCGAACACATCGCCCGCCGCCATCGGATCAGAAAAATCCAGAATGATCTCGCGGGCTTCATCTATCTGGCTCACCGTTTCCGCGCAGGATTGACGCCCCGCGCAGATGACCTTGGCACCGGCACGGCCCATCGCAATTGCAATAGCCTGACCGATACCGGTATTGGCACCAGTCACCAACGCTGTTTTACCAGCCAGCGAAAACGCGTTCACCGAAGGTCTCCCATCGCTACCATATCCATGTCGGTGAAATCAACATTGTCACCGGCCATGGCCCAGCAGAACGTATAGGCACCTGTCCCCGCACCACAATGGATCGACCAGGGCGGAGAGATCACCGCCTCTTCATTGGCCATGACGATATGGCGGGTTTCATCGGGCTGCCCCATGAAGTGGAAGACACTCTGTTCCGGCCCCAACTCGAAATAGAGATAGGCTTCCATCCGCCGGTCGTGGGTATGCGCGGGCATGGTGTTCCAGACCGAACCCGACGCAAACTGCGTATAACCCATCAGCAACTGACAGCTTTCGGCCACATCAGGATGCAGGAACTGCAGAATGACCCGTTCATTGGAAGTCTCAGTGGATCCCATTTCCACCCGCCGCGCACCCTCGATGCGGATCAGCTTGCTCGGGCATTTGCGATGCGCCGGAGCGGAAAGCACATAAAACCGTCCATTTCCGGAAAAAGTCACCGGCCCGGAACCCATGCCGATATAGAGTACCTCGCCCTTGTTGACCGTGTAATTCGTGCCATCGGCCGACACAGTTCCGGCTTCACCAATATTCAATATCCCCATCTCTCGACGGTCGAGAATGGAGGCTGTGCCGCATTCCTTGACATGATCAAGAGTCAGCTTGCCACCTGCAGGAACGGCGCCGCCGAGCATCATCCGGTCGTAGTGAGTGTAAACGAGACGGATTTCGCCATCGGCAAAAAGACCGTCGGCATGAAAGTGCGAGCGCAGCCCCGCTGTATCAAGCTGTTTGGCAGTCGCTGGATCGATGGCGTGGCGAGTTTCGACGGTCAGCATGAAACGTCTCCCTTCACAAATTGGATGTCAGAAAATCTTCACGCCTCGGCGTGAATGTGTCGATCAGGGTTTCAGGCTCAAGACATCCGCAGCCATGCACCGCATTTGAAGGAATGACAAAGCTCTCCCCGGGCGCAACTTCGAATGTTTTGTCAGCCACCGTGAATGCGAACCGACCGGATTCAACATAAGTGGACTGCGTATGCGGATGGCTGTGCAATTTGCCTTCGGCGCCCTCGGTTTGAAACCGGAAAGCGACGACCATCAACTCGGGGCTGTCACTCAGGACCTGCCGATTGACGCCAGTATCAGCCTGAACCTCGGGAAAATGTTTGATCATGACAACCTCAATGGAAAGGGGGTTGGAAGCCTCGGCGATAGCTACGGAAGCTGCGCGATGGTGCCCTTTTTTCAGCCCGGCGGATCCGATGGCTTTGCAGATAGCCTCCCCATGTGGAGGCACCCCAATCGGTCAGCGCACCCAGTTGCTCGACATTGCCGGCAAAGCCTTCAAACTCAGGATCAACGACTGCATCGGGACGGTAAGCCGTCACCACACGCCCCTTCCAGTCGCTGTCGCGTATCATGCGGTGCCAGCGCAAATCATCGAGCGGGCATTCGGTCGTGGCGATAACCTCTATGTTGAACCGCTCGCACAGCGCACGCGGACGGAATTCAGGTTTTGCCAGGCAATCGGCGATATGGTCATAGGTCTGATCTGCAGTTGCCTTGGATATCGGCGAAGTCAGACCGAACACGTCTTCAAAAGCATGATCGAGCCATAGCCGCGATGGCGTGCCACGAAACAAATGATAGTTCTCGGCAAACAGCCGCCAGATCTTGCGCCCGTCCGTCTCAGTCGGCCCGCCGTCAATCTGCGGCACGCCAAGGCTTTCAAGACTGACACCTTGGGAGAACAACATCCGGAAGACATAGTGGTCCGGCGCGATGAACAATTGCGACGGATCTGAAAACGGCTTGTTCTCAGCATACCAGTGCGGGTCCGTATGGCCGTGGGGACTGATGATCGGCTTATCGACAACGGTCTGATAGAGTTCGCGAGCGATTCCGCGGGTAGATGGATCTACCGGAAACAATCTGTCAGGGACCAACATTGTCACCCTAACCCTCCCCAACAGGCCTGCGCCAGACGGGCCTTTCAATCAATCAAGAAATGTAATATTCTAGTATACATAATGAGTCAACGGAGTGAACGTATGTCCGTATCGTCCCCCTTGCGGACCTTGGAACCGCTCAATCGTCCATCGGTGGCCGACACCGTTTTTGACGAATTGCATAACCAGATTCTGCTCTTGGAATTACCGCCTGGAACCAAAATGTCGGAAGCCGAGGTCGCCAAGGCATTGGGCGTATCACGCCAGCCTGTCAGGGACGCTTTTTATCGCCTCTCCAAGCTTGGATTTTTATCAATTAGACCGCAAAGGGCGACGCTGGTTTCGCAAATTTCCTCAGCCGGCGTGCTTCAGGCGCGTTTCGTACGCAACGCACTGGAAGCAGAAACCGTTCGCACCGCCTGCAGGGTCCTGACCGAGCAAGATCACAAGGCGCTGGATGATATCCTGGAGAAGCAGCGGCAAGCGGTAGAGGCCAAGGACCCGATCAGCTTTCACGGCCTCGACGACCAGTTTCACAAGGAAATCTGTGAGCGTTCCGGCCTCGGCTTCGCATGGGATATCATTCGTGAAAACAAGGCGCATATGGACCGGGTACGCTTCCTTTCTCTGTCTTTTGCATCGCAGGACGCCTTCAATGACCATCTGGAAGTGATGAGCGCGATCAGGGCGCGCGACGAGGAGAAAGCCATGCATCACATGAGGGTACACCTGTCACGTATCAAGGATCAGATCGTCCGGATCAGGGCCGACCACGAGCGCTATTTTGCCGATGAGACCGAAGCATGAAGCCGTGTTTTTTGTCGATCGGCGAATGCATGGTCGAAATGGCGCCAACCGCGACCGGTGACTATCACCTGGGATTTGCAGGCGACACGCTGAACACCGCTTGGTACGCCAGACGAGCGCTAGGGCCAGAGTGGGACGTCGCCTACTTTACCGCCGTGGGCCGGGACGCCGTCTCCGAGCGCATGACGGATTTCATCCGCGACGCGGGCATTCGGACCGATCTCATCAGGGGGCTGCGCGATCATACCGTGGGCCTCTACCTGATCCAGCTGGACGATGGCGAACGCAGTTTCGTTTACTGGCGCTCGGATTCTGCGGCTCGCAAGCTTGCAAGTGATCTCGCATCACTCGAAGCAGCCTTGAAGCCTGCCGGCCTGATCTTCTTTTCAGGAATAACGCTTGCCATACTGTCGCCCACAGACCGGCTGACGCTGCTGAACGCCATTGCCGAGGCCCGCAAAAATGGTGCCACCGTAGCGTTTGACCCCAACCTGCGGCCACGCCTCTGGACCGATCCGGATACCATGCGAAGTGCGGTGACTGCTGCAGCTGGGGTCAGCGATATTCTGCTGCCCTCTTTTAAGGACGAGGCCTCAGCCTTTGGCGACGCAACGCCGGAAGAAACCGCCCGGCGTTATGCCAGCGCCGGAGCACAGCTAGCCATCATCAAAAACGGGGCCCGCGATATCCTTGCCCTGGACAATGGCAAGATCGTGCACTTCACACCGGCCCCGGTTACAAACATTGTCGACACCACGGCCGCAGGTGACAGCTTTAACGCCGGCTTTCTTGCAAGCTATCTCAAATCCGCCGATCTGATTCCAGCCCTCGCCGCCGGTGCTGATTTGGCCGCAAAGGTCATTACCCAGCGCGGCGCCCTGGTCGATCTGGCGGACTGAATTGAACCGCCTCTCCGACCAGAGTGCAGTCTGATTATGGTGGATCAAGCTTCCATTTAGGTGTCATTTCTGATGCCGGATCTGGTGGAAATCAGAAAACGAATTGTGCTAGCCTGAAATCATGATTCAGGAACCAACATGTCAAGCCAACGGGGCCAACCCCTAATGGCAATGCATCATAATCTCTATCTGGTTGCGCTTTCGATCATCGTTGCCATTCAGGCCAGTTATGTAGGCCTGTACCTGGCGTTGCGCATCTCGGGGGCGTTCGCACTCAACCGCCGTCTCCTGATCGCCGCCTCGGCAATGACCTTGGCTGTTGGCATTTGGGGCATGCATTTCATCGGCATGCTGTCCATGGGAATGACCTCGGAGGTCGACTATCTGGTCCTGCCGACATTGCTGTCATTCCTGCTTTGCGTGCTGGTGACGGGCATTGCTATCTATCTGGCAAGCCTGCGGTCCCCGCACCTGCTCGCGATCGCGGCCGGTGTGATGGGACTGGGCATCACGGTGATGCATTATGTCGGCATGATCGCGCTGCATTCCAGTGCCCGCCTGACCTATGATCCAGCCTATGTGGTTGTCAGTTTCGTGATCGCTGTCACGGCTTCCGGCCTGGCGCTTTGGCTGGCGTTTTCGGCCAATCGGCGCCCTCCGCTTTTCCTCTGCGCCACGTTCCTGGGGTGCGCGATGTCTGGAATGCACTACACTGCAATGGAAGGCACGACGTTCGATTTTTCGCTTGCCGCACAGAGCGCGTCCACCTCGTTCATTTCTAGTGACACGCTGGCTGTGATCGTCAGTGTTGTTGCATTCGCGGTTTCCGGAATCTTCATGCTGACGCTGGTGCCGAAGCGGATGGACCGACACAGGAACCAGGCTGACCTGAAGGCTGGAGAAGACAGCCCTGACGATTTTAGTGACGTCGGGTTTGATGACAAGAACGCCGCAAGACCGGCAAATGCGAACGCCAGCGCATCATCGGATACCGTGTCAGTCATTTTGCTGCCTATTGAGAAGAATGGGAACCGGTTTCACATCGCTGCCAGCGATGTCATCTCGGTGCACGCCAACGCCCATTACACCTACGTCTTCAACGGCCGCGATGATTTGTTCTGCCCGCTCTCGATCTCCGATATTTTCGAGCGTCTTCCAAAGCCTGCCTTCTACCGGACCCATCGCAGCTATATCGTCAATCTGGCGCATGTCGGCCGGATGAAAAGATCAGGAGACGCCGCGGTCGCTGAACTGGATTCGCCAGTCCGCCGGACCGTGCCGATCAGCCGAGCCCGGGTCGCCGACCTTCGCCAGGAATTGGCCTCCCATCAGGCCAGTCAGCACTCGGGCGCGGTCTGAATTTAGGTCAATATTATTGACGCAGTTCGTGCAGAGACCACGTATTTCGTGAAATTACGTGGTGTTCGTGTGCCAACGGTTGTCTGGAACGCCTGCAATAGCCTCTCTTCTCTGCACTGTTGAAGACCGATCAAGATGCCAGTCCCCTGGTTCTTTGAAATATCGGATTTTTGAGCTGCCAAGCTTTGGGAGGAGCTAGAATGATACCAAGCACATTCGACTACCATCGACCTGCAACTGTTGAAGATGCAGTCGCCCTGCTTTCTAAACTGGGCGAGGATGCCAACATCCTTGCGGGTGGACACAGCCTGATACCCCTGATGAAGACCCGGTTGGCTTCGCCGGAACACCTCATTGACCTCTCCGGCATCGGCAATCTGAAAGGCATCACGGTCAACGGCGACGAGATCGTCATCGGCGCTATGACCACACAGTTCGAGTTGATCACCTCGGATGAGCTTGCCCGACACATCCCCATCATTGCCGAAACCTCGCGGCTGATCGCCGATCCGCAAATCCGCTACAAGGGAACCTTCGGCGGCAATGTCGCCAACGGCGATCCCGGCAACGACATGCCGGCCCTGATGATGTGTCTGGGAGCGACCTATTCGATCTCAGGCCCGAATGGTAGCCGCGATGTCGCGGCGCGCGAATTCTACCATGGTGCCTATTATACTGCGCTGGAGCACGGCGATATCGTGACTGCGGTCCGGATCCCGATCCCGGCGGCGGGGCATGGCTATGCCTATGAGAAGCTCAAGCGCAAGGTTGGCGATTATGCCACTGCGGCTGCTGCTGTCGTCATCACCATGGCGGGCGGCAAATGCACCAGCGCCTCCATCGGACTGACCAATGTCTCCGAAACTCCGCTTTGGGCTTCCGGTGCGGCAGCCGCACTGGTTGGCACCAGTCTCGACAAGGTGTCCGTGGACGCCGCCGTGCTGGCCGCTGAAGCGATTACCAACCCGGCCTCGGATATGCGCGGCCCTTCGGAATATCGCACGAAGATGGCAGGTGTCATGGTGCGGCGCGCACTTGAGCGGGCTCAGTCCCGCGCCAAAGGTTGAGGGGGAATTCCAATGACAAAATCGCATATCGAACTGACCATCAACGGCAAGAAGGTCGAGGCTCTGGTTGAGCCGCGCACATTGCTGATCCATTTTCTGCGCGAGCAGCAGAATCTGACCGGAGCTCATATTGGCTGCGATACCGGCCATTGCGGTGCGTGCACCGTCGATATGGACAACATGTCGGTCAAGAGCTGCATGACATTCGCGGTGCAGGCCAACGGCACCGATATCACCACCATTGAAGGCGTAGCCAATGCCGACGGAACGCTGAGCGCGCTGCAGGAAGGCTTCCGCATGATGCACGGCCTGCAGTGCGGTTTCTGCACGCCCGGTATGATTCTGCGCGCACACCGCCTGCTGCAGGAAAATCCTGCGCCGACCGAAGACGAAATCCGCCATGGCATTTCCGGCAATCTTTGCCGCTGCACGGGCTACGTCAACATCGTCAAGTCCATCCAGTATGCCGCCGCGAAGATCAACGGCACCCCGTTTCAGGAGGCTGCAGAATGAACGACCAGACCAAAATTGATCAGGACCGCGCTGAGCGCACCGAAAAACTCCAGGGCATGGGCTGCAAGCGCAAGCGGGTCGAAGACGTCCGCTTTACGCAAGGCAAAGGCAGTTATGTCGATGACCTGAAACTGCCCGGCATGCTGTTTGGCGATTTTGTCCGCTCACCGCATGCTCATGCGCGGATCAAGAGCATCGACACCAGCCGTGCGAAAGCTCTGCCGGGCGTCGTTGCCGTCCTCACCGCCGCTGACCTCAAGCCGCTGGGTCTGCATTACATGCCGACACTGGCTGGCGACGTGCAGGCGGTTCTGGCCGAGGAAAAGGTTCTGTTCCAGAACCAGGAAGTCGCCTTCGTCATCGCCGAGGATCGCTACATCGCGTCCGACGCCACCGAACTGGTTGACGTCGAATATGAAGCGCTGCCCTGCATCGTAGATCCGTTCAAGTCGATGCTGCCCGACGCACCGATCCTGCGCGAGGACATTCAGGACAAGATGGAGGGCGCCCACGGCCCCCGCAAACACCCCAATCACATCTTTGAATGGAAGATCGGCGACCAGGAGGCCACGGATGCGGTCTTCGCCAATGCCGACGTGACCATCAAGGAAATGCTGGTCGATCACCGCACCCATCCCTCGCCGCTGGAAACCTGCCAGTCGGTGGCCTCCTTCGACAAGGTCAAGGGTGAGCTCACGCTATGGGGCACATTCCAGGCGCCGCACGTCATCCGCACCGTGGTGTCGCTGATTTCGGGCCTGCCCGAGCACAAGATCCACGTCATTGCGCCCGATATCGGCGGCGGCTTCGGTAACAAGGTCGGCGCTTACGCCGGCTATGTCTGCTCGGTTGTCGGCTCCATCGTGCTCGGCGTGCCGGTCAAATGGGTCGAAGACCGGATGGAGAATCTCTCCACCACGTCATTTGCCCGCGACTACCACATGACCACCGAACTTGCCGCCACCAAGGACGGCAAGATCCAGGCCATGCGCGTGCATGTGCTGGCCGATCATGGCGCCTTTGACGCCTGCGCCGATCCGTCGAAATGGCCTGCCGGTTTCATGAACATCTGCACCGGCTCCTATGACATCCCGACAGCGCATCTGGCCGTCGATGGTGTCTACACCAACAAGGCCTCTGGCGGTGTCGCCTATCGCTGCTCGTTCCGCGTCACCGAAGCCGTGTTTGCCATCGAGCGGGCGGTGGAGTTGCTGGCCCACAAGCTGGGCATGGACGCGGCTGAACTGCGCATCAAGAACTTCATCAAGGCGGAGCAGTTCCCCTACCAGTCAGCTTTGGGCTGGGAATATGACAGCGGCGACTATCACACAGCCATGAAGAAGGCGATGGACACCATCGGCTACAAGGAACTGCGCGAGGAGCAGGCGAAAAAACGCGAGGCTTTCAATCGCGGGGAAACCCGCGAAGTAATGGGGATCGGCATCTCGTTCTTCACCGAGATCGTCGGTGCAGGCCCGGCCAAGAATTGCGACATTCTCGGCATCGCCATGTTTGACTCAGCCGAAATCCGCATCCATCCGACTGGCTCGGTGATCGCCCGCATGGGCACCAAGAGCCAGGGACAGGGCCATGAGACGACCTACGCCCAGATCATCGCCACCGAAATCGGCATTCCAGCCGACGACATCATGATCGAAGAGGGCAACACCGACACCGCACCCTATGGTCTCGGCACCTACGGTTCCCGCTCCACGCCAGTGGCCGGTGCGGCAACTGCGGTGGCTGCCCGCAAGATCAAGGCCAAGGCCCAGATGATCGCCGCCCACATGATGGAAGTGCATGAAGGCGATCTGGAATGGGATGTCGACCGTTTCCGGGTCAAGGGTTTGCCGGAAAAGTTCAAGACGATGAAGGAAATTGCCTGGGCTGCCTACAACAGCCCGCCCCCGAACATGGAGCCGGGTCTGGAGGCGGTCAATTACTATGAACCACCGAACATGACCTATCCATTTGGCGCCTATTTCTGCGTCATGGACATTGATGTGGATACCGGTGTTGCCAAGACACGGCGCTTCTACGCGCTGGATGATTGCGGCACGCGAATCAACCCGATGATCATCGAGGGCCAGGTTCACGGCGGCCTCACCGAAGCCTTTGCCTGCGCCATGGGCCAGGAAATCCGCTATGATGATCAGGGCAATGTCATGGGCGCGTCCTTCATGGACTTCTTCCTGCCGACCGCCGTCGAGACGCCGCATTGGGAAACCGACCACACGGTGACCCCGTCTCCGCACCACCCGATCGGTGCCAAGGGCGTGGGTGAAAGCCCTCATGTCGGCGGTGTGCCATGCTTCTCCAACGCCGTGAACGACGCCTATGCATTCCTCGGCGCCGGACACATCCAGATGCCGCATGATGCATGGCGCCTCTGGACCGTCGGCGAGAAGCTCGGCCTGCACACATAGGAAACGTCACAGGGAAGCTCCGGTGAAAATTCCACAGAAAAAGGTCGCCACGCAATTGGCCGCGGTCGGGTACATCCCCGATCGCGACCTGGCAACGGCGCTATGGTTGATGGAGAGCCTCAAGCGGCCGCTGCTGCTTGAGGGCGAGGCCGGCGTCGGCAAGACCGAAGTGGCACGGGCCTTGGCCCTTGCCCACGATACAAAACTGATCCGGCTGCAATGCTATGAGGGGCTCGACCAGAGCGCGGCTCTCTATGAGTGGAACTATCAACGCCAGCTGCTGGCCATCAAGGCACGTGAAGGCAGCGATGCTTCCGCAGTCGAAGAACATATCTTCAGCGAGGCCTATCTGCTGGAACGGCCGCTACTTGCCGCGATCCGGCAGGAGAAGCCCCCGGTTCTGTTGATTGATGAAGTGGACCGGGCCGACGAGGAATTCGAGGCATTTCTGCTCGAGCTGCTGTCTGACTTCCAGGTTTCGATTCCCGAGCTGGGAACCATCACGGCGACCACCATACCCCGTGTCATCCTGACATCGAACGGAACCCGCGAACTCAGTGATGCGCTGCGCCGTCGCTGTCTCTATCATTATGTCGACTATCCCGATGTCGACCGCGAAGCCCGGATCATCCTGTCGCGCCTGCCCGGCATCGACACCGATCTTGCGCTGCAGATCGCCAATATGGTCAGCCTCATCCGCAAGGAAGACTTGCGCAAATCTCCGGGTGTTGCCGAAACGCTTGACTGGGCCGCCACTCTGGCTGGCCTCGACATCCGCCATTTGCGTGATGAACCGGAGACGGTTCACGAAACGCTGATGTGCCTGATCAAGACCGCTGAAGACAAGTCCAGCATGACCCGTGAGGTCACCGACCGGCTGCTCGGCAAGGTGGCCTGAGATGAGCGCCGCGCTGCAAATGGAAAACACGCTGGGGGCAGGAGCCCGGGCCAAGCTCAACGGCTTTGCCCAAATCCTGCGCGACAATGGTTTTATTGTCGGCCTGGCTGAAACCCGTGATGCCCTGACGATCCTGAGCAGCAGTAATGCGATACGCCCCACGCGCCTGCGTGCGAGTTTGAAAACACTGTTCTGCAGCCGGCAATCCGACTGGCAGAAATTTGACGAGATATTCGATGCCTATTGGCTGCAGCGCGGGATGAAATCGGCAACGCGGATCTCTGGCGCACCGCAGAAATCCCCGACCGGTCTGCAGACCACCGCAGCCGGCCAGCGCGGCTTTGGCGAAAGCGATCAGGCCGATCATGTCGAGCGCGGCGAAGGCAGCGAAGTTTCCGAAACCGGTCAGTCCAAGCGCGAAGGGGCGTCACGGACCGAGCTTTTGTCCAGAACGGATTTTCGTCACCTATCGCAACCGGAAGATCTGGCCGCTGCGCACGAGCTTGCCGAACGCCTTGCCAAGAGCATGCGCGCGCGGCTGACACGCCGGATGCATGCGCGGCGCTCCGGTCAACGGCTGGATCTGCGGCGAACCATTCACAAGAGCATCGCCCATGGCGGCACACCGCTGGAGCTAATCCGCCGCAAGCGCAAAGACAAGCCTTTGCGTCTGGTCGTGCTGCTGGATGCATCGGGTTCGATGAACCTCTATTCGGCTGTTTTCCTTCGCTTCATGCACGGCGTTCTCGACAGCTTTCGCGAAGCCGAAGCCTTTGTGTTCCACACCCGTTTAATCCACATCTCGCCGGCCTTGCGGGAGCGCAATCCACAGCGCGCCATGGAACGCATGTCATTGCTGGCGCAGGGCACCGGCGGCGGAACCCGGATCGGTGAAAGTCTCGCCACCTTCAATCGCTGGCATGCCAAGCGCTGCATTCATTCGCGTACCTGCGTCATGATCGTCTCGGACGGCTACGATACCGGCTCGGCTGAAAATCTCGGCGTCGAGATGCAGGCGCTGCGCCGCCGCTGCCGCCGCATTGCCTGGCTCAACCCGATGATCGGCTGGCAGGGCTATGCACCGGAAGCAGCAGGCATGAAGGCCGCACTGCCCTTTATCGATCTGTTCGCCCCGGCCCACAATCTCGACAGTCTCGAAGCCCTTGAACCCTATCTGGCGAGGATCTGATCATGCCACAGCAGACCGATATTCTGGATCTGATGAATGATTACAAATCCAAAGGCGAGCCCTTCGCGCTGGCAACTGTCGTGCGCACGGTTTCGGTCACCGCCGCCAAGGCCGGTGCCAAGGCAGTCATCCGCGGTGACGGGACCATGACTGAGGGATGGATCGGTGGCGGATGTGCCCGCGGCGCCGTGCTCAAGGCTGCGCGGGAAGCGCTTGCCGACGGCCAGTCGCGGCTTGTCAGCATCCAACCCGATGAGCAACTCTCAGAGCATCAGGTCAAGCCTGGCGAAACCCGCGAAGGCGTGGTCTACGCCAAGAACATGTGTCCGAGCCAGGGAACCATGGATGTGTTTGTCGAGCCGGTGTTGCCTCGTCCGCATCTGACGATTTGCGGCGCTTCGCCAGTTGCCATCGCTCTGGCCGATCTCGCCCGGCGGATGGGGTTCTTCATTACCATCTGTGCTCCGGCTGACGATCATGCCGGCTTTGGCGAAACTGATCGCCTGATCGACGGGTATGGCATTCCTGCCGATGGAAGCGAGCGGGATTATGTGGTGATCGCCACCCAGGGCCGCGGCGACAGTATTGCGCTCAAGGCTGCCGTGCAGGTGCCTTCCAAATATCTCGCATTTGTCGGTTCGCGTAAAAAAGCTGCCGCTCTCAAAGCCGAATTGATCAAATCCGGTGTATCATCGGTACAACTTGAAAATATTCACGCTCCGGCGGGACTCAATCTCGGCGCAATCACGCCCGACGAAATCGCGTTTTCGATTGTTGCGGAAATGATTGAAATCCGCCGTCGTGGCCAACGCACACTCTGACAAGGACATACCAATATGGAAATGAACGGATCACAACGCATTGAAGCGTCCCGCGAAGAAGTTTACGCAGCCTTGAATGACGTCGACATCCTGCGCCAGTGCATTCCCGGTTGCGAGTCGATCGAAAAAACCTCCGATACCGAGATGAACGCCAAGGTGACGTTGCGCGTCGGTCCGGTCAAGGCGAGCTTCACCGGCAAGGTGACGCTGTCGGATCTCAATCCGCCAAGCGGCTACACGATCAGTGGTGAAGGATCCGGCGGCATGGCCGGCTTTGCCAAGGGCGGCGCCAAGGTGGACCTGGTGCCCGAAGGCGATGCAACCATGCTCAACTACACCGTCAAGGCTGAAATCGGCGGCAAGATCGCCCAGCTCGGCAGCCGTCTGATTGATGGAACAGCAAAGAAGCTGGCCGGCGATTTCTTCACGAAATTCAGCGAGATTGTTGGCCCGCAGCCAGTGGCGGAAGACACCGGGACCGAAGAGGTCGCGGAAAAGAAGGGCTGGGTCGGCCGCTTGCGCGATTCTTTGTAACCCGCGCCGGGCAATGTCCTTTCCGGCATAGCCGGCCCGGTGACGCGAGCGTGATCAAAGTGGCAAGGACGATCTGATGTATGAGACGGCAGCAATCGTTCTTGCAGCAGGCCTGTCTCGCCGGATGGGGGCCGTGAACAAGCTGCTTGTCGAAATCAACGGCACCGCGATGATCCGCGCGACTGTGTCAGCCTGTGTTGCGGTCTGCGATGCGCCGGTGACAGTAGTGACCGGCCATCAGTCGGCGAGCATCAAACAGGCGCTTTCCGGCCTGAATGTCAGGTTCATCCACAATCCGGATTTTACGTCGGGTCAGGCAGGCTCTGTGGTCACTGGTTTGAACGCCGTGCCGGAGGCAAGCACAACACTTGTCGTCCTCGGCGATCAACCGCTTTTGGATGCCAAAGCACTGGAGCGACTTCTGGCGGCACACCGAGCCAGCGATCAAACACGCATCACCATACCGGTGAACGGCGCTGACCGCGGCAATCCGCTGGTCATCCCTCTGGCCTTGATGCGCGCATTGCTGGCGGACAAAGCCAATCCCGGCTGCCGGAAATTCACCCGAAACAATCCCGACAAGGTCAACCCGGTTGATCTTCCGGATCCAGCGTATTTCACCGACCTCGACACGCTGGATGATCTGACATCATTTCAGAACAAACAGGCCCCACACAAATGAAGGGATTTCCCCTTCACCAGCGCCAATGTCACCCTACGGCATCATGAACTAAGATTTCGGTAGCGGGAGAGAGATGAGCCCCCCGACAGGCGGATTATGATTGAGGCTGGCTTGCAGCGCAGGCTACCCCTCACCTGCACAAACCGTTGCATCAATCGATTGATTCCGTTCTGGAGCCCAGCTCCAAACTGTCTCAGGCTTTCCCACGGCGTCGCGTTCAAGCCCATCGACTTCGGCACCCCAATTGCAACCTGTAGATATGCCGTTACTCGTGGGACATCCAGTTTGCTGATTATAGCTTTTCTCTGAGTGCTTCGTAAGGCGTCTTTCCGCTGTGTGCGCCGTGCGGTCTGTGGAAGTTGTAGAAGCGCTCCCATTCTTCCAGCTTGGCTTCGAGATCGACATCGCCTTTGTAGCTGAGCAATTGGTAGAACTCCTGCCCGTCTGAGCGGTGTGATCGTTCCACCTTGCCGTTCAACTGCGGCGTGCCGCGTTTGATGTAGCTGTGACGGATTCCGAGATCCTCAACATGCCAGTGGAACTTTGCTTGGAACTCATGGCCGTTATCCGTTCTAATCTGGCAGATACGGAACGGGAATTTTCCGATGACATGATTCACAAAGTCTATGGCATTGGCCTGGGTGTGCTTTTCATAGATCTTTAGCGCCCTGACGCGCGTGGCGTCGTCGATGGCCGTGTATTGGAAACGGCGCACTTTCTCACCCTTTTTTCCGATGAAAGTCAGAAACTTAACATCCATCTGGATGTGGTGACCTGGAACTTGCTTCTGATAGCGCTTGGTATGGACCTTGCGCATACGGGTGCCGCGAGGAAGACGGCTCAATCCATGCCTGCGCAGAATGCGTGAAACCGTTGCGTCAGACATCCTGATGTCGTGATAACGTGCCAAATACCAAACAATCCGCATTGGGACGAGGTGGTATTTGCGACGAAGATAAAGCACCTTTTCTTCGCGCTCAGGCGGCGTCCTGTTGGCGTGCCACTTGGGGATGGGCGGTGCATTGATCAAGCCAGCTTCTCCGCGCTCTGCGTAGGCCTTGCGCCAACGGTAGAAACTGGCGCGGCCAATCCCAAAATACCGACAAGTCTTCGCAACATGGCCAATCTCTTCAGCGTATCGAAGTATCCGCAATTTGCGCTGTATCTCGCGTTGATCCTTGGTCATTAACATCTCCGTCTTCCCAATAAAGGGAGGTTA
>Ga0163215_100611_pt1 | contig 50138 bp, 52 predicted proteins | sample SynspAceP_FD_185934 | JGI IMG/M metagenome (GOLD analysis project Ga0163215, IMG submission 185934) | Saline lake microbial communities from Ace Lake in Antarctica - Synechococcus sp. Ace-P (Hybrid Assembly) | ecosystem: Environmental > Aquatic > Non-marine Saline and Alkaline > Saline | place...
GGGGGGTCCTGTGTTGTGCGCTCGGCGTGGGGGGGGGGTTGAGGGGGGGGCGGGGGGGGAGGAGGAGCTGTTTCCTCATCGGGTGCCACCGCATCCTCAGTCTTGTCTTCCTCGTCCGGCATATGGTCGGGATGATGCTGGAACCAGGTTTGTCCGCAATTAGAGCATTGCACGTCACGGCCCGCCGCGGGCATCACGTCATCCGGCACTTCGTATTGTGCATCGCAATTTGGACAAATAAGTCTCATCTGGCGCCCCGAAATATCACTTCTGTGACCTGTTTACCGCTCGTTTTGAGTATCATAGGGCGTAAGCGGCTGCGCGAAAAGTGTAATCTGGTGCGTTTGCGGCCTGTGGATGGATTGAAACCCAAGCGATGCTAAGGCACAACAGGCTAACAATGAGGGGCAGGCCGTGATCGAGCTGGAAAATGTGGCGTACAGCTATGGCGGGGGAGAGTTATTGTCCGACATCTCGCTGAAGCTTGCGCCGGGGTCGTTCCACTTCCTGACCGGGCCATCCGGCTCGGGGAAGACGACGCTGATGAAGCTCTGCTACGGCGCGCTGTTGCCTACGGCGGGGCGGGTGCGGTTCTTTGATACGGATGTGCGGGCGCTGACCCGCGATGATGTGGCGCTGCTACGCCGCCGTGTGGGGGTGGTGCATCAGGACTGCCAGTTTCTGGACCATTTGCCCGTGAACGAAAACATCGCACTTCCCCTTCACGTTTCAGGTCGCAGTGCCGAGGCACGCGGCGAAGATCTTGATGATTTGCTGCATTGGGTCGGACTAACCGAACGGGCAGGCGCCCTGCCACCGGAGTTGTCGGGCGGGGAGCGGCAGCGCGCGGCACTGGCACGGGCGGTGATCATGTCGCCTGATGTGGTGCTGGCGGACGAGCCGACAGGCAACGTGGATTGGGAAATGTCCCAACGCCTGTTGCGCCTGTTGATCGAGCTTAACCGGATGGGAAAAACCGTGCTGGTTGCCACCCATGACCTCAGCTTGATCCGCGCGACCAAAACGCATGTGCAGGCCCGCGTGCTGCGAATCGCGAACCGGCGGATCCAACTGGCGGGGGCGGATTTATGAAACTGCTCCCTGCTCTTTTTTCACGCATTCTGCCTTCAGATGCACAGGCGGACCGCGTTGTTCCGCCCTCGGGCTTCACGGCGCAGTTGACCCTGTTCGCAGCGGGCGCCATGGCGTTCCTGGCCGTTTTCGCGCTGGCGCTGTCTCTGGCCGCGGGCCGTCTGGCTGAACAGTGGGGCAACGAGTTGGCGCGCTCTGCGACGATCCGCATTGCGGCTCCGGCCGAGCAACGGCAGGCCCAGACCGACGCGGCGCTGCGCATTCTGGAAACCACCCGTGGTATAGCGCAGGCCCGCGCGCTCAGTGATGACGAACAGGCCGAGTTGTTGGCACCGTGGTTCGGGGCCGAGTTGGAACTGGACTCGCTGCCAGTGCCGCGCCTGATCGAGGTGATCGAAACATCGGAAGGAATGGATGCTGCGGGTTTGCGCCTGCGGCTGGCGGCGGAAGTACCTGGTGCTGTGCTGGATGATCACAGCCGCTGGCGCGCGCCACTGGTCAAGGCGGCCTCGCGGTTGCGGCTGCTGGGCTGGGCATCGATCCTGCTGATCGCGGCAGTGACGGCGGCGATGGTGACGCTGGCCGCGAATGCGGCGCTTGCGGCCAATGCCCAGGTGATTTCCGTGCTCCGGCTGGTGGGGGCCACCGATGATTACATCGCCCATGCATTCATCCGCCGCTTTACCCTACGGGCCCTGATCGGGGCGGCGGGTGGTATGGTGCTGGGTATGATCGCGGTGCTGTTGTTGCCGCGCGGCGGAGATGAGACGGCCAGTTTCCTGACGGGACTGGGATTTCAGGGCATCCATTGGCTGATGCCATTGCTGATCCCGCCGCTGGCCGCTGGTGTTGCTTTTGTTGCGACGCGACTAGCGGCGCGGCGTACTCTGGAAGGGCTTTCATGAACAATATTCAGTGGATAAGGTCGATCCTTTTTTCAGCGCAGGCGACAGTAATGTTGCCGGTGATCGGATTGATCTATGCGCCTTGGGCAATGGTATCGAAACGCGGCGCTTATGCAGGGTGTCACGCCTACGCGGGCTGGGTGATCTGGACGGCGGGCTGGATGGTGAACATGCGCTGCGAAGTGCGGGGCACGCCGCCCTCGGGCGAATGTCTGGTTGCGTCGAAGCATCAGTCTTTCCTTGATATCCTGATGATCTTTCACGCCTTGCCACTGGCGAAATTCATCATGAAAAACCAGCTCCGCTGGGCGCCCGTGCTGGGCCAGTATGCCCGTAAGATGGAGATGGTTTTCGTGGACCGTGGGAAGCGTGGGGCGGCCATTTCCAAAATGGTGCGGGAGGTCGAGGTCGGCCGTCGGGAGCCGGGCCAGATTGTGATCTATCCACAAGGCACCCGCTCTGCTCCGGGCGCCAAGATGCCCTACAAGGTCGGCACCGCTATTCTTTATGAGCAGTTGGGCCAGCCATGCATACCTGTTGCGACCAACGCGGGCGTATTCTGGCCCCGTCGTGGAATGTACCGCAGGCCCGGCGTGGTAGTGGTCGAGTTTCTGGAGCCGATCCCGCCCGGCATGGACCGCGCGTCGTTCCTTGCCCGCCTGGAGCAGCAGATTGAAGAAGCCTCTACACGGCTGTTACATGAATCGGGCTGTGCGCATCTCTATGAAAAAGATTGACAGCATAACCGCGCTCGAAGCGCTTTATGGCACGCCCGGTGTAGCGTCGCTGAAGAAGGTTGCTGAGCATCTGACGCCGCTCTACCTGAAATGGATCATGGCGTCGCGGCTGTGTATTCTGAGCACGGTCGGGCCTGAGGGAACTGATGGCAGCCCGCGCGGTGATGAGGGACCGGTGGTGTTGCCGCTGGGACCGCGCAAGCTGGCGTTGCCCGACTGGCGCGGTAATCAGCGGCTGGATACACTGCGCAACATCGTGGCTGACGGGCGGGTGTCATGCATGTTCATGGTGCCTGGATCGAATACGGTAGTGCGGGTGAACGGCACAGGCTTTGTCACCGATGACGCGGATCTGCGCGTGCTGTTTGAGAGAGATGGCAAACAGCCTGCTACCGCAATCGTTATTGAGATCGCCGAAGTCTATACGCAATGCGCGCGGGCATTGATGCGCGCAGAGACATGGACGGCCGGAGATCAGAGCAATGGTCTGCCGAGCGCAGGTGAAATTTTGGCAGAAGTGTCCAAAGGCGCGGAAGGCGGTCCGCAGTATGATGCCGAATGGAGTGCGCGCGCAGCCAAAACCATGTGGTAGGCCGCGCGGCTTAGGTCACGCGTGGATAGCGCCGTCGCCACAGGCGAGGGCCGCTTCACGTACAGCTTCCGAGTAGGTCGGGTGGGCGTGGCAGGTCATCGCCAGATCTTGTGCCGAGGCCCCGAATTCCATCGCAACGCAAACCTCGTGGATCAGATCACCTGCCGCTGGGCCGATGATGTGGCACCCCAGAATACGGTCGGTTTCCTTGTCTGCCAGCAGTTTGACAAAGCCGTCGCCTGCGAAGTTCGCTTTGGCGCGGGCGTTGCCCATGAAGCTGAACTTGCCTACTTTATAAGCCCGACCAGCGGCCTTCAGCGTCTCTTCCGTCTCGCCCACATTGGCGACCTCGGGATGGGTGTAGATAACGCCCGGAATGACCGAATAGTTGACGTGGCCGTGTTTGCCAGCGATCTGCTCGGCGGCGGCCATGCCTTCGTCCTCGGCTTTGTGCGCCAGCATCGGACCTTCAATTACGTCACCGATGGCGTAGACGCCTTTGACGGTGGTTTCCCAATGGTCGTTCACGGCGATCTGGCCGCGTTGCGTCATCTCGATCCCAAGCGCATCAAGGCCGAGGCCGTCCACATAGGGGCGGCGGCCGGTGGCGAGCAGGACAGTATCAGCCTCGATCACATGCTCGCTGTCATCCTTGCGCAGTTTGTATGTGACTTTGGCCTTGGATTTGCCCGCTTCAGCTTTTTGCACTGCGGCGCCCATGATGAACTCAAGCCCCTGTTTGGTCAGCATCTTCTGGAACTGGCGGCTGATTTCCGCGTCCATACCGGGGGTAACGTGGTCAAGGTACTCAACCACAGTCACTTCGGACCCCAGCCGCGCATAGACCGATCCCAGTTCAAGCCCGATCACGCCCGCACCGATCACAACCATTTTCTTGGGCACCTTGCCCAGCGTCAGCGCACCGGTGGAGGTCACGATGGTCTTCTCGTCGACCTCGACACCGTTCAGCGGAGACGGTTCAGAGCCGGTGGCGATAAGGATATTCTTGGCGTTGTGCGTGTCGTCACCCACTTTGACTTTACCCGCCTCGGGGATGCTTGCCCAACCCTTGATCCAGTCGACCTTGTTCTTTTTGAACAGGAATTCGATACCCTTGGTGTTGGTATCAACGGTAGACTGTTTGTACTTGAGCATTTGCGTCCAGTCGACCGAAGGGCTTTTGCCCTTCAGGCCCATCTCGGCAAAGTTGTGCTCGGCTTCGTGCAGCATGTGGCTGGCGTGCAGCAATGCTTTTGAGGGGATGCAGCCGACGTTCAGGCAGGTGCCGCCCAGCGTCTCGCGACCCTCGACGCAGGCGGTTTTCAGACCCAGTTGCGCGCAGCGGATTGCGGCAACATAGCCGCCGGGGCCGCCGCCGATGATAATGATGTCATAGTCGGACATGGGTGTCTCCTTGGATAAAATCGAGTGTCACACAGTGTACACCGGGCGTACACCGCACGTGCATACGATGAAAAGTCATAACAGCGCTGCTAGCAGCATCACTAGCGTCGCCAAAAATCCGGCAAACCAGATAACTGAGCGCCATGGGTTCCAGCCAAGTGCATAAGCCGGGATATAGGCGATGCGTGCGAAGAGATAAATCCACGCGCAGGCTGCCGTTAGGCCGCTGTTCTGGCCGGACATCTGGATCACCCCGACAGCGATAGTGAACAGGATCATCCCTTCGAAATGATTGCTCATTGCGCGGCCAAGGCGCGCGGCCTTGTCAGACAGTTGCTTGCTGGGCTCCCGGTCGCGCGCGGACATGGTGTATCCGGTGCCAAGCTGAATGTTGGCAGGCACGGCATAGAGCGCGAATTGCACGAATTGCAGCAGCGCGGCGAAGGTGAGGACGGTCAGTTCAGGGGTCATCATGCTGTCTTTGTAAAGTAGTGGCTGGCATTCAGGACGGTGTTGGCGTCATCGGAATGCAGCGCATTGGAGCGGGTGATCCATGCTTCGGCACGCTTGCGGTCATTGACCTCCAGCAGGGCGAAAGCATGTGTCGTGCTATCCGCGTCGCGCCAGATTTGCAGTACTGTCAATCCGGCATCGCGGCGTGCTTCGGCATCGGCGTTGAAAGCAGTATGCCAGTCGGTAAAGTCGGTGATTTCGTAGTGGCAGATCATTTGCATGGTCAAACTCCTATCGTTCAAGGCGTCAGGCTGCGGCGTGTGGTTTCCGTTTTGCAAACGGGGCAGCTGACAATCGTTTCCGTCTGCGTTGTCTGCACGGTCCAGTCCCCATTGCGATGTACCTTAACATAGCCCTTATTTCCGGGGCGATCACGGACACGCGGGACACCCATGACCCATGTGAGGGGGCTGTGGTGGCCACATACGGGGCAGGTAAGGGCGACAGGTGTCAGATAGGCCATTGATCCCGCTTTGGAATACCCCACCCCGAAGGGTGGGGCGGGTGGTTATTACAGATCCATCAACAGACGGCGGGGATCTTCCAGTGCTTCTTTCACGCGGACGAGGAAGGTCACAGCACCTTTGCCGTCGACGATGCGGTGGTCATAGCTCAGCGCCAGATACATCATCGGGCGGATAACGACTTGCCCGTTGATCGCCATGGGGCGGTCCTGAATCTTGTGCATACCGAGGATGCCGGACTGTGGCGGGTTGAGGATGGGCGAGGACATGAGCGAGCCGTAGACGCCGCCGTTGGAGATGGTGAAGGTGCCGCCCTGCATTTCGGCCATCGACAGCTTGCCGTCGCGGGCACGTGCACCCTTCTCGGCGATGGCTTTCTCGATTGCGGCGAAGGACATCGCGTCCGCGTCGCGGATCACAGGGACCACGAGGCCTGAGGGCGTGCCGGCGGCGATGCCCATGTGCACGAAGTTCTTGTAGACCACATCGGTGCCGTCGATCTCCGCGTTGACCTCGGGCACTTCGCGCAGCGCATGTACGCAGGCCTTGGTGAAGAAAGACATGAAGCCCAGTTTCACGCCGTGCTTCTTGAAGAACAGGTCTTTGTACTCGTTGCGCAGTTCCATCACCTCGGTCATGTCGACCTCGTTGTAGGTGGTGAGCATTGCAGCGGTGTTCTGGCTGTCCTTCAGACGTTTGGCGATCGTCTGGCGCAGACGGGTCATCTTCACGCGCTCTTCACGGCTGGCGTCATCGGCGCTGGACGGCGCACGAGGAGCAGCGGCAGGTGCGGTGGATGCCGATTTACCAGCGGCCAGTGCTTTGGCTACGTCTTCTTTCATTACGCGGCCATCACGACCCGAGCCCGTAACCTGATCGCGGCTGATGCCAGCTTCGGCCATCGCTTTCTTGGCGGAAGGTGCGTCTTCGACATCTTTGTTGCCGGATGCTGGCTGTGCGGCAGGTTTCGGAGCCTCTTCGCTGGCCGGTGCGGAAGCGGAGGCACCTTCACCCGAAGAAATCACGGCAAGCCTGGCCTTTGCGTCAACTGTGGCGCCTTCCTCGGCGAGGATCTCCGACAGCACGCCTGCGGCAGGGCTGGGCACCTCGACCGAGACTTTGTCTGTTTCCAGCTCGCAGAGCATTTCATCCTGCGCGACGGTATCGCCAACCTTTTTGAACCAGGTGCTAACTGTGGCCTCTGATACGCTTTCACCCAAAGTGGGAACCATCACGTCCACTGCCTCGCCGCCTTTGGCTGCGGGCGATTGCGCATTCGCGTCATCGGTTTTAGCGGCTTCTTTCGCTTTTGGCGCTGCGTCCGAGCCTTCGTCGCTTTCGGACACCATCGCCAGCAGGGCATCAACGCCGACGGTTTCGCCTTCGGCGGCGACGATCTCGCTCAGCTTGCCTGCAACGGGGCTGGGTACTTCGACGGTGACCTTATCTGTCTCCAACTCGCAGAGCATTTCATCAACCGCGACAGTATCGCCGGCTTTTTTGAACCAAGTCGCCACGGTGGCTTCGGTAACGGATTCGCCCAAGGTGGGCACGCGGACTTCGCTTGGCATGGTTCAGGATCCTTTGACTGTCAGCGCATCGTTAACCAGCGCTGCTTGTTGTGCTTTGTGTTGGGACGCGAGGCCTGTTGCAGGCGAGGCTGCGGTGGCGCGTCCCGCGTAATCGGGGCGGAGGTGTTTGGCTTTGATGCGGCCCAAGACCCATTCGAGGTTTGGCTCAATGAACGTCCAAGCGCCCTGGTTTTTCGGCTCTTCCTGACACCATACCATCTCAGCGTCTTTGAAACGCTCCAGCTCCTTGACCGCAGATTGCGCGGGGAAGGGGTAGAACTGCTCGAACCGCAGGATGTAGATGTCGTCGATGCCGCGTGCATCACGCTCTTCCAGCAGGTCGTAGTAGACCTTGCCCGAGCACATCACGACGCGCTTGATCTTGTCATCGGACACCAGTTTGGTGTCCGAGTTGCCCTGCTGGGCATCATCCCACAGCACGCGGTGGAAGCTGCTGCCGGTCTGGAATTCCTCTTCCTTGCTGACGGCCAGCTTATGGCGCAGCAGGGATTTCGGCGTCATCAGCATCAGCGGCTTGCGGTAGCTGCGGTGCAGCTGGCGACGCAGGATGTGGAAGTAGTTGGCCGGTGTCGTGCAGTTTGCAACGATCCAGTTATCACCGCCGCACATGGTCAGGAAACGCTCCAGACGTGCGGAGGAGTGCTCGGGGCCCTGGCCCTCATAGCCATGGGGCATAAGGCAGACGAGACCGGACATCCGCAGCCATTTGCTCTCGCCCGAGCTGATGAACTGGTCGAACATGATCTGTGCACCGTTGGCGAAATCGCCGAACTGAGCTTCCCAGAGTGTGAGCGCGTTGGGTTCCGCCAGCGAATAGCCGTACTCGAAGCCCAGCACCGCATATTCGGAAAGCATCGAATCGATGGATTCGTATTCTGCCTGACCCTTACGGATGTGGTTAAGGGGGTAATAGCGGTCCTCGGTGTCTTGATTGATCAAGGCGGAGTGGCGCTGGGAGAAGGTGCCGCGCGTACTGTCCTGACCCGAAAGGCGAACTTTGTACCCTTCGGTGAGCAGCGAGCCAAATGCCAGTGCCTCTGCAGTTGCCCAGTCAAAGCCCTGGCCGCTGTTGAACATCTCTGCTTTTGCTTCCATCAGCCGTGCGACCGTTTTATGCACCGGATAGCCTTCAGGAACGGTTGAGAGCGCCTTGCCGACTTCAGCCATGGTTTCAGGAGCGAGGGCGGTTTTACCGCGCTGGTATTTCTTTTCCTTTGCACGACCGAGGCTGGACCATTTGCCGTCGAGCCAGTCGGCTTTGTTGGGGCGGTATTCCTTGCCTGCCTCGAACTCGTCGTTCATCTTGGCCTGGAACTGGGCCTTCATATCCTCGATTTCCCCTTCGGGGATCAATCCGTCCTTGACGAGACGGTCAGTATAGAGAGTCAAAGTGGTCTTCTGCTTTTTGATCTTTTTGTACATAACGGGGTTCGTGAACATCGGCTCGTCCCCCTCGTTATGGCCGAAGCGGCGGTAGCAGATCATATCGATGACTACGTCTTTGTGGAACTTCTGGCGGAACTCGGTGGCCACGCGTGCGGCATGCACCACGGCCTCGGGATCATCGCCGTTGACGTGGAAAATAGGTGCCTCGACCACCAGCGCGTTGTCGGTGGGATAGGGCGAGGAGCGCGAGAAATGCGGCGCGGTGGTAAAGCCGATCTGGTTGTTGACGACAATGTGCATGGTGCCGCCGGTGCGGTGCCCGCGCAGACCCGAGAGCGCGAAACATTCCGCCACAACGCCCTGGCCCGCGAAGGCGGCATCGCCGTGCAGCAGGATCGGCATAACGGCCGTGCGGTCTTTGTCGCCCAGCTGGTCCTGCTTGGCGCGGACCTTGCCGATGACCACGGGGTTCACGGCCTCAAGGTGGGAGGGGTTGGCTGTCAGCGAAAGATGCACGGAGTTACCATCGAACTCGCGGTCGGAGGACGCACCTAGGTGGTACTTCACATCGCCGGAGCCGTCGACATCCTCGGGCTTGAAGCTGCCGCCCTGAAATTCGTTGAAGATCGCGCGGTAGGGTTTTTGCATCACGTTGGCCAGAACGGACAGGCGGCCCCTGTGGGGCATGCCGATCACGATCTCGCGCACGCCGAGGTTGCCACCGCGCTTGATGATCTGCTCCATTGCAGGGATCAGGCTCTCGCCGCCATCAAGACCGAAGCGTTTGGTGCCCATGTATTTGACATGTAAAAACTTTTCGAAGCCCTCGGCCTCCACCAGCTTGTTCAGGATCGCTTTGCGGCCCTGTTTGGTGAACTGGATTTCCTTGCCATATCCTTCTATCCGCTCCTTGAGCCATGCAGCCTCTTCGGGGTTGGAGATGTGCATGTATTGCAGCGCGAATGTGCCGCAATAGGTGGTTTTCAGGATATCCGTGATCTGGCGCATGGTGGCGATTTGCAGCCCCAGCACGTTGTCGATAAAGATCGGGCGGTCCATGTCGGCATCGGTAAAGCCATAGGACTTCGGCTCAAGCTCGGGATGCGGAGTCTGGTCGCGCATGCCAAGTGGGTCAAGGTCAGCGGCGAGGTGGCCACGGATCCGGAAGGCGCGGATGATCATCAGAGCGCGGATACTATCCAGCACGGCACGCTGGATCTGGCTGTCGGTAATCTCGACGCCTTGTGCTTTCGCCTTCTCCGCGATCTTGCCACCTGCGGCTTTCGCCTCAACCGGCCATTCGCCGGTGAGCGCTGCAGTCAGGTCATCGCCCGGCATGGGCGGCCAATCGGCGCGCGCCCAAGAGGGGCCGGTGGCTTCGGCCTTGACGTCACTATCATCATCGCCAAGTGCTTTGAAAAAAGATTGCCACGCTTCGTCCACTGCGGATGGATCATTGGCGTACCGCGCATACATCTGCTCCAGATATTCGGCGTTGTGGCCTTGCATGAAGGAGGAGGCGTGGAATTGGTCGTTGGCGGGATGGTCGGTCATTCTTTTTCCTTACCAAAAACGCCAGAGCAAAAGCCCCAGCAAAACTACAGAAATCCATCCTAGGATTTTGTTTGCTCGTGAATTGACCATAGCTTCGTTTGCCAACATCACTGCTAAGCTTGCATCTTGTCGAGCGTGAGCCAGTAAACGATCTTGTGTGGCATTGTTTAAATCGTACTCGTCGTTCGACCCTGTCCCTTTTCCGAAAACCTGGTCGCGGTAGGACCTAGCGGCTTCATTTAAGATATGAAGTTTCCCACGAGGTACGAGGCCCTCTAATTGAAGGCCTCGCGTTAGTCTCGTTATGTCCGTTAATCTAGACACATCAGCCTTTGTTGATCGCTTCTTGAACCGCTTCGCCAAGCGTTGCTGGGCTTTCTGCTACTGTAATGCCTGCGGCTTTCATCGCTTCGATCTTGGACTCGGCATCGCCTTTGCCACCGGCAACAATCGCGCCCGCATGGCCCATGCGGCGGCCTGGAGGTGCGGTGCGGCCCGCGATGAAGCCTGCTGTGGGCTTCCAACGGCCTGCCCTACGCTCGTCTGCGAGGAACTGTGCAGCTTCCTCTTCGGCGGTGCCGCCGATTTCACCAATCATGATGATGGAGGTTGTTTCGGGATCGGCAAGGAACATCTCGAGAATGTCGATATGCTCGGACCCTTTGATCGGGTCGCCGCCGATGCCAACAGCGGAGGATTGGCCAAGGCCAAGATCGGTTGTCTGTTTCACAGCCTCATAGGTAAGCGTGCCTGAGCGAGATACAACGCCGCAAGAGCCGCGCATGTGGATGTGGCCTGGCATGATGCCGATCTTGCAAGCGTCAGGCGTAATCACGCCGGGGCAGTTGGGGCCGATCAGGCGGGATTTGGAGCCATCCAGCGCGCGCTTGACACGCATCATGTCCAGAACCGGAATGCCTTCAGTGATGCAGACGATCAGCTCCATCTCGGCGTCGATCGCTTCCAGAATGGAGTCTGCCGCGAAGGGGGGCGGCACGTAGATCACTGTGGCGTTCGCTTCGGTGACGTGACGCGCTTCGTGTACCGAGTTGAAGACGGGCAGGTCCAGATGTGTCTGGCCGCCTTTGCCGGGGGTCACGCCGCCGACCATTTTCGTCCCGTAAGCAATCGCTTGCTCTGTGTGGAAGGTACCCTGCGAGCCTGTGAGGCCCTGACAGATGACTTTGGTGTTTTCGTTGATGAGGACTGCCATTTCAGTCGCCCTTTCTTAATTTCCTTGCCTACTTTCGCCAGACACATGCTGCGATCTTTATCGCGGTGGTCTGGCTCGGCAGCGTTTTCATAAAGCGCGTCGCGGAAACTATTGTGCCGCGAGGCTGACATATCTTGGCGGGCAGGCTTAGCCTTTTACGGCTTTCACAATTTTCTGTGCGCCATCTTTAAGGTCATCCGCCGCGATCACGTCGAGGCCGGAGTTGTTGATGATGGCTTTGCCTTCTGCCACGTTTGTACCCTCAAGGCGTACAACCAGCGGTACTTTCAGGCCGACTTCTTTCACCGCAGCCACAACGCCCTCTGCGATCACATCGCAGCGCATGATGCCACCGAAGATGTTGACGAGGATGCCTTTGACCTGCGGATCGGAGGTGATGATCTTGAACGCCTCTGTCACTTTTTCCTTGGTCGCACCGCCGCCCACGTCAAGGAAGTTGGCAGGCTCGGCGCCGTAGAGCTTGATGATGTCCATCGTCGCCATCGCCAGACCCGCACCGTTGACCATGCAGCCGATCTCGCCGTCGAGCGCGATATAGTTGAGGTCGTATTTGGAGGCTTCCAGTTCCTTGGAGTCTTCCTCGGTGGTGTCGCGCAACTCGGCCACTTCGGACTGGCGGTACATCGCGTTGCCGTCAAAGGACACTTTCGCGTCGAGGACTTTCAGATCACCAGAGTCGGTCACGATCAGCGGGTTGATTTCCAGCATCTCCATGTCACGCTCGAGGAATGCCTTGTAGAGGATGCCCATCAGGTTGACGCACTGCTTGACCGCTTTGCCTTCGAGGCCCAGCGAGAATGCCACGCGGCGGCCATGGAAGGGCTGGTAGCCGGTGGCGGGATCAACGGAGAAGCTGATGATCTTCTCTGGTGTGTGCTCGGCCACTTCCTCGATGTCCATGCCGCCTTCGGTGGAACACACGAAGCCTACGCGGGATGTCTGGCGGTCTACCAGCAGGGCGAGATACAGCTCTGTCTCAATGCCCGAGCCGTCTTCGATATAGACGCGGTTCACTTGCTTGCCCGCAGGTCCGGTCTGGTGTGTGACCAGCGTGCGGCCCAACATCTTCTTGGTTTCTTCCGCCGCTTCCTCAACGGATTTGGTCAGGCGTACACCGCCGGCATCGCCCGCGTCTGCTTCCTTGAATTTGCCCTTGCCGCGGCCCCCTGCATGGATCTGCGCTTTGACTACCCAAAGTGGGCCGTCCAGCTCTCCTGCTGCGTTTTTGGCGTCTTCCGCCTTGAGCACGACGCGTCCGTCAGACACTGGCGCGCCGTAGCTGCGTAGAAGGGCTTTGGCTTGGTATTCGTGGATGTTCATTTGAGACGGTCCCGTTTGGTTCAGTTGGTGCGGTTTATACGCGAGGTATCTAATTTTTCCTGAACACCTTTTCGCAGGTGACGGGGATAATCCAGTCAAAAGTGACATTTGTGATCACACGATAAATAGGCGTGATCACAAAATTTGGAAAATCGACCGAAGCGCGGCGAATAAGGGAAGTTGCGCAGCTAAACCGGCAAATTGTCGCGCATGGTTTTGGGGGAAAGTGCCAGTAACGGCGTGAGGTGGGTCACGATTCCGGAACTATAAGGCGCGCCCGCACACACCTGCGCGGGCGCGAAGCATTACATCGGGATCAGTGCCCAATAGTCGAGATCAAGCAGAACCGTGGGCAGATATTTGCCATCCTCGCCGCGCAGATCGAACGGCGCTCCGCCTTTGGTCGCGACAAGACGCAGGCGCAGGGCGCCAACACCGGGGGCGCTGGTCTCGGCCTTGTCCAACACTTCGGACCATGCACGGATTGTATCGCCCGACAGGCACGGATGAGCGTGGGCGCCGCCATTAAGCCCCACGACCATCTGCGCATTCGCCAGCCCGTTGAATGACAGCGCGCGCGCCATCGAGATCACGTGACCACCGTAGATCAGCCGCGAACCATCGGGGCGGGCGGACGTGTCAAAATGCACCTTGGCGGTGTTCTGCCACAGGCGCGTGGCCATCATATGCTCGGCCTCTTCGACGGTGACACCGTCAACGTGGTCGATTTTCTCGCCGACTTCGTAGTCGCCCCAGCGGTGCGGTTCTCCGGCCAGGTCAAAGTTGTAGGTGGTGAAATCGAGACCTTTCGGGATCACGAGATCTGCGGCGTCAATGGCATCGGGCAAATCGGGCACCACGGTTTCAGGTGCGGGGGCATCCACGTTGCGTTTGCGTACCATGACCCAGCGCACATACTCCATTACCCGCTCGTCATGCTGGTTCAAGCCGGTGGTGCGGACGTAGACGACGCCGGTTTTGCCGTTGGAGTTCTGCTTGAGGCCGATCACTTCGGACTGGCTGCGCAGTGTGTCGCCCGGCCAGACCGGCAGCAGCCAGCGCCCTTGGGCATAGCCGAGGTTGGCAACAGCGTTGAGCGAGACATCAGGTACCGATTTGCCGAACACCACGTGGAAGGCGATCATATCGTCCAACGGGCTGAACGGCAGGCCGCAGTCTTGCGCGAACTGATCGGAAGAATAGAGCGCGTGGCGTGCGGGGTAGAGCGCATGATATAGTGCGCGCTCGCCCATCTTGACCGTGCGCGGCACCGCGTGTGTCAGAACCTGACCAACGCTGTAGTCCTCGAAAAAATTGCCGGAGTTTGTCTTTGTCACCATCTCAGTGTGCTCCCAGTTTGGTGTCGGGCGTATAGGTGCCCTCAACCTCTTTCACGACCGACTGGCCGCAGCGCATGACACCTGCTGCGTGATCCCATGTCTGGGTCGGAGAGCCGTAGAGTTCCCATCCCTTGTTCAGGGCATCGGTGACCTTGTGGCAGAACGCGGAGGTGTCTTCCTCCGAGAGGAATCGGTAGAGCTTCATGGATACACCTGTACTCAGGAGAAGGGATTGACGCCAAGCGCGATATGGATGCCAGCGACGATGCTGAACAGTACGAGGCTGATCACGGCAAGGCGGATGTATGTCTTGCGGCCTGCGTGGGCTGGTGGGGTCCAGTTCGGCTCGGCGCGGTTGATCAGGATGACCGATCCGACAGCCCAGGCGAGCATGCCGCCAAACAGCACGATTGACGCCAGATCGCCGTTCACCAACAGGTGCGCGGCTGCCCAGACTTTAACGGCCAGCAACTGCGGGTGGCGGGTTTTATAGGCAGGCCATGCTTTCGCGCCCTTGGCTGCGCTGGAGCCATAGATCCAGAATGCAACCAGCATGGCGAGATTGTTGATCCCTGTCAGGAAAGTGGGCGGTGTCCAGACGGGTATGAAATCCGCCCCGCGGTAACCTATGATCATCAGCACCAGCGAGACGACGATGGCGATGGCCATCACTGCTTTGCCCTTGTCGCCCATGGCGGCGCGCTGGGCAGGCATGAGACGTTTGAAATAATGGGCGGCGGTCCAGAGGATCAGGCCGAGGATAAGCAGTGTCATAGGTTACTCCGAGGAAAGGGCTGCGATTGCGTCCAGCTTTGCCAGTGTTTCACGTGCGGTGGCAACATGTAGATTTTCAACGATCTTGCCGTCGACCACGGCCACACCCTGTCCTGTCGCCTCGCATTCTTCAAATGCCGCGATCTGGCGGCGGGCAAGGTCGATCTCATCCTCGGACGGTGTGAAGGCGGTATTGGCGACCTCCAGCTGCGCAGGGTGGATCAGGGTCTTGCCGTCAAAGCCCATGTCGCGGCCTTGATCACATTCGACCTTCAGGCCTTCATCGTCCTTGTAGGCATTATAGACGCCGTCAATCAGCGCGATGCCATGCGCTTTGCCCGCCAACACGCACAGGCCCAGCCCCGCCATCATCGGCAGACGGTCCGCGCGGAAGCGGGTTTGCAGATCCTTGGCCAGATCGTTGGTGCCCATGACCATGCCTTGCAGGTTCGGATGTGCAGCGATTGCAGCAGCGTTCAGCATGCCCAGCGGCGTCTCCATCATTGCCCAGAGCGGTACATCGCCGGTGATCACGGCCAGCGCATCCAGATCGGCGGGCGCGTTCACTTTGGGCAGCAGGATTGCGTCCGCGCCCATATCCTTGGCCGCGCGGGCATCCTCCGCGCCCCATTCGGTGTCCAGTCCGTTGATGCGGATGACCTTCATACGGCTACCATAGCCGCCTGTCTTGAGCGCTTCGGCCAGTGTTGCGCGGGCGGCCACCTTTTCTTCGGGGATCACTGCATCTTCCAGATCAAAAATGATCGCGTCAGCGGGCAAACCGCGTGCTTTGTCCAGCGCGCGGGGCTTGGAGCCTGGAATATAGAGGACAGAACGCAGGGGGCGGGCGATGGAGGGCATGAGGGGGGCTCCTTTGGTGGATAAGTGCGCAATAATGTTGCGCGCACAGGGGCATTTTAACAGGTAAAGTTCAAGAGAAAAGGCGCCGCAGCGCAGCAAAAACCGTGACGCAACAGTCGCCGCCCGCCCGGTTAACCCCGTTTTCAGAACTGCGCAGGCAGATTGGGATCACGTTGCGGGTGCTACCGACATGGCGGGATGCAGAAGGTAGGTGCTTTGCCAACGTCATCGTTAACACGGGCCCAGGTATGGTTTGCGGGTTAGGACCCGTTGGCAAAGCAGGGCGATCCAAGCTTTTGAAAGGGGACTTACATGACACGCACGGCAAGACTTCTCCATATTGCGGCGCTGACAACAGCGGCTGCCCTGTTTGTTGCTATGACCACTCCGGCCAGGGCACAAGCGGCCCTGAACTGCGGGCCGCGCGATTTGGTGGTGCAGCGGCTGGCTGATGGCTATGGCGAGACGCGGCAATCCATCGGTATCGGGTCGAACAATGCAGTGGTCGAGGTATACGCCAGCGCCGAGACGGGGAGTTGGACGATTCTGGTAACAACACCTGCCGGTGTGACCTGTCTTGTCGCCTCGGGGCAGGCGTTCGAGGAGGTGGCCGAGGCGCTGCCGCCCAAGGGCAGCGACGCCTGATCTCAGGTCAGCCCGTCCCAGATCAACTTGATCCCAGTGATGGTTAACAGAACGTAAGTTACTGCAAAGAAAGCGCGTTCGGGCACGGCATGGTGCGCGCGCACGCCCAGCCACGCGCCCAACAAGGCAAAGGGCGCTAGGACAAGGTTGGCCTTTGCCGTTTCCAACGTGAACATGCCGAGAAATGCGTAGGGGATGAATTTGGTGATATTCACCGCCCAGAAAATCAGGACCGACGTCGCCTGATAGCCTGTCTTGCCCAAGCCGCGTGATAAAAGGAAAACGGCCGCGGGCGGGCCGCCCGCATGGCTTACAAAGCTGGTGAACCCTACAGCCAGTCCGGCGACCAGACCCGCAGGGTCCGACATCTGTCGCGCGCCAATCCGCAGCCAGCCGCGCTTGACGCTGATCTGCCAAAATACAAACCCCACTGACACGAGGCCGATCAGCAGGCGCAGGAAGTCTGGCGAGGCAATGCGGTAGAGCGCGGCGCCCATCGCAACACCCGGCAGAGCGCCCGCAATGACCAGGCCTGCCTCGCGCAGATGCCAGCGACCCCAGTAGGGGCGCAGTGTGGACACATCTATCAGCATCAACAGGGGCAGCATCACTCCCAGCGCCAGACCCGGCTCGACCACCAGCGCCAGGACAGAGGATGCGGCAAACGCTGCGCCCGAGCCGAAGCCGCCTTTCGAGATGCCCGCAAACATCACCGCTGGTCCGGCAATCATGAAAAACCAAAGATCAAGGGTGAGCATCTGTGCCTCATGAACCGCATTGTGTGAACCAACTGTATACCAAGCATTTTTGTCTCCAACCCTTGATTGGCAGCGCGGGCACCGAAGTCTGCCAGAAGAGGTGTGTATGTCATAGATTAATCAGAGCGCATTTTCTCTTACGAAGTTGGGAACCGATGTACGGCCTGCGCGTTTGTTAAGTAGAAGATCTATAAACGAAACAACATCTTAGGAGTAATACTATGACACGTCTTCTTGCAACGACCGCCGTTCTCATGTCCCTGTCGGGTGCCGTTTACGCACAATCGGCATCCACCGCACCGACCACCGACGGTGACGCTGTAACAACCGAAAATGCGGGTTCAGGCGCTATGACGACCGATAGCGCAAACACAGATACCATGTCGACCGACAGCGCGACTGACACAAGCCCGATGGGCGAGCCAATGGAATTGGCTGGAGCAGTAGCAACGCCTACAGACTTTATGGCGTCCAACCTGATTGGCATGCGCATTTATAATGTCGAGGCCGACTACGACACGATGACCCCCATCGCAGACGGTGCAGAGACCGAATGGGATGACATCGGCGAAATCAACGACATCGTTTTGACTGCTGACGGTGAAGTCTCGGCCGTGATCTTGGGTGTCGGTGGCTTCCTCGGCATCGGCGAGCGTGATGTCGCAGTAAACATGGGCGCATTGACTGTCGTGAACGAAGAAGGGGACACCGGTGACCGCTTCTTGGTCGTGAAAACTTCTAAAGAGCAACTGGAGCAGCTCGCTGAGTTTGAACGCGGCGACATTTAACCGAGAATCGACGCTACTCCTTCGATTACCTCGTGAAGGGGTAGCGTCCGGTTGGAAACGGAAAGAAGGTCACCCTGCTGTGGGTGGCCTTTTTTTGATGTTTGCGCACACAGCCCTGTTCAGTAGCATGTGCCCGTCTTGCACGCGGGACCCGATGGGTCTATCCCGTCTCCCAACGCAAACCTCATGGAGTACTGCACAATGGCAAGAGCCAAGATTGCACTGATCGGCGCGGGTAACATCGGTGGCACACTTGCCCACCTCGCGGCTGTAAAAGAACTGGGTGACGTGGTGATGTTCGACATCGCCGAGGGTCTGCCACAAGGTAAAGCACTCGATATCGCTGAATCCGGCCCATCCGCAGGCTTTGACGCCGCGATGTCGGGCACACAGGACTATGCAGATATTGCAGGTGCAGACGTCTGCATCGTGACTGCAGGTGTTGCGCGCAAGCCGGGCATGAGCCGTGATGACCTGCTGGGCATCAACCTCAAGGTAATGAAATCCGTTGGTGAAGGCATTGCCAAGCATGCACCGAATGCGTTCGTGATCTGCATCACCAACCCGCTCGATGCGATGGTTTGGGCGCTGCGCGAATTCTCCGGTCTGCCACACGAGAAAGTCTGTGGCATGGCGGGCGTTCTTGATTCGGCACGCTTCCGTCATTTCCTTGCGGAAGAGTTCAAAGTCTCCATGCGCGATGTGACTGCATTCGTTCTGGGCGGCCACGGCGATACGATGGTGCCGCTTGTGCGCTACTCCACAGTTGCCGGTATTCCACTGCCCGATATGGTAAGCATGGGCTGGACCACACAGGAGAAACTGGACGCGATCGTCCAGCGGACCCGTGATGGCGGCGCCGAGATTGTGGGCCTGCTGAAGACTGGTTCTGCTTTCTATGCACCCGCGACTTCCGCGATCGAGATGGCCGAAGCCTATCTGAAAGACCAAAAGCGCGTTCTGCCTTGCGCAGCGTACGTGGACGGTGCTTACGGCCTTAACGGTTTCTACGTCGGCGTACCTACCGTGATCGGTGCAGGTGGTATCGAGAAGGTCGTGGAAATCTCCATGAACAAAGACGAGCAGGCGATGTTCGACAGCTCCGTCAATGCCGTAAAAGGCCTTGTTGAAGCGTGCAAAGCGATTGACGGCTCGCTGACCTGATGATGGATGCAGCAGGTGAGAGCGCGGAGCGCGAAGGTTACGCGACTGTTGTCATCACCTGCTGTAACCGGCCTGACAAGCTGGATCAGACGCTTTCCTCCATAGTGGCGTGTGATACTACTGGAATCGCAAAATTTGTGATTATCGAAGATTCGGCCTGCATGAAAAGCGCCGAAATCACGGCTCGGATTCTTGCCGACTTCCCGCACATATATCTGAAAAACGCACAAAACATTGGACAGGTGCGGTCTGTTGACCGTGCTTATGCCCATGTCAAAACGCCGTATATCTTCCACTGCGAGGAAGATTGGGTGTTTCCAAGCAGCCTGTTTCTGGAGCAGTCTCGTATTCTTCTGGATGCCTTGCCCGAGGTGCACTCGGTCATGCTGCGCGACGTATCTGAGTGGTTTGCGTTTTTTACGGATGCAACTGAACGCGAGTTTCAGGGTGTGCGCTACGTGCATGCCGATCCAAGAGCCGAGCGGCGCTGGGGTAGTTTTTCGTTCAACCCCGGACTGCGGCGCCTGTCGGATTATCTTAATTGCGCGCCGTTTGCCGAGATAGGGCCCGAGCGCGACATAAGCTTCCACCACAAAATGCGGGGCTTTTCGCTGGTGTCCCTGTGCGAGGGGGATGTGAGGCATCTCGGCAGCCTAACACCGACGGAAAAGAAAGATGAAAAAGCGCGCAAACGGAAAAAGCTCTATTTGTGGAAGTCGTTGCAGCATCGACTCCAGTTTTTGGAATTCAAATACTTTCAGTAATTTTTTTGTGATCACAGAAATTATTTGTGTGATCACAAATTTGTCGGCAAGTGAAATTTTATTGATTAATAGCGCAAACAGCTGTGCGTTTACCCGCGTGCCCCCGTGACAGCGCTGAAAAATGCGCTAGTAATGAAATCAACTAGCCACAAAGGAGCCTGATATGGCTGATGTGAACCGGGGCAATCGCCCTCTCTCGCCGCACTTGTCTATTTACCGCCCGCAGCTGACCTCGATGACGTCGATCCTGACGCGCATCACGGGCAATGCGATGCTGATTTCCGCGCTGCTGATTGTCTGGTGGTTTCTGGCCGCAGCCAGCGGGCCGGAGAGTTTTGCGACTGCAAACGGCTTCCTGACCAGCTGGTTCGGGGATATGGTCCTGTTCTTCTCTGTGCTGGGGTTGTGGTACCACACGCTGGCAGGCATTCGTCACCTGATCTGGGACAATGCAGTGATGATGGACATTCCAACAGCCGAGAAACTGGGCTGGGCCTGTATCGGTGGGTCGGTCGTACTGACACTCATCACCGTTATCGTGTTATAAGGAGAGTATTATGTCCTACATGACAGATCGCAAACGCGCCTCTGGCCTCGGTTCTGCCAAGTCCGGCACGGCGCACCACTGGTCAATGACACTCAGCTCGGTTGCCCTGCTGGTGCTGATCCCGCTGTTCGTGTTCACTTTTGGCGCGGCGCTGGGCGGCACCTACGAAGAGATCATCGCGTATTTCGGGCGTCCTTTCCCGGCTATCATCGCGGCGCTGACCATTGTGGTCAGCTTTCACCACTTTAACGGTGGTGTGCAGACGCTGATCGAGGACTATGTTCACGGGTTGGCGCAGAAAGTGTCTATCGTTGTGATGACCTGCATCAGCTACGGGGCTGCGGCGATTGGCATCTTCGCCATTGCCCGGCTGGCCCTGTAAATAGTGATCAAGCTCAGGACGGGGCCCGCATGGCGTGGTCCCGCCCGACACAAAACAACCGGATTTTCAGGCGCACGGGCGCCGCGGATACAGACTGGGTCCAGTACGATCAAACGGACAGACCCCAAGCTTTGAAGAGGGCACGATATGGCTGCTTATGAGTACGAGACCCACGAATACGACGTCGTTGTTGTAGGCGCGGGGGGCGCGGGTTTGCGCGCGACACTGGGCATGGCGGAGCAGGGGCTGCGCACTGCGTGTGTGACCAAGGTCTTCCCGACACGCTCGCACACTGTTGCGGCGCAGGGCGGCATTGCGGCATCGCTGTCCAACATGGGCCCGGACAACTGGCAGTGGCACATGTATGACACCGTCAAGGGTTCGGACTGGCTGGGCGATACAGACGCGATGGAATACCTCGCGCGTGAAGCGCCCAAGGCGGTTTATGAGCTGGAGCACTATGGCGTGCCATTCTCGCGTACCGAAGAAGGCAAGATCTACCAGCGCCCTTTCGGCGGCCACACCACCGAATTCGGCGAAGGCCCGCCCGTGCAGCGCACCTGTGCCGCCGCCGACCGGACCGGCCACGCGATCCTTCACACGCTTTATGGTCAGTCGCTGAAGCATAACGCAGAATTCTACATCGAATATTTCGCCATTGATCTGGTGATGTCCGATGACGGCGTTTGCCAAGGTGTGCTCTGCTGGAAACTCGACGATGGCACCATGCACCTGTTCAGCGCCAAGATGGTTGTGCTGGCGACAGGCGGCTATGGCCGCGCGTATTTCAGTGCCACCTCCGCGCACACCTGCACCGGCGATGGCGGCGGCATGGCGGCACGAGCTGGCCTGCCTCTGCAAGATATGGAATTCGTCCAGTTCCACCCCACCGGCATCTACGGTGCGGGGTGTCTGATTACCGAAGGCGCGCGGGGCGAGGGCGGCTATCTCACGAACTCCGAGGGTGAGCGGTTCATGGAGCGCTATGCACCGACCTACAAAGACCTTGCCAGCCGTGATGTGGTCAGCCGCTGCATGACGATGGAGATCCGTGAAGGGCGCGGTGTGGGCGACAAGAAAGACCACATCCACCTGCACCTGAACCACCTGCCGCCGGAAACGCTGGATCTGCGCCTGCCGGGCATCTCCGAATCTGCGCGCATCTTTGCGGGCGTGGACCTGACCAAAGAGCCGATCCCGGTTCTGCCGACTGTTCACTATAACATGGGCGGCATTCCAACCAACTATTGGGGTGAGGTGCTGGCGCCGACTGCGGACAAGCCTGACGCAGTCTCTCCCGGTCTGATGGCTGTGGGCGAGGCGGGCTGTGCCTCCGTGCACGGTGCGAACCGTCTCGGCTCCAACTCGCTGATCGACCTTGTGGTCTTTGGCCGCGCCGCCGCGATCCGTGCGGCACAGATTGTGGATCCGAAAACCGCCGTTCCGACGCCCAACCAGAAATCCATCGACGCGGCGTTCGATCGTTTCGACGCGCTGCGCTACACAAAGGGTGCCACGCCTACGTCCGAACTGCGTCTGGAAATGCAGCAGACCATGCAGGCCGACGCGGCGGTGTTCCGTACCGACAAAACGCTGGCTGAAGGCGAAGAGAAGATGAAGGGCGTTGCAGCGAAGATGGCTGATCTCAAAGTCACCGATACCTCGCTTGTCTGGAACTCGGACCTGATGGAGACGCTGGAGCTGACCAATCTGATGCCGAACGCCGTGGCCACCATCACCGCAGCCGCAGCGCGCAAGGAAAGCCGTGGCGCGCATGCGCATGAGGACTATCCGGACCGTGATGACACCAACTGGCGCAAGCACAGCCTGATCTATTTCGACGGCGACAAGGCGAGCCTTGATTTCCGTCCCGTACACCTCGACCCGCTGACCAAGCAGGACGAAGGCGGGATTGATATGAAGAAAATCGCGCCGAAGGCACGGGTCTACTAAGCATGAACGTAGCGGTGCAGCCTCTCACCACATGGCCGCAGGCGGGGTTCACCCCTGTCTGCGCGTTTCAGGTGTTCGGCATGCGCCGCTCGGGCAACCACGCGATTATCGACTGGCTGATGCGCAACGCGCCGGATACCGCGACGGGGGGCGTGTTCTACAACAACTGCAAGTTCGGCAAGAACCCGCAGCGGGCATATGGTTCTCTCGACATCTATAATGCCGCGCGAGACGTGCTGCCCCACAGGGATATAGGAGATCCTGCGCGGATTTCCGAGGCCGGGGCGAACCCGATGGCGATCGTATCCTATGAGGACCGGATGCCGCAGCCCGCAGGCCTGCCGCAGCGTGCCAGCAATGGCATGGTCGATGGGGATTTCACCCGACAGATCATCATCTACCGGAGCTTTCTGAACTGGTCAGCGTCCCTGCTGGCCAAGATCAAGAAGAACACAGGCTTTGGTGCGACTGACAGGATGCGGATCATGGCGCTGGCTTTTGGCACTTATGTGCAGGGGTTGGACCGGATCGCAGAGGCAGACGATATCACTGCGATCTGCTATGACGACTGGATGACAAGCCAAGACTACCGCGCCAGTATCCTCACCGGATTGGGCCTGCCGCAACGCGATCTGAGCCGCGGCAAGGTGCAGCGGTTCGGTGGGGGATCGTCCTTCCAGAAGAAGACAACGGATGTGGACAAGCTCAACACCGTTTCCCGCGATGAGGCGATGGCGGATGATCCAGAATACCAGCTACTGCTGTGGACTGCTGCCCATGATCTGGCGTTTATGGAGCGGATTATCCCACATTTCGAGCAAGATGCAGAGCGTTTGGCCGGTCTGGCCGAAACAGCAAAGCTGCATATGAAACTACCGCCCAGAGAGGTCTCCCCATGATCCGGTTATTGATTTTGACCAGCGCGCTGGCGCTTGCCGCCTGTGCGGAAGTGGAAAGCGCGGTGGATAGAACCGGCCGTCAGGCGGCCACCTCTGCCGTGACAGAAACGATCGCCATCAACTTTCCGCAGGTGCCCAAGCCGCTGATCGAAGCTTTCACCGGTTGCGTGATCGACAACGCGCAAGCGGTCGAGGTCCGCGAACTTGCCAAGGATTCGGTGGTGGGCGTGGATCAACAAACCATCGAGGTGGTGCGTAGCATTCTTGCACGCCCCGAAACACAAAACTGCGTGCGTACCCGTGCCACATCGGTTCTCTGACGCAGCATCCATAAGATAACGAATAGAAGACTTTCCGGCCCCCGCGCCGGCTGACCACAAAGGAACAGCATCATGGTACAACTGACGCTCCCCAAAAACTCCCGCATGACCAGCGGTAAAACATGGCCGAAGCCTGCGAATGCCAAGAACCTGAAGGAATTCCACATTTATCGCTGGAACCCTGACGACGGCAAAAATCCGTCGGTGGACACGTATTTCGTAGATCTGGACGATTGCGGCCCGATGATTCTGGACGCGATCATCAAGATCAAGAACGAGATCGACCCGACACTGACCTTCCGCCGCTCCTGCCGTGAAGGCATCTGTGGCTCCTGTGCGATGAACATCGATGGCATCAACACGCTGGCCTGTACCTATGGCATGGCCGAGGTCAAAGGCGTGGTGAAGATCTATCCGCTGCCGCACATGCCGGTGATCAAGGACCTGATCCCCGACCTTACGCACTTCTACGCCCAGCACGCTTCGATCAAACCATGGCTGGAGACGGAAACACCGGCACCTGCCAAGGAATGGAAGCAGTCGGTCGAGGATCGCTCCAAACTGGATGGCCTTTACGAGTGCATCATGTGCGCCTGCTGCTCCACCTCCTGCCCCAGCTACTGGTGGAACGGCGACCGCTACCTCGGACCCGCAGCGCTGCTGCACGCTTACCGCTGGATCATCGACAGCCGCGATGAAGGTACGGGCGAGCGTCTGGACGAGCTCGAGGATCCGTTCAAGCTCTACCGTTGCCACACGATCATGAACTGCGCCAAGACATGCCCCAAGGGCCTGAACCCCGCGCTGGCGATCAGCCAGATCAAGAAGCTGATGGTCGAGCGGACTGTTTAAGCCTGCGCCATGTTCGGCTGGCTGAAAAAAATGACGGGCGGCGCGCGCAAACCAGCGCCGCCGCCCGTCCCGCAAGGGCCGCTGCCCGAGGCGGACCTGAGGCTCGCGATGGAGCGTTTGTGCGCGCCGCTGATCTTCTCCAAACCTGCAAATATTGATCCTTTCGCGACCATGTTCGGAGCCGTGCGTCTGGAACGCAAAGGAGAGCTGTGGCCGAATTGCAATGGCACGCCGATGTGGCCGCTATGCCAGATCAACCTGATGCAAGCGCCTGAGCGTCCCGATGCGCTCCGCGATCTGTCATTGATCACGCTGTTCATATCTGCGGATCATGCCCGCGCGCCTACGCGGATCATAGATACCGCCAAGCCCGATTCTTCCGACACATGGGCGTTGCGCAGCTATTCCACGCTTGAGGGGCTCACGATTCCACGGGCGTCGGCTCATGGCAGTCCCTTGCTTCCCCGACTGGGGGAGTGGGCAGAGCCAGGAGCCGACTATGCGAACCACGATATGGCGGGTCATGTAATTGATACCGAAGCGAATGATATTCACGCCTATGACTGGTGCCAGACCCTCGCCATAACAAAACTGGGTGGCTGGCCTGCTACGGTCCAATCCGAGCCATGGTGGGACTACCAGTCGACGACGGATACATGGGATTTTGTGCTACAGATCGAGAGTGAGCCAAAAGCGGGCTGGCACGGTTGGGGCGACGGCGCGGCCTTCATCGCGCGTTCGCGCGAGCGTCCGAGTCTGTGGGCCATTGACGTGCAGTTTACCTGATGCTGATCCTGTTGCTCCCTCTTGTCTTTGCCGGAGTGGTCTATTTTGCCTGGCGCGGACGGGCTGTACGCGGTTGCCGCTGGCGCGCAGACAGCACCCGCGACAAGGGCAGCCTGCGGATGTACCACTGCACCAGTTGTGGCGCCGAGGCTTTTACCGCCACCAAAGGCCCGCCCGCCCTGTGCAAGAAGGGTGTCGGCGGCAAGGGGGTGTGACCCTCGCGTCACCCTCGACAGGGCGTTCCCGCCGCGTGTAGCCTGCGTGCACCAGCAAGGAGCGGGTCATGGGCGATTTTTCGGCAGATGTGATCATCATTGGTGCGGGCCTCGCCGGCATGACCGCCGCGCATGAGGCCGTATTGCGGGGGCGCCGCGTTCTGCTGATGGATCAGGAAGGCCCGCAAAGCCTCGGGGGCCAAGCGTTCTGGTCGCTGGGTGGTTTGTTTCTGGTGGACAGCCCTGAACAGCGCCGCCTTGGCATCCGCGACAGTGCGGAACTGGCGTGGAGTGACTGGCAAGGCTCTGCGCAATTTGACCGCGCGGAGGATGCAAACCCGCGCCTCTGGGCTGAGAGGTTTGTGGAGTTTGCCGCAGGCGATATGCGTGGCTGGCTACATGGCCTTGGCATGCGCTGGTTTCCGGTGGTCGGCTGGGCAGAACGGGGCGGCGCGCTGGCAGGGGGGCATGGCAACTCGGTCCCGCGGTTTCATATCACTTGGGGCACCGGTACCGGCGTGGTAAAACCCTTCGCTGCGCTGATGGTGCGTTATGCGGCAGAGGGGCGGCTGAAGCTGGCGTTCCGCCATCGGGCGAACGGGCTGATTGTAGAGAACGGCGTTGTCAGAGGTGTCACCGGCGACGTGCTGGAAGACTCCGATGCCGCCCGTGGCGTTTCGACTTCGCGCAAGATCACCGGTGCGTTCGAGCATCGCGCGGAGGCGGTGATCATCACCACCGGCGGCATCGGCGGCAATCACACACTGGTGCGCAAGCACTGGCCCGCACGTATGGGACGTGCGCCCAAGGTAATGGTGGCAGGCGTCCCTGATTATGTTGATGGCCGTATGCATAGCATTGCTGCCAAAGCGGGTGCAGGCCTGATCAACGAGGACCGCATGTGGCATTATTGCGAGGGTGTGCAAAACTGGAACCCGATCTGGCCCAACCATGGCATCCGCATCCTTCCCGGCCCGTCCTCCATTTGGTTCGACGCCAAGGGCAAGCGGATGGAGGCGCCCTATATGCCGGGCTTTGATACTCTTGGTACCCTTAAAAGAATTCTGAGCGCGGGCGAGCACAGCTGGTTTATCCTCACGCAAAAGATCATCGAGAAGGAATTCGCCCTCTCGGGGTCCGAGCAGAACCCTGATTTGACCGATGGCGGTTGGCGCGAGGTGCTGAGCGCGCGTCTGGGCAAAGGGGCAACACCTGCGGTCGAGGCGTTCAAGGAGAAAGGCGCGGATTTCATCGTAGCAGATGATCTGGACACACTGGTCGCGCGGATGAATGCGCTGACCCCGCAGGCGCCGGTCAAGCTCGATGACATTCGCGCCCAGATCCGCGCGCGCGATTTGCAACTCGACAATCCGTTCTGCAAAGACGCGCAGATCACTGCCATACGCGGCGCGCGCACCTACAAAGGTGACAAGCTGATCCGTACGGCCAAGCCGCACGCCATTCTGGACCCGGCCAATGGCCCACTGATTGCTGTGCGTCTTAATGTGATCACCCGAAAATCCCTTGGTGGATTGCATACTGATTTGCTGGGCCGCGTCCTGACCCCCGCCGGTGACGTGCTCGACGGACTTTTTGCTGCGGGCGAGGCATCAGGCTTTGGCGGCGGCGGCTATCACGGCTATAATGCGCTTGAGGGGACGTTCCTTGGCGGATGCCTCTTTTCCGGACGTATTGCAGGACAAAACGCATGAACACACCCAAAGACGCCGCGGCCCGCCGCGCAATTGCTCCCGTCATCTGCTATCCGGTAGAGACATTGCCCGCTCCCGATATGACAATGCTGGACGCGGCCCGCACGACGTTGACCAAAACCGGCGAAGTCCTTGTGCCGCTCCGTGATGCGGCTACTTTTTCCGTGCCGGCGGGACATTTCTTTCGCATTACCAGCGTGGAGGGGGCCCAAGTAGGTGATCTCAACCTATGGAATGCAAACGATCTGTCCGAGCGGTTCTACTCCGGCAAAACCCGCGCCCTGCATGGCACCCATATCACCCGTGGCCATCGTATGTGGTCCAGTTTCCCTACGCTGCGGCCCATGGCTACGCTGACCCATGACAGCCTTGCGTGGTACGGCAAGGATGATTTTGGCGGCTCTGTGCATGATGTGATCGGCACGCGCTGTGACCCCTACACCCACAACCTTCTGTCGGGGGATCAGTATCACCACTGTTGCCACTCCAACCTCACGCGCGCGCTGGCGGATCATCTGAGTATCTCTCGGGCAGAGGCCGAGCCCCATGTTCATGATGTTCTGAATGTCTTCATGTGCACAGGGTTCACGCGCGATACGGGGCAGTATTTCATGAAAGCCAGCCCGGTGCGCCCAGGTGATACGCTGGAATTCTTCGCCGAGATTGACCTGCTGGGTGCGCTTAGCGCCTGTCCGGGTGGCGATTGCAGCACGGTTCATTCCTCCGATCGTGCGCAATGCCACCCGTTGCTGGTCGAAACGTTCAAGCCGGAAGCGCAAGCACTTGCCGACTGGACCCCGCCGCCAGCCAACAGATACGATCGTTCACACGGAGGCTGATCCGCTTCTTCAATGTGCCAATAAACTCAATCCCGTCCGCGCGACAGGTTCACCCTTCGTTAAAGGCCGCCTCCAGCGCGATCTCCACCATGTCGCCAAACGAGCGCTCGCGCTGGTCGGCGGGCAGTGCCTCGCCGGTTTGCAAATGGTCCGATACTGTCAAAACTGCCAGCGCACGGCGACCATGGCGTGCGGCCAGCGTGTAAAGCTCTGCCGCCTCCATCTCGACGGCCAGAATGCCGTGACGCACCATCTGTTCGTCCAGATCGGGGCGTTCTGCGTAAAAGACATCCGAGGAATAGATACCGCCGACATGGGTCTTGGTCCCCTTGGCCTCGGCTGCCGTTACGGCCGCTTTCAGCAGTCGCCAATCCGCACAGGGCGCGTAGTTCATCTCGCGCAGGATCGCAGACGAGGGCGAGGTTATGGTGCTGGCCGTCATAGCGATGATTACATCGCGGATGCCCACATGTGGCTGCATCCCGCCACAGGATCCGATCCTGATCAGCGTCTGCGCATCATAATTGGTGATCAACTCGTTGGCGTAGATCGACAGGGACGGCATTCCCATGCCGGAGCCTTGAATGGTCACGCGGTGCCCGCGCCACGTGCCTGTAAAACCCAGCATGCCGCGTACTTCGTTGACCAGTTCGGCGTCTTCCAAGAACGTTTCGGCTGCCCAACGCGCGCGGTAGGGGTCACCGGGCATCAAAACGGTTTGTGCAATCTGGTCCGGTGCCGCGCCGATGTGAATGGTCATATCTGATCTCCTGCAAAGTTACCGCCAGAGTGCCCAGCATATGCCGCAGGGACAAGCCCTGCCGCAGTTCTGCTCGATGCGCGAAAGAAATTTTTAACGTGAATATTCTTTTTGGTCCAAGGCTGGGACCTATTTCGGCTTCACGCGGGAGTAGCGGATATCCGCTGGAATTCCCGCGCGAAGCGAAATTAGTTTCGTGTAGTTCTAAATTTCCATCGTCGAAGGATCGATTCCTTTTTCCACAGCATCGCGATACCAATTCGGCTGGCGGCCTTTTCCGGTCCATGTATTGGACGGATTGGTCGGGTCGGCGTATTTTGGTTTCGACGGTTTCGCAGGCTTTTTCTGGGCTTTAACTTTCGTGGGTTTGGACGGTTTTTCATCGCCCAACTCATTGAGAGAAAATCCGAATTCTGCTGCGGCACGCTCTGCAGCCTTTCGGGCATCGCGCCTGTCACGTGCTTGCGCCGACAGTAGGGCCTTCTTTACATCCGCCAAGAGCTTCTCGAGCTCTTTGCGGCTCATCGATTTAAGATCAAATGTCATCGGATAAGGTCTCCTTAATATCCTAAAAGTCCTTTACCCGATGATAATGAAAAAAACAGCCCCACTGATTGCGGTGCTGGCTATTCGGCAGCAACAGGTTCCGGATCCACCAGTGTTACGATATCGGCCATAATCGTATTCAGTTCGAAATCCTTGGGTGTATAAACCCGTGATACGCCCATCGCCAAAAGCCGTTTTGCATCTTCGTCCGGAATAATACCGCCGACAATGACTGGAATATGGCCAAGCCCTGCCTCGCGCATTTGCGCCATCAAGTCCTCCACCAGCGGAATATGCGAACCGGACAGGATCGATAGCCCCACAACATGCGCCTCGTCCTGCTGTGCAGCGGCGACAATCTCGGAGGGGGTGAGGCGGATGCCCTCATAGGCAATGTCCATGCCGCAATCGCGGGCGCGCACGGCAATCTGTTCGGCGCCGTTGGAATGGCCATCAAGGCCGGGCTTGCCCACTAGGAATTTCAGGCGGCGGCCCAAACGGTCGCTTACGGCATCCACCGCCGCGCGCAGATCGTCCAGCCCTTCGGTCTTGTTCGAGCGGCCAGTGCCAACGCCGGTTGGCCCGCGGTATTCGCCGTGAACGGCGCGCATTTGCTCAGCCCATTCGCCGGTGGTAACACCGGCCTTTGCGGCAACAATAGAGGCGGGCATAATGTTACGCCCGGCTTCCGCAGCGGCGCGCAGGTCTTTCAGTGCGGCGTTCACCTCGCCCTCGTTGCGCTGGGCGCGCCATGCGTTGAGGCTGTTGATTTGCTGGGCTTCTACGGCGGGGTCCACCACCATGATACCACCGTCGCCTGTCATCAGCGGCGAGGGTTCGCCCTTCTGCCATTTGTTCACGCCCACAACGATGGTCTCGCCCGCCTCGATCCGGCCCAGACGGTCGGCGTTGCTGTCCACAAGGCGGGATTTCATATAGTCGATGCCGTCAATGGCACCGCCCATGCTGTCGATATGGGCGAGCTCGGCACGCGCGCCTGCCTTCAGTTCTTCGACCTTTGCGTCTACGGCAGGGTTGCCTTCAAACAGGTCGTCGAACTCCAGAAGATCGGTTTCATAGGCAAGGATTTGTTGCATGCGCATGGACCATTGCTGGTCCCATGGGCGCGGCAGGCCAAGCGCCTCGTTCCACGCAGGCAACTGCACAGCGCGGGCCCGCGCCTTTTTGCTCAGCGTCACGGCAAGCATCTCGATCAGGATACGGTAAACGTTGTTTTCGGGTTGTTGTTCGGTCAGGCCGAGGGAGTTAACCTGCACGCCGTAGCGGAAGCGGCGGTACTTGGGGTCTGTCACGCCATAGCGTGTCTCGCAAATCTCGTCCCACAGATCGACGAAGGCGCGCATTTTGCACATCTCGGTCACAAAACGGATGCCCGCGTTCACGAAGAACGAGATACGACCGACGAGAGCGGGGAAGTCTTCCTCGGCTACGCGGGGGCGCAGCTGGTCCAGCACGGCGGTTGCGGTAGCCAGAGCGAAAGACAGTTCTTGCTCCGGCGTCGCGCCTGCTTCTTGCAGATGGTAGGAACACACGTTCATCGGGTTCCATTTGGGCACAGAAGTGTAGCAATACTCCGCCACGTCCGCGATCATCTTGAGCGAGGGGGCAGGGGGACAGATATACGTTCCGCGCGACAGATACTCCTTGATCAGGTCGTTCTGCACGGTGCCTTGCAGCTTGGACACATCCGCGCCCTGCTCCTCGGCCACGGCAATATAGAGCGACAGCAGCCAGGGCGCTGTGGCGTTGATGGTCATGGAGGTGTTCATCTGCTCCAGCGGGATATCCTTGAAGAGCGTGCGCATGTCACCCAGATGGCCTACAGGCACACCGACCTTGCCTACTTCGCCACGGCTGAGGACGTGATCACTGTCATAGCCCGTTTGCGTAGGCAGATCGAACGCCACCGACAGGCCTGTCTGACCCTTGGCAAGGTTATTGCGGTAGAGCTCGTTTGACGCCTCGGCGGTGGAGTGGCCCGCGTAGGTGCGGATCAGCCAGGGGCGGTCTTTTTGTGGAGCTTCGATCATGGCGGGCCTCTCTGAATCGGTTCTGCAACATTGTTGCGTTACTTGGTAGGTATAGGAAACTTTCGGCAACTGTCAATTCGCCGCAGCGCGGCATCCGACGTCAGGCCGTCCAGACCATCGGTGTTGCGCTGGAAAATCCGAAGAGCCAGCGCAGAGGGCCGATGTGCTGGACATCCCCTGCCACAAACCCTTCGCGGGTATAAAGCGCGCGGGCGCGCGGATTAATGTCGATCACGTCAAGACGCACATGGGCTAGGCTGCGGACGCGTGCTTCGGCCTTGATTGCACGCAGTAGGGCGGTGCCTACGCCCAAGCCGCGCGCCTCGGCGTCTACACAAATGCCGTCCATCAACAGCGTGTCCGGCTCCAGATCCCGCTCCAGCAACCCCAGAAGCGGGCCCTTCCACAGCGCACCTAACCATCCGTAGTGCTGTGCGATATCCTGCATGCCTCCGCCGGTCAGTGCGCCTTTTGCTGTCTTGAAGCCTGCCACGCCGATCACCTTGCCCTCCAGGCTCCGCGCGATCAGGGCGAAGTCCGGCGAGATGATTTGCGCGAAAAAAGCCTGCGCGCGATCGTCCGGTCCCAAGATGCGCCCGAGCTTGGTCGAAAACGCTTGCCAGTAAAGGCGCGCGACGTCCACGCGTTCTGCATCCGAAAAGCCTGCGGATATGGAGAATTCCGACATCTGACACCTCTATTATCGCGAGTTAGTTATTGTCCTAAGCGCCGCGCGCTGCAAGGGTATGGGCCATGACGCAAACTGTGCAGCTTCCCCTTTGGCTTTTTATCCTGATCGTGCTGTTTGCCGCCGTGACAGCGCTCAGCCACTTCCTGTTACCGTCGGTACGCTGGTTCTTCCGGCGCCGTTTCGAGAAAGCCGTCGCGCGGCTGAACACGCGGCTCAAGCGCCCGATCCAGCCGTTCAAGCTGGCGCGCAGGCACGATATGATCGAGCGGCTGATCTATGATCCCGAAGTCTCGCGCGAGATTGCGCATTATGCAGAACATAACAAAGTCCCCGAGGCGGTCGCCTTCCAGAAGGCGCGCGCCTACGCACGCGAGATCGTGCCAAGCTTTTCCGCCTTTGCCTATTTCAGCTTTGCAATGCGGGTAGCCAAGATCCTTGCCGAAGCTGTTTATCGCATCCGTACCGCACCCCAGAACGATGTGATCTTTGCCGCCATCCCGGAAGATGCCACGCCCGTGTTTGTGATGAACCATCGCAGCAACATGGATTATGTGCTGGTGACTTATCTGGCCTCCAAAACCTCGACACTGTCCTATGCGGTGGGGGAATGGGCGCGGGTCTGGCCGTTGTCCGCGCTGATCCGCATGTGGGGGGCGTATTTCATCCGTCGCACGTCGCGCGGGGCGCTCTACCGCAAGGTCCTGTCTCGCTACGTGCAAATGGCGACAAATGGTGGTGATACGCAGGCGTTTTATCCCGAAGGGGGGCTGAGCCTGACGGGAGCCTTGCAGCCGCCCAAAGTGGGGCTGTTGAGCTATCTCGTCGACGGGTTTGACCCCGAAGGCGCACGCGACATCGTGTTTGTGCCGGTGGCGATCAACTATGACCGTGTGCTGGAGGACCGCGTGCTGATGGCGGCGCATGCGCGCGGGGACCGGCGCTTTGGCGCGCGGATCTCTGTGGTGGTGGTATTCATCCTGCGCAAGCTCTGGCGGCGCTTGCGCGGTCACGACACACGGTTCGGTACTGCTGCCGTCGCCTTCGGCGATCCGGTTAGTTTGCGCGCTTTTGGCAAGGTAGATAACGTCGACGGCCTGTCGGTGCAGTTGATGGGCAGGATCGAGGCAGTGATGCCGGTATTGGGTGTACCTTTAGTAGCAACCGCGCTGCTGGATCATGGGCCGATGGGGGTGATGGAGTTGGAAGCTGTCGTGGCCCGGATTTTGCGACAGATTCCTGCGCGCAGCATCGCGGTGGACCAGAATGATCTGGGTGGCGAAATTGCCCGTGCGTGTGGCCACATGGCGCAGCACGGGCTGATCGCGCAGCAAGAAGGGGTTTGGTCCACTCAGGAGGGGCAAACGGATGCCATGCAATTTTATGCAAATTCCATTGCACATTACCTCAACGAGGCGCATGAATTGGATAATGCTGCAGGTGCGAAGGATTTTTCTGCACCCGCTGGGTCATAAAGTTACAAAAAAGATACTCCAGAGGTTGCAATATTTCGCGACCACTCGTAATCATGCCTTAGAACGCCGCGATTCTGCACTGCGGCACCCCATTTTGCAGGAGACCGACATGGCACTGGACACAACTATCGCGCAATATGACGCCCCTGAGAAGGACCTCTACGAAATGGGTGAAATGCCACCCATGGGCTACGTGCCAAAGCAGATGTACGCATGGGCGATCCGCCGCGAGCGCCATGGCGAACCGAATACAGCGATGCTGGAGGAAGTGGTCGATGTGCCCGAACTCGACAGCCAGGACGTGCTTGTCCTCGTGATGGCGGCAGGCGTTAACTACAACGGTGTATGGGCTGCACTCGGCACCCCGATCAGCCCTTTTGACGGTCACAAGCAGCCCTATCACATTGCCGGTTCCGACGCGGCGGGCATCGTCTGGGCTGTGGGCGACAAGGTCAAGCGCTGGAAGGTTGGCGACGAAGTGGTCGTGCATTGCAACCAGGACGATGGCGACGATGAGGAATGTAACGGCGGCGACCCGATGTACTCGCCAACCCAGCGCATCTGGGGCTATGAGACGCCCGACGGCTCGTTCAGCCAGTTCACCCGTGTGCAGAGCCAGCAGTTGATGCCACGTCCCAAGCACCTGACGTGGGAAGAGAGTGCTTGCTACACGCTGACACTGGCGACCGCTTACCGGATGCTCTTCGGTCATGAGCCGCATGACCTCAAGCCCGGCCAGAACGTGCTGGTCTGGGGTGCGTCCGGTGGGCTTGGCTCCTACGCGATCCAGTTGATCAATACGGCGGGCGCTAACGCCATCGGTGTGATCTCGGACGAGAGCAAGCGCCAGTTTGTTATGGATCTGGGTGCGAAAGGCGTGCTGAACCGCAAGGACTTCAACTGCTGGGGCCAGATGCCCACGGTGAACACGCCCGAGTATAACGACTGGCTGAAAGAGGCGCGTAAGTTCGGCAAGGCGATCTGGGACATTACCGGTAAGGGTATCAGCGTTGATATGGTGTTCGAGCACCCCGGCGAAAGCACGTTCCCTGTCTCTACCCTCGTGGTGAAAAAGGGCGGCATGGTTGTCATCTGCGCCGGCACCAGCGGTTTCAACTGTACCTTCGACGTGCGCTATATGTGGATGCACCAGAAGCGCTTGCAGGGGTCGCACTTTGCCCACCTCAAGCAGGCGTCCGCGGCCAACAAGCTGATGATGGAGCGCCGCCTGGACCCGTGCATGTCAGAGGTGTTTGCCTGGAACGATCTGCCCGAAGCGCACATGAAGATGCTGCGCAACGAGCACAAGCCCGGCAACATGTCCGTGCTTGTGCAATCGCCGAAAACTGGCCTGCGCACTCTGGAAGACGCGCTGGACGCCCGCAAATAAAGCGACCCGCTTCTTGGACAACGGCCCGATGCCCCGCGAATCACCACAGGTTCGCGGGGCATTCACGTTTTGGAGATGGATTGTCTGTATTCAATACCTTGGAAATCGCACACTCCCCATTTTTGGGGAGTGGAAATACGCGAATGGCGCGGCCCGAATTGGCTGTGCTATGGTTTTGTTAACGATCTGTTAACAACTTCTAGGGAAACATCAGAATGCGGAATGACTGGATTTTGGACGTTCTTGCCGATTTGCGTGTCTTTGCACAGGCCAATGATCTGCCCCTACTGGCAGAGCAGTTGGACGATACTGCCTTGATCGCAACGGCCGAGTTCGCAGCAAAGAGCGAAAGGTCTGCCAAGCATGGGCTTGCAGGTGAAGATGGACCAGCTGGAGGCGATCCTGTCCGTATTGGAGCGGGCGGACAGCCTTGACGACATCCAGAATGTCACGGAAGCGCTGACGGACCATTATCAGGTCAGACATATCGTCTATCACTGGGTCGATTCCAAAGGGGATCAATACGGGTGCGGCACCTATTCTGATGCGTGGCGCCAGAAATATATCGAAGAGACCTATCTGCGGATCGATCCTGTTGTTCAGGGATGCTACCAGCGGTTCCACCCCGTTGACTGGAAAAGACTGGACTGGTCCGGCAAGGCTGTGCGCGAGTTTGCCAAAGTCTCGGTGGAATACGGTGTTGGCAATCAGGGATTTTCCGTGCCGATCCGTGGCCCCAACGGCCAGTTTGCCCTCTTTACCGTCAACCACAGCTGTGATGACGAAATCTGGGCGGCCTTCATAGAAGACAATCGCCGCGACCTGATCCTGATCGCCCACTATTTCAACGAAAAAGCGCTGGAGTTCGAGCCGGACCGCAAGCCCGAACAGCAGCAGCCGCTGTCCCCGCGCGAGGTGGATGCGATGACGCTGTTGGCCATCGGGTACAGCCGCGCTCAGGTCGCCAGCAGCCTTTCGATTTCCGAGCATACGCTGCGCGTCTACATCGAAAGTGCACGGTTCAAACTGGGTGCGTTGAACACCACCCATGCGGTAGCCAAGGCGATGAGCCGTGGGTTGATCGTAGTCTGACGCAGTAACCGCAACCGTTGCGGTACCCGCAGCATGACCGCGCGCAGTGTGCGGGCGCTATTAACCACCCGACAACTACCCCTGCGTACATTGTTTGTACCAACGGGGAGCTTTCTTATGCTGCGATATATTTATGCCGACCAACTGGATCAGGTGCCTCGCCTGCGGGACGAGATGTTCACCCACCGCGCCGACCAGTTCCGCACACGTCTCGGCTGGGATGTCTCCGTGGATGCGCAGGGGCATGAGCGTGACGAATATGATGATCTGAACCCACTCTATGTCATCTGGGAAACGGCCGACGGCGGGCACGGCGGATCGAGCCGGTTTTTGCCAACCACAGGGCCGGTGATGGTGAACGACCATTTCAGCCATCTGCTGTCCGGCCCAATCCGCAGCCCGCTGATCTGGGAATGTACACGGTTCTGTATGGCGCCCGGTCAGGGCCCCAATGTTGCTGCAGCGCTGATGCTGGGCGGGGGCGAGTTGATGAACGGCTTTGGCATCCGCCATTTTGTGGGTGTGTTCGATGCGCGCATGGTGCGGATCTACAGCCGCGTGGGCTCGTCTCCCGAGGTGCTGGGCACCATGGGTGAAGGACGCGAGGCGATCAGTGTCGGTCTGTGGGAGTTTGAGGCCGAGGCGCAAAAGCGGGTAGCCACCCGCGCGGGTATTTTACCTGCCCGCAGTCGTGCGTGGTTTGAACGCGCCTTCGGTCCTGAACTCGCTATGGAATTTGCCGCTAGCGCCTGAACGGCACTGGTCCCCGCCGTGTCATGGGCTTAATGTCAGCCCATGACACAGGACCTCATATACTCCGACGATCAGGCTGCCGCCCATGACGCCGTCTGCGCGATGTTGAAATCCGCAGGCATCAGTCTGGAGGATGATCTGCTGATGCCGCCGAAGGGCGATAAACCGCAGGTGATGGCAGTGACCGGTAAGGCGGGGTCTGGCAAGACCCTGCTGCTGGCCGAGCTTTACCGCGCGATGGAGGCTGCGGGCGTCGAGATCGTTTCGGGTGACTATGAAAGCAAGAAGCGCAAGGACAAGCGCACGCTGGCGATCCTCGCCCCCACCAATAAGGCGGCGAGTGTCCTGCGGTTGCGCGGCGTGCCTGCGACCACGATCCACCGCATTCTCTATACCCCCGTCTATGACCCTGAATATGAACGGATCGCCGAATGGCTGGCGGGCAGCGGTGAGCGTCCGGTAGATGTGGAAGGGCTGACAGAACTGGCGCTGGACCGCGCTTTTGCCTTTTACCAGAATAACAAATCAATCCCCGGTGCTCTGGCCGCCGCCGGTCTGCGCGGCAGCGATTTCATCACTGGCTGGAAACGGCGCGAGGAGCCGCTGGACATCGGATTTGTCGATGAGTCCTCCATGCTGGACGACAAACAGTTCGAGGATCTCAAGGAAATTTTCCCGACGCTTCTGCTGTTCGGTGATCCGGCACAGCTGGCCCCTGTGGGCCAGTCCGGCACGATGGTGTTTGAGAAGCTGCCTTCGAGCCGCGTGATGAACCTCAACCGGATTTTTCGGCAGGAGGCGGACAACCCGATCCTTGATCTGGCGCATGCGCTGGCCGATCCCGACATCGGGTTTGAGCAGTTCGAGCGTATGGTCGAAGACGCCGCCAAGCGCGATCCCCGCGTGGTTTGGGGCCAGCGGGTGGAAGTTGACCTCATGGCCCGCTCACCCGTGCTGGTTTGGCGCAATGCCACACGCATTCGCCTTATCAACGCCTTTCGCAACGTACACGGAGCCCCCGAAGATGCGCTGGTCGAGGGTGAGCCGCTGATTTGTGACGGGATTGAGCTGCCGCTGAAGCATCGTAAAAAGCGTCTCGATCTGGAGGCGCGTGGTCTGATCAAGGGCGCGCAGGTGGTGTACCTCGGGGCAGGGCGCAAGCCGGGTTTCTCGCGCCTGCATGTGGTAGGCGCAGAGGACCCTCAGGTGAGTGCGGCCAGCATCGTTAAGATCGAGAAGCCAGACGAGGAAGAACCCTTTATCCCTTTCGCCGCCCGCATGGGTGCAACGTTCCTGCACGGTGCGGCAGTGACCATACACAAGGCGCAGGGCAGCCAATGGGACACAGTGCAGGTCTTTGCGCCAGACCTCTATGCCGCCGCGCGGATGGGCCGGATGGAGGCGGGGCAACCCCTGTGGAAGCGGCTGGCCTATGTCGCAATCACCCGCGCACAGGACCGGCTGATCTGGGTGGTGCGAAACCGCCTGTCGAAACCGTCCTACGCACTTACAGTGGATGATCTGCGCGCAGCCCCCGCAGCTGCACTAACGCTGGACGCAACAGAGGAGGAATTCGGATGAAGTCGATCCTGATCACAGGGGCCAGCTCGGGCATCGGGCATTCCACGGCCAGGCTGTTTTTGGAAAATGGCTGGCGCGTCGGGCTGGTGGCACGGCGGGCCGACCGGCTGGAGGCCTTGGCGCAGGACCACGCAAACGCTGTTGTTCTGCCCGCCGACGTGACCGACGCGCAGGCGATGGCAGAGGCCTTTGCCCGCTTTGGCGACCTCGATGTGCTTTTCAACAACGCAGGCATCTTCGGCCCCTCCGCTCCGATTGACGAGGTTGCGTTGGAGGATTGGGACCGTGTGCTCGCGGTCAATCTTGGTGGCATGTTTATCGCCGCGCGGCTGGCCTTTGGCGCAATGCGCAAGACGGGGCGAGGCGGTCGGATCATCAACAACGGCTCGATCTCGGCCCATACGCCGCGGGAAAATTCGATCTGCTACACGACCACCAAACACGCGATCACGGGGCTGACCAAATCACTGGCGCTGGACGGGCGGCCCTTTGACATCACGGCGGGCCAGATCGACATCGGCAATGCGGAAAGCGAGATTGTTGCGGGGTTGAAAGCTGCGAATCCGGGCACTCAGACGATGGACGTGGCCCACGCTGCGGCCTCTGTTCTGCATATGGCGCAGCTGCCGCTTACCGCGAACGTGCCGTTTATGACCGTCATGGCAACTAAAATGCCCTATCTGGGACGTGGTTAGCGGCGCAGCAGTCCGAATACGGCTGAGGCACCCCATCCCGCAAAAATAGCAATCGCCAGCGACAGCAGGCCGTAGAGAAATGCCTGCTCGCGGCTGAGCACAAACAGCCACCGCTCCATTCCGACCTTGCGCACGTAAATACTGGTCTCGTATTGTGAGACGACTGCGCCGCCACGTGTAAGAAAAATACGCGTACGGTAGTCGCCTTCGGTCAGGGCCGCGGGCAGGGCGATAGAGGTGCGGAACAGGGTCTGCTCGTCCACGCTCACCGTGCCTTCGTTCAACTGGTACTGGTTGGCGCGTGATTTGATACGGATCAGTGCATCCGTAAAAGACCGGCTGTCCAGGATGCTGTCCGGCGCCCCGACCGAGCGGATGGCGCGCGGAATCGAGATGCGGTGACGCACGTCTTCCGTATCGCTCAGTGCCACGCCCAGAAGCGCGCTGGTGGACACGGCGTAGAAGCTCGGCGCGCTGTCGATCTCGACCGCGTCGATGTTCAGCCAGATGCCGAACCGCTTTTCCTTGCGGCGCACCGTCTCGGATTGGGAGGGGCCAGCGACAGTGACGATTACCTCCAGTGGTGGCTCTGCCGGATAGGGGCTGTCGCGTTTGACGGCCCCGAAAATCAGGATTTCCGAACCGTCGAAATTGGTATTGATCGACACAGTGTCGCTGCTCAACCCCAGCACGACCTCTTCGGCGGTGGCGGGCAGGCATGCGGCGCAGAGAGCCAGCACAGCTAGGAACAAACGCATCAGTTGCCCCCTATCGCGACCGAGTAGAGCTCGGACGGTTGCAGCAGCAGATCAAGCGCCAGTTTACCGCCTACGGCCAGCACCAGTAGTGCCAGCAGAATGCGCAGCTGTTCTGCCTTCATCTTGACCCCGATGCGCGCCCCGATCTGCGCGCCGATCACGCCGCCGATCAGCAGCAGCAGCGCAAGCACGATGTCGACCGTGTAGTTCGTGGTGGCGTGCAGCATGGTGGTAAAGCCGGTCACAAAAATGATTTGGAACAGTGATGTGCCCACTACAACCTTTGTCGGCATCCCCAGCAGATAGATCATCGCGGGAACCATGATAAAGCCGCCGCCGACGCCCATGATGGCCGTCAGCACGCCCACCAGCACGCCGATCATAACAGGAGGAATGACCGAGATATAGAGCCCTGACACCCGAAACCGGATCTTGAGGGGCAGACCGTGGATCCAGTTGTGTTTTTTCCGCTTGGGCGCTTTGCCCTTTTTGACGTTGCGGATGGCGCGCAGGCTCTCGATAAACATCAGCCCGCCGATGACGCCCAGAAACACGACGTAGAACAGCTTGACCAGCAGATCGACTTGTCCAAGCGATTGAAGGTAGTTGAACAGCATAACCCCGAAGAAGGCGCCGAAAAGCCCGCCCGACAGCAACACGATGCCCATCTTCAGGTCCACTGTCTTGCGTTTGAAGTGCGCCAGTACACCCGAGATCGAGGAAGCGACGATCTGGTTCGCGCCAGTTGCCACAGCAACCGCAGGCGGGATGCCGATAAAAAACAGCATCGGTGTCATCAAGAACCCGCCGCCAACGCCGAACATGCCCGACAAAATCCCAACTATCCCGCCAATACCCAGCAGGAGAAATGCGTTCACCGAAACTTCGGCTATGGGGAGGTAGATTTGCATGGCATGTCCTTGGGCGCTAACGGTCACGGAAGCAATCTTTTTCCCCGCGCGGATGCGCGAGGACTCAACAGTCGGTCTGAACTGGCCTTATCTTTCTTTCACATAGGGCTCCCCTCCCGCACGTGGCGGGATGGCTTTGCCGACAAATCCGGCAAGGATGATAACGGTCATGATATATGGCAATGCGGACAGCAGTTGTCCCTGCACCTTCATCCCGATCAGGGATTCAATCACGTCGGGACGCGTTTCCAGCGCGCCGAACAGGCCGAACAGCAAGGTGGCATAGAGCGCGTGCCATGGCCGCCATTTGGCGAATATCAGAGCGGCGAGCGCGATAAATCCGCGTCCCGCAGACATGTCCTTCACAAAGCCTGCCTGTAATGCGGTGCTGAGGTAGGCTCCCGCGATCCCGCACAGGATTCCACAGATGCCAACGGCGGCAAAGCGCAGGCCGACCACCGAAACGCCTGCGGTATCAACCGCCGCAGGGTTCTCGCCCACCGCGCGCAGTCGCAGCCCGAAACGGGTGCGAAACAGCAGCCACCACGTAAAGGGCACGGCGGCGAAAGCCAGGTAGACAAGGATCGAATGGCCCGAAATCAGCTCGGAATAGAGGGGTCCGAGGATCGGTACGTTTTGAACGCTGTCGGCAAAGGGCAGGGTGATCGCCTCGAACCGCGCGTTGCCGGTCAGGGACGGGGTGCGCCCTCCTTGCTTGAACCACGCTTGCGCAATCAGGACCGTCATGCCAGCCGCCAAAAAGTTTATCGCTACACCCGAGATCAGCTGGTTGCCGCGAAAGGTAATGGATGCGATGCCGTGAATGGCGCTGAGCACCATGGACGCGGCAATCCCCGCCAGCAGCCCAACCCACACCGATCCGGTCATCGCAGCCACAGCCGCAGAGAAGAACGCGGCAGCCAGCATCTTGCCTTCCAGCCCGATGTCGAAAATTCCCGCCCGCTCGGAATAAAGGCCGGCAAGACAGGCGAGCAGCAGCGGCGTGGCAAGACGTACAGTGGAATCCAGCAACTGGATCAGCGTGAGGTACACATCCATCGCTCAGACCTCCCTGCGCTTGCGCGCGGCAAGAAACACTCGCTCCAGCGGCATCCGAACCATGTTGTCCAAGGCACCGGTGAAGAGGATTACCAAGGCCTGAATGACCACAATCAACTCGCGCGGGATTGATGTCCACAGCGCCAGTTCCGCACCCCCCTGATAGAGAAAGCCGAACAGGATCGCGGCGATGAACACCCCGAAAGGATGCGAGCGGCCCATCAGCGCCACCGCAATACCGATGAAGCCCGCCCCCTCTACGGCGTTGAGAACCAGACGCTCTGCTTCGCCCATGACGTTATTGATCGCCATCATCCCCGCCAGCGCACCCGAGATCATCATGGTGATCATGATGATCTTCACCGGCGCGATGCCCGCATAGCGCGCAGCAGATTCCGATTTGCCGAAGGCGCGGATCTCATAGCCCAGCCGCGTTCGCCAGATCAGGAACCAGACAAAGATACAGGCCGCCACGGCCACCAGCAACGACACATTCGCAGGGGCGGATTTGGAAAAGTTGATGCCGATGGGGGCCAGCATTTCGTGCAACGTTGGCAGATGCACCGTCTCGCTGAACCGCGCTGTGGCGGGATCCATCGAACCTTTAGGCCGCAGCACATTGACCAGAACATAGTTCAGCAGCGAGGCTGCAATAAAGTTGAACATGATTGTGGTGATGACGATATGACTGCCGCGTTTGGCCTGGAGCCATGCGGGTACTGCAGCCCAAGCCGCCCCGAAAAGACCCGCAGCAACTGCGGCACCTACCAGCGCCAGCGACCAATGCGGCCATGGGACATAGAGACACGCAAGCGCCACGCCCAAGCCACCCAGTGCGGCCTGGCCCTCACCGCCGATGTTGAACAGACGCGCGTGAAATGCAACCGACACCGCCAGCCCCGTGAACATGAAGTTCGTGGCGTAGTAGAGCGTGTATCCCCAGCCATAACTGGAACCGAGCGCGCCACTCACCATCAGCTTGACCGCTGCAATCGGATCTTCCCCAATTGCGAGGATCACCAGCGCCGATAGCACCGCCGCCAGCAGCAGCGAAATCAGAGGTACAAGGATCACCTCTGCCCATTTTGGCATCACTTCCATCTATTTTACCTCGTCATTTGCATGGGCAAGGTTCGCCTGAACCTCCTCCACGCTATGCGGTTTATCCGTATCGGTGATGCCTGCCATCAGGAGGCCCAGCTCTTTTTCATCTGTCTGTGAGGGGTCTCGTTCACCCATAATCTGCCCGTCGAACATCACCGCAATCCGGTCGCTCAACGCCATGATCTCTTCCAGTTCGACCGACACCAGCAGTACCGCCTTGCCCTGATCGCGCAGCGCCACGATCTGCTGGTGGATGAACTCGATCGCACCGATGTCCACGCCGCGCGTCGGCTGACCGATCAGCAGCAGATCGGGGTTCCGCTCGATCTCGCGGGCCAGCACGATCTTTTGCTGGTTCCCGCCCGAGAAGTTCTTTGCCGCCAGTTTGGGGTCTGGCGGGCGCACGTCAAAGCGCTGCATCTTGCCTTCCGTGTCCGCACGGATGGCGGCGTTGTTCATCAGCGGTCCCGTGCGAAAGGCAGGGTCATTGTGATAGCCGAAGGCGGCGTTTTCCCAGGCGGTGAAATCCATAATAAGGCCTTCGCGCTGGCGATCTTCTGGGACGTGCGCAATGCCGCGCGCGCGACGTGACTGCCCGTCCGACAGATCGCCCGTCAGGTCCAGCGGCTGGCCGTTCACGGTAATGCTGCCGGTGCCGTCCGCGTAGCCGCCCAACACCTCCAGCAATTCCGACTGCCCGTTACCAGCTACACCGGCAATACCCAAAATCTCGCCCGCGCGGACCTGCAAATCAATGCCTTTCAGCCGCTCCACGCCCTTTTCGTCACGCACGCGCAGACCCTTGATGTCCAGCACAATCTCACCGGTCTTTGCAGGAGTTTTATCCACGCGCAGCAGCACCTTACGGCCCACCATCAGCTCTGCCAGCTCGGCAGGGGAGGTCTCGGAGGTCTGGACCGTCGCGGTCATCTCACCGCGGCGCATCACTGAAACGGTGTCGGTGATCTCCATGATCTCGCGCAGCTTGTGTGTGATCAGGATGATCGTCTTACCCTCCTTGCGCAACCGGTCGAGGATGCGGAACAGCTGGTCTGCCTCCGCAGGGGTCAGCACACCGGTGGGCTCATCCAGAATCAGAATATCCGCCTGCCGATAGAGCGCCTTGAGGATCTCGACCCGCTGCTGCATCCCCACGCCGATATCCTGGATCAGCGCGTCTGGCTCCACGTTCAGACCGTAGTCGGCGGCAAGCTCAACCAGCGTGCGCCGCGCCTTGGCGATGGAGGGCTTCAGCCAGCGCCCGTCCTCGGCACCCAGAATGATGTTCTCCAGGACCGTGAAATTCTCGACCAGCTTGAAATGCTGGAACACCATCCCGATGCCTGCCGCAATTGCCGCCTGACTGTCGGTGATGTTTGTCTTCTTGCCCGCAATGAAAATCTCGCCCTTATCGGCTTTGTAAAAGCCGTAGAGGATCGACATGAGCGTGGATTTGCCCGCGCCGTTTTCTCCGATGATCCCGTGGATCGTGCCCGGCATCACGCGGATCGAGATGTCCTTGTTGGCCTGCACAGGGCCGAAGGCCTTGGAGATGCCTTTGAGTTCGATTGCAGGGGCATTGGTCATGCGGGCATTCCTTCACACCTGTGTGCAGCGGGTGGGGCAATAGGCTGTTTGCTAAATAGAATAGGGCCGCGCTGCAATGTCAACGCGGCCCCTTATCTCGGGTCAGTCTTGATTTAGAAGTCGAGCGCCGGGCAGCTGTCATTCTCGTAGTAAGAGACAACTTTGGTCTCGCCGCTGATGATGCTCTCGCGCGCGGCGTCTACGGCCGTTTTCATCTCGTCGGTGACCAGAGACGCGTTATTTTCATCCAGTGCATAGCCCACGCCGTCTTCGGCCAAGCCAAAGGTGAATACGCCGGTTTCTACGTTCTCTCCGGCCTTCAGCGCGTCATACACCGCGTTGTCCACGCGCTTGAGCATGGAGGTCAGGACTTTGCCCGGATGCAGGTGGTTTTGGTTGCTGTCCACGCCGATCGCCAGAATGTCGCTGTCCGCAGCGGTCTGGAGAACACCGACACCGGTGCCGCCTGCCGCAGCAAACACCACGTCAACACCTTGGGAAATCTGCGCTTTGGTCAGTTCGGAGCCTTTGACCGGGTCATTCCACGCTTCTGGTGTGGTGCCAGTCATGTTAGCGACGATTTTTGCGTCCGGATTAGCCGCTTTGACGCCCTGTGCGTAGCCGCAGCCAAAGTGGCGGATCAGCGGAATATCCATGCCGCCGATAAAGCCGACAGTGCCGGATTTCGACGCCATCGCAGCCATCATGCCAACCAGATAAGACCCCTCGTGTTCGGCAAAGCCGATTTGGCGTACGTTATCAGCACCTTCCAGCCATGTGACGTCGACAACGACGAATTTCGTGTCAGGGAAGTCAGGCGCGACGCTGGCCAGCGGATCTGCCATGCCGAAACCCATGGTGATGATCGGGTTGGCACCTGCATCGGCAAAGCGGCGAAGGGCCTGCTCGCGCTGGGCTTCGGACTGCATTTCGATCTCGCGGTAGGTGCCGCCGGTCTCATCCACCCAGCGTTGTGCGCCGTTGTAGGCGGCTTCGTTGAAAGATTTGTCGAATTTGCCGCCCAGATCATAGATCAGGGCAGGCTCGGCAACTGCGGCACCCGCCAAAAGGGCGGTCGCGGCGCTGGCGCCGAGGAATTTAGTCATGAGGGTCATAGGTTTCTCCCAGGGTTTTGTTTTGGGCCACGCGCCGCGACTGTCGCGGTTTGGGACCGGTATCGCGCGCAGACGCGACGCTGGTTCAAAGTGTCGACGCGGACGCAGGCGGGGTCAACCTGATTCTGGTGGCGCAGGGTGCACAGCGCGGCGTTAACCTCGCGTCAGAGCACGCGACATAAGCAAGGCGTCTACAGCGGACCCGTTTGTGCGGTGATAATAGGCTTTACGTAGACCGCTGCGGGAAAATTTGACGCGATCATAGAGTGTGATTGCCGCGGCATTGTCAGCCGCGACTTCCAGATATGCCGTCTCCGCCACAGGTTCCACTGCGCTGATCCAGTGCTCCAGCAGGCCCCGCGCAATGCCGCGCCGCTGATGTTCGGGTGCGACAGCGAGAGTCAAAAGCTCCGATTCTCCTGCGAGCGTGCGGGTTAGGGCGAAGCCACCCTCGGCAACGAAGATTTGGACATAAGACTGCGCGAGCAGCTCTGCGAATTCCTCGGATGACCAGCCACGATCACGGGTGAAAGCCGCACTATGGATCTGCGCCATGTGCGCCGGTGTCACGGGACGATCTGTGGCGGCGTGTCCCGCGCAGGTGCTGCATCCGCCGGACGGAGATAGAGCGGGGCAGGCGGGGTTCTTGTGCCGCGAAAGCGTGCTGCAGTGAGACGGGCAATCGCCTCGGCCACAGGGTGCGGGGCAGTTGCACCAAAGGCGCCTATCAATGGCACTCCTGCGGGGAGGTCGGCAAGTGTGACAAGCGCCGGGGTGGTAAAAGCGTCTGTGCCGAAACCCTGCACAAAAACCATATCCCGTCGCGCATCTACGGTACAAAAGCACGGTGTGTCAGCGCCAAGACGCGCTGCGTCAAAGGCATTGACGCCAACTGCCGGAATGTCCAGCGCCAGCGCGAGACCCCGCGCGGCGGACACAGCGATCCGGATACCGGTGAAATTGCCGGGTCCGATGCCAACGCCAATGGCGTCCAACTCAGACATAGGCAGATCAAGCTCTTCCATCACCTCCGCCACAAGGGTGAGTAGCCGTTCTGCCTGTCCTTTTGCCATCGGTTCGGTCGCGCTGGCCAATATCTGTTCCCCACGCAAAACCGCCACGGCACAATGTGCGGCGGCGGTGTCTATGGCGAGGATCAGGGGAGCGGTCACGAAGTCTGCCGCTTAGGCTACGGGGCGGACTTCAGTGACTTCCGGGATGTAGTGGCGCAGCAGGTTCTCGATGCCCATTTTCAGCGTCAAAGTTGAAGACGGGCAACCGGCGCAAGCGCCCTGCATGTGCAGATAGACCACACCACGCTCAAACCCGTGGAAGGTGATGTCCCCGCCGTCTTGTGCCACCGCAGGGCGAACGCGGCTGTCCAGAAGTTCCTTGATCTGGTTCACAATCGCACCGTCTTCGCCGTCATGCTCGGCATGGCCGGAGGTGGCGGTGTGATCCGCGCCCATCACCGGCTGGCCGGACTGGAAATGCTCCATGATGGCGCCCAGCAGGGCTGGCTTGACGTGGTCCCACTCGACCGCGTCAGCCTTGGTGATGGTCACGAAATCGGTGCCGAAAAAGACGCCAGTGACACCATCTACCGCGAACAGCCGCGTCGCCAGCGGCGATGTGGTCGCCGTGTCGGGCGTCGGAAAATCGGCGGTGCCCATTTCCAGCACGGTCTGGCCGGGCAAGAATTTCAGCGTTGCAGGGTTTGGTGTGGATTCTGTCTGGATAAACATGGCGCAAAGCCTCCGTCTGGGGTTACCCCAAATATGCGGATGCAGGTCGGGGATGTCAAGGTGTCTGGAATCGTTCTAAACTGAAAGGGGCACCTGTCAGGTGATGGCTTCCAACTTTTCTTTACTCATATCGCCAGGCACAATCGTGATCGGGATCGGCAGGCTGCCTGCATTCCTGCTGAGTTGGCTGACAAGGGGGCCTGGGCCCTTCCCATCTGTGCCGGCACCCAGGACCAGCACCCCGATTTCGGGATTCGCCTGAATCTGTGCGATAATTTCGTCTACCAGCTGCCCCTCGCGGATCACCAGCTTTGGGTCTACCCCCTGCCTGTCGCGCATCCACTTGGCAAAAACCTCGAAATGGACCTCGATCCGCTCGCGTGCCTCTTCGCGCATGATGTCACCGACACCGATCCAGTGGTTGAACTCCTCAGGCTCGATAATTGCCAGAACCTCGACCCCCGCACCGGTTTTAGACGCGCGCATTGCCGCAAAACGCATGGCGTTGAGGCATTCACGGCTGTCGTCGAGGACCACAAGAAACTTGCGCATGGTGTTCTCCCTACTTGCGGGTGGGATCATGGCGTGTGCAGCCGCCGCTGGCAATCGGCTTTTGCTGCGTCAGGCCTTTTGCGAGGCGGCCCAGTCCCAATACATCTCGCGCACGCGTTGGGTCACCGGATTGCCATTGCCACCGACGCGGTAGGCCGTGTGGTCAAAGGCGCTGATCGGTGTGACCTTCATCATGTTGCCCGACAGGAACACCTCGTCGGCGCTGTGAAAATCCTCAAAACTCAGTACAGCCTCATGTACGCGCATGCCATCTGCCCGCATGTTCTCCATATGCCGCGCGCGGGTGATGCCGGCCAGAAACGTGCCGTTGGGGACAGGCGTGAAGACTTCGCCATCCTTGACCATGAATACGTTGGCCGACGCACTTTCTGCCACATTGCCGATTGCGTCTGCGACCAAAGCGTTGCCAAAGCCTTTGCTCCGCGCCTCGGCCATCATGCGGGCGTTGTTGGGATAGAGACAACCCGCCTTGGCGTTAACTACGTTATCCTCCAGCACCGGACGGCGGAACCGCGTGCGCGTCAGGGTCGAGGCCGCCTCGGGCGGGGCCATAGGGATTTGTTCCAGCGAAATGGCAAAACCGGTGGCACCGGGGCGCGGCACGATCCCGAGCTCGTCGCCCTCCAGTGCCCAGTACATCGGGCGGATATAGACGGCCGCATCGCGCGGGTAGGCGGCCAGCCCCTCGCGCACAATTGCCACCATATCATTGGTCTCGACCGTCGGCGTGATCATCAGCGCGCGGGCCGAGCGGTTGATCCGCGCGCAGTGCGCCTCCAGATCCGGCGCCAGCCCGTCAAACAGCCGCGCGCCGTCAAAGACAGTTGTGCCCAGCCATGCGCCGTGATCGGCAGCCTTCATGACGCTGAGGTCACTGTTATGCCATGTGCCCTCGAAGTAGGTGCGGATATTGGTACCGGTCGCCATGCGTTTGTCCTGTTGAGTGGGGCGCCTTAGGGCGCGCTGTGGTAAATGCCTTCGGGCAGGTTGAGTGCTGCCGCCAGATCGCGCAACTGGTTGGGCGACAGGGTGATCGTGCGCACACTGTTGCTGCGGGGATCCCATTGCTCAATCGTGATGACATTGGAAAAGGCGTGCAGGGTCACGTCCTCCTGCAAAGGCGTCTCGCCTTCGTCGACGAGGGTGATCACAGAGGCGTCAAATTCGTGCTCGATTGTAAACATGGTACAGTGTCTAACGGATCAGGAGCGGTGTGCAAGCGTTGCGCGTTGTGGCACAGGATCGCGCATGTCACTCACTGCTGCGTGATCGGGCTGGCCCCGCGCGCCCGGCGTGATAAACTAGCGTATAACGGGAGGCGCAGCCGACCTTCAACGAGCAGATAAGGATACTTACCCGATGATCATGCGCGCTTTTGCCGCTCTGGGCTTGGTTGCCGCATTGGCCGCATGTGATGTCACACCTGTGATAACAGCCGGTCCTGCAATATCAACGCCGCAAAGCTCTGCCCGAACCAATGCGCGCAACTTCGTGCAGGTCGTTAACACGCTTGAGCCTGTGGCCGAGAGGGAGTGCCGCGCGCGTACCACGAACTTGAACTGTGATTTCAACATTGTCGTGGATGACCGTCCTGGCCAGCCTGCCAACGCCTTCCAGACGCTGGATCGTCAGGGGCGGCCCATCATTGCTTTCACGCTCGCGCTGATCGACGATGCCCGCAACGAGGACGAGCTGGCGTTTGTCATGGGGCACGAGGCCGCGCACCACATCGCAGGGCATATCGCGCGCCAGCAGCAGAACGCCGTGGCAGGTGCTGTGATTTTTGCAGGTCTCGCCACGCTCAGCGGTGGTGATGCGAACACTGTCCGCTCGGCGCAGGAGTTGGGCGCGCAGGTGGGCGCG
>Ga0163215_100612_pt1 | contig 50120 bp, 42 predicted proteins | sample SynspAceP_FD_185934 | JGI IMG/M metagenome (GOLD analysis project Ga0163215, IMG submission 185934) | Saline lake microbial communities from Ace Lake in Antarctica - Synechococcus sp. Ace-P (Hybrid Assembly) | ecosystem: Environmental > Aquatic > Non-marine Saline and Alkaline > Saline | place...
AAGTTAACCAGCAGTCCATCCAAGTAGTCCCAGCGACCAAGGTTCAACAACTTAGCCCCCAACTCAACTTAGCTAACCCAGATAAACTTAAATATTACTGGGGCAAGCCTTATCAAAACGCAAAGGAAGCAGCAGAGGGCTTAACAAACCCATGGACTAGCAAAACCAGTTTAAGCAGCGTGCCCCTTAGCCTGGCAGCCATTCAAACCGAGTTAAGTTCAACCGTCCCTAATGTGGATAAAATAGTAAACATACTTGAGCAAGACCCTGCTTTTTCAACACAACTGCAAAACATTGCCAGTGCTAATAGCCGCTTAATGTTGCCCATAATAACGTCACGCCATGGCTTATTGATGAATGGCTTTGATCGTTCCTATCAAGCTTTATTGCAACATTGTTTGTTGTCTCGGCTGACTCAAGAGGGGTTTCCACTGCAAAATAAGCTGCTTAATTTCACCCAGTTATTTTGTTTTACCGCTGATGAGTTAGTAAAAATAAGTGGTAAAGACGCCACTGATTTAGCCTCAACAGTATGTCTATTTGCCTTATCTTATTATTTTATTTCTCCCATGATAAGAACGCGATTAAATTGGCAAATAAGTTCAAACGAACACCACAAACTAAGCCACTTGTTTCGTTTCGAACAAGCGGAACAATTTAGTCAGTTTCCAATTAAGTTGGCCAGAGCGTGGCAACAGCCTCCACAAGTGATCACCCTATTACAGCAACTGTTTACCACTGACGCTTCGCAAGACAGTCACAATGCCGCGACAAACCCCATAGTCAATATTATTGGCTTAGCCCTTATCGCAGCGAGAAGGATTTATTTTAATGAATCACCCGCTTGTAAAAAAACCTTATTCTTTCAGCAAAATGCGCTGAGCCAATTAAAACTAGAAACACAACAGTTCACCTATTTACTGGAAGAAATAAGTTTTAAAAACCACGTTTTTTGTAGTTTTAACGCCTGAGCTATTTGTCTGTGAGCTAGAAAACACAACGGTTTTATGGTATAAACGCGGCCTAAATTTGGCTGACGCCATCACAATAACAACACTCTACATCTACATTATTTCTTAAACGACAGGAACAATTATGACTAAGCAAAGAATAACCGTCATCCGCGGAGATGGGATCGGTCCCGATATTATAGACTCAGCCTTGCAAGTACTTGATAAAGTCGGCTGTGATTTCGAATATGACTTTGCTGATGCGGGACTAGTGGCCTTAGAAAACCATGGTGAATTATTGCCTCAAGAAACCTTAGACCTAATTGCAAAGAATAAAGTCGCATTGAAAGGACCACTCACGACACCCGTGGGTGAAGGTTTTACCTCAATCAATGTTAGTTTACGTAAAAAGTTTCAGTTGTATGCCAATTTACGCCCCGTGATTTCATTTAAAGGCACTAAAGCACGTTATCAAGATATTGATATTGTCACTGTGCGTGAAAATACCGAAGGCATGTATTGCGGGCTCGGGCAAACCGTGTCCGCTGATGGTAACTACGCAGAAGCTAAAAGTGTGGTTACCCGTGACGGCGCAGAGCGTATTTTAGTATACGCATACGAAATGGCTCGCCGTGACAATCGTAAAAAAGTGACGGCCGTGCATAAAGCTAACATCTTAAAATCAACTTCAGGTTTATTTTTGAAAGTAGCGCGGGAAGTCGCACAGCGTTATCCTGATATCGAATCGAATGAAATGATCGTAGATAACGCCTGTATGCAACTAGTGATGAACCCCCATCAATTTGATGTCATTGTGACCACCAATTTATTTGGTGACATCCTGTCAGACCTTTGTGCAGGTTTGGTCGGTGGTTTAGGCATGGCACCTGGTGCAAATATCGGTACTGACTGTGCAATATTTGAAGCTGTGCATGGTTCAGCCCCTGATATCGCAGGCAAAAACCTAGCTAACCCTACCTCGGTTATTTTAGCTTCAGTACAAATGCTTGAATATTTAAAAATGGGTGAGCAAGCCGACAAGATCAGACACGCACTTAAAGATGTTATTGAATCTGGTGACAGAACCACTCGCGATTTAGGTGGCGTGCACGGCACCAGCGACTTTACCCAAGCGTTGTTAGAACGCCTTTAACTTGCAATAAGGTGCCGACAAAAACCGTTGGCACCTTATAATTATTATTCTTTCTAGATTTTTTTAGCCTATTTACTTTACCAATTGAAATGTCTGAACTAATGTTTCTGTGATGCCTGTGCATCCTCATGGATCTATTAATAAGGATTATTTATGAAAAAATTCATTCCTGTTTTACTCCTTTCTGGTGCATTTTTATTTTCAGTTTCACCACTCGTTGTCGCCGACTCTGTTGAAGATAAGGCCAAGATGGCACAAATGAAAATGCAGAAAATCAATATTAACACTGCAACCTTGCAAGAGTTGACTGCACTACCTGGTGTAGGCAGCAAAAAAGCCGCAGCTATCATTGAGTATCGTGAAAAATTCGGCAAATTCAGTTCTTTTGAACAAATTGCAGAAGTAAAAGGAGTTGGTGAAAAAATGCTAGAAAAGATGAAAGATCAAGTGACTCTTTGAAGCGAGCAAGTAGCTCGGCAACCATAGATGGATGCCGAGCTACTTTATAACACTAACTACAGCGCCAAATTTTTCAAAAAAGCTTTAAATTCAGTGCCTAATTCAGGGTGACGTAAGGCATATTCCACATTAGCGGTCATATAACCGAGCTTGCTACCACAATCATGGCTACGGCCCTTCATGTAATAAGCATCAACCTGTTCTGTTTTCATCAAGGTTGAAATAGCATCGGTCAACTGCACTTCATCGCCCGCACCAGGAGGGGTAAACTCTAACAGATCCCAAATCTCGCCTGATAATACGTAACGACCCACCACGGCCAAATCAGAAGGTGCATCTTCTAAATCAGGCTTTTCTACCATTTTGTGAATTTTGCCAGATTCACCAGGTTTGAGTACTAGGCCTTCAAGATCAACAATACCGTATTTACTGACATCTTGTTGAGCCACTTGCTCAACCATGATTTGGCTCACTCCACTGGTGTTAAACTTCGCTACCATGTCGGCAAGATTGTCTTTTTTTGGATTGCTGGTGTATTCATCAATAATAACATCAGGCAATACCACGACAAAAGGTTCGTCGCCGACCATAGGCCGTGCGCACAATACCGCATGGCCTAAGCCTTTAGCCACGCCTTGGCGCACATGCATAATCGTCACATCTTTGGGGCAGATAGCCTGAACGGCTTCAAGCAACTGACGCTTGACCCTTTTTTCTAATGTTGCTTCCAATTCAAAACTGGTATCAAAATGGTTCTCAATACTGTTTTTACTGGCATGAGTGACCAGAATAATTTCTTTGATCCCCGCATTCACACATTCAGTGACCACATATTGAATCAATGGTTTATCCACTACTGGCAACATTTCTTTAGGAATGGCTTTGGTGGCTGGTAACATCCTGGTGCCTAGACCGGCAACCGGAATAACCGCTTTTTTAACTTGTCCCATACTTAGTGCTCCTTAACCGAAAGTCCGCGTCCAATTGCATAATAATGCAAACCGTATTCCATCATCATTTGTGGCTCAAATAAATTACGTCCATCAAAAATGAGCGGTAAGCTCAGTTTACTTTTTATCAACTCAAAATCAGGCGCTCTAAAAGCCTGCCATTCTGTACAAATTACCAGAAAATCAGCTCCTTCTAGAGCAGATTCTTTGGTTCCCATTAACGATAATTCGGGACGACTACCATAAATACGCTGGGTTTCTTCCATCGCTTCTGGGTCATAGGCCTTTACTTTAGCGCCCGCGGCCCATAACTTCTCCATTAATACTCGGCTCGAGGCTTCACGCATATCGTCAGTATTAGGCTTAAACGACAAGCCCCACAAAGCAACCGTCTTACCTGTTACATCGCCACCAAAATGACGCAGTATATATTCAAATAATTTTTCTTTTTGCGCGTAGTTAACCGCTTCTACTGCTTCTAATACTTGCGCGGTATAACCCACACTCTGCGCACTGCGCACTAGGGCTTGCACATCTTTGGGGAAACATGAACCACCATAGCCGCAACCAGGATAGATAAACTGATAACCGATACGCGGGTCTGAACCGATGCCTTTTCGCACATTTTCGATATCAGCACCAAATAGCTCAGCCAAATTAGCCATCTCATTCATAAAGCTGATTTTGGTGGCTAACATACAGTTAGCGGCATACTTAGTTAACTCCGCACTGCGGATATCCATCACAATGATTTTGTCGTGATTACGATTAAAGGGCGAATATAACTCACGTAATTTCTTTTCGGCTTTTGCGCTATCTGTACCTAAGATAATACGATCGGGACGCATACAATCATTAACCGCGGCGCCCTCTTTAAGAAACTCAGGATTTGAAACCACATCAAACGATATGTTTTTACCAAGTTTCTCAAGGGTTTGTGTAATTTTAGCTTTTACCCGGTCAGCAGTGCCGACAGGTACAGTTGACTTATTGATCACTATCTTATGTTTTGTCATATGGGTAGCAATCGTTTCAGCGACGGCCAATACATATTTAAGGTCAGCAGAGCCGTCTTCATCTGGTGGCGTGCCTACCGCAATAAAAATAACTTCGCCATGTTCAACGCCACGGGCTGCATCAGTGGTAAAATCAACACGCCCAGCTTCATAATTAGAAGTAACCAAAGGCGTTAAACCAGGCTCGAAAATAGGAATATGGCCCTGCTTTAACTTATCCACTTTTGCTTGATCTATGTCGATGCAAACTACATCGTGACCCACTTCAGCCATCACGGCAGCTTGTACCAAGCCCACATAGCCAATTCCAAATACCGTTACTTTCACGTTTTAGCTTCCTTCTTTTATAATTTTTCGGTACAACATTATAGCCAAATTAAAACATTATCATTTGAACGTTACATTACAAAATGTATTAACAATTTGCCATTAAAATTCAATTAGTAGAATGAGCTAAAGCCAATAAGTTCTTATAATACCAATTGCCTACCAATGCTCGTTGAAAGCACCCTGCCTTTTAAAAATACCATCCCATATGCCACATAACATATAACGAATTCTAACTAATCTATTCTTTTGCAAAAGAGCATTAGCTAAAAATCGAATCGGTAAAACCAGAATATTTCGCATTTTCCAATACCACGGCACGTAACCACGTCTGGCTAATAACAATATATTGCGAAATTGATAGTATAAACGGATGGGTGAACCTACCTTATAAGTGATTCCGGCAAATTTGCTGCGTGAATCTCCCAAGCGATGCACCATCTCAATATTTTCCGCAATCGCCACCATTAAATTTTTAGTTTTTGCCCGCCAACACCATTCATGATCCACACCATCAATAAATAAGCCCTCTTCTTTTAGACCAATACTGTCGAGTTTCGACAAATCAATCATCATGCCAGAGGAAATAATTTGCGTTACACAGACCAATTCGTCATAGACCGCTATTTCACGTTGAACCCGCGGTTTAACTGATTTTTCGGAGAACGAGCAGATAATTCTTGGGCCGATGGCGACTAGTGGCCTCTCCTCAATTTTTGAGGCTACCAATAGGCTCGACAATCTAAAGGCAAAATCATCATCGATAGCACTGTCTTGATCGAGCAATAAGCCATATTCACATCCGGCTGATTTTAGATCAAGCAGACCGACGTTTTGCGCCGCCGCAATACCAATATTTTTGGGGTAATGATGATAGTGAAAATTTGCACTTGGGAATTGAATAGGGGTGGGTTCAGGTGAATTATCAATAATACTGACCACATCTATCTGATCAATAACAGACTGCAATAGTTGACGCGTAACATCCATATCTGGTTTATACAAAATTATGGTTGCGCCAATCACTCGCTCTTCACCCATTTACTGAGATAATAACGATCAATTTTATAGGCCAATTTGACCACCGTGGGAGGCATTAATCTCAACCCAAGAACAGCAAATGCATAAAAAATATTACCTATAGAATATTTGCCTAACTTTTTCATAGTATAAAAACGCGCTTTAAACTCATTAACAGATTTGTCTAATCCTCGCCTCTTATAAAAATCATTTACCCTACGGAATTTAAGTAAAGATTGAGCTAAGTTAGCAAATTTAAATCCTGCTGAACTTAAGTCCGCCCATAAGAAATAATCCTGTGTATTTCTTAAGTTTTCGCGGTAGCGGTAACCTGCCTCAAACACTTCAAACCGTATTACAACAGTAGGATGGTTTATTGAACATCGCTTTGGCAAGAAATTAACAATTTCATTATGGAATAAAGGTAGCTTTCGCTGTCCGACTTTAAGGCCCTTTTCATCTATTTCAACTAAAGCACTACCCAAAACACTAACCTGTGGATGTAGCTCCAAATATTTTACCTGAGTTGCTAGTCGCTCGGGTTCTGAAATATCATCCGCATCCATCCTGAAAAAGTATTTAGGTTTGCGGGGCAATGACCAGTCAATAATATGGTTCATACACGTACTTAGACCAAAGTTTTGTTTACCCTCAAACAAAACAATATTGACATTCCGACGAGCGCTTTCAAGCAAAAAGGTCAATATATCAATATTAATTTGACCATCAATTACAACCACTAAAAGATAGTTGTGATAGCTTTGTTTTAAAATACTATCCATCGCCTGTTCAACCCATTGTAAGCGGTCTCCAGCATAAACGGCCATACCTACAACCGATTCATATTGAATAGTATTGTCAAAATTATTTATGAGTTTAAATTGGTGCATCAAAAGCTAAAAAACCTTGAAATCAAGTCGGTAAAGCCAAACAAATAGTCACAGCTATAGCCAGTCAAAATGGCGGCAAAAATAACAGAATTTCCCAATAAAATCCGCAATTATCTTTGTATATGAAAAGATTAGTACCGAATTAAGAATTAGTTACCTTGGTGTATGCTTTTGATAATACCATGGTATCCCATAAATATTTTTTTCGTTTTATCTGCTTTGGTAAGTTTTAAACTCAAACCTATCCTTAACTAGCGCATAAAGTTACAATCTATTTTTATTTTTTTCACAGTCATTAGAGTTAAAGATACCCATGAATTTAATGCCTTCTTTAAAAAAACTGTTGAAGTCAGCCTATCGGCGCATGCAAGATAAGAAAGTTAAGCCACCTAAAATAAAGCTTGTCGCCATCGCCAAAAAATGAAGCGGCCTATCTATCTGAGTGGATATTTCATCATCTACACTTTGGGTTTAACCAGATTGAAATTCATATTAATGCCACCTCGGATAATACCGATGAATTAATCGAAAAATTATCATCCCTAAGCCAAGTTAAATTTATTAATGCAGATAATACCTTTAACAACCCCGACATAAAGTTTCCACAAATGCAGGTTTATCAAGATGCTTTACTAGAAGGGCCCAATAGTGATTTTACTCACCTTATGTTTCTGGATATTGATGAGTTCTGGTTACCTACAGACTTTAACTCAAGTATTTCCGACTGCATCAATCGACTTAAGGGTGATGTGGTTTCGTTTGAGTGGCTACTAAAATACGATGAATCGCTAGCATTTAGTCAGGTAATCCCTTTTGACTTGCATGGTAAAAAATCTGCACAGCTAAAATCATTGGTTAAAACCGGTCTGCAAATCACTTATGCCAGCCCACACAATATGGTCGTAGCGAATGGTAGCAACATGTTAGCTGACGGCACTCTATTTACCCCGAGCAAAGAGAATTTTTCTGTCGCACCTGAAATTGATGAAGGTACTCCGGTCAAAGACTATTTTATATTACATCGAATGTTTCGCTCAGAAGCGGAATATGTCGCCATGCTTGGCCGAACCAATCCTTTTAAAAGAAAGGGCTTCAATTCAAGCTTTAAAGACAACAGATTTGGCTACGATGCGAATAAAACAGGAATAAAAGTCGCCTTACCCAGAGAAAAAGTTCAGCGTTACCATGCAGATTTCGAAAATTTCAAACAAGAGTTTGGCTTAAATGACCCTATCGAAAAAGCTAAAACCTTGGTATTAGAGCGTAAAAAAGACGTCATTCAACAAATTAAAAATGCCCCCGCCAATGAGCTTAGAGTCTTAACAAAAATACTACGCAACATCACCGACTCAGAAACAATCTCTGCCTGGAACTTCTTTAAACAACGGCATAAATTAGGCACAAAAAATGCTAATTGAAGCATGGGTCAGTTAGGCTATTCGCTATATTTATAGCTAAACAAAGAAAGCAATACGTTGTGCTTGAAGTTAATTGGCAGCACAGTAAACAAGCAATACAATAGGATAATTATAAATTAATCCATGCTACCTAAAACCCCTATTCAAACGTTATTGCGACGTTTTACTTAATTTACTCTTTTATCGCAAAATTCTCATAGCGCAGAGTCAAGTTAGAGTTGTAAGCAGGATCATGGGTAATAAAATGCTGCCACGTCGTTTGCATATAAGCAACTTCAGAGTTAAAACGCGCTTGTTTTTCTACAGTGTCTTCAAACCCTCGAGAAACCGATTCATGATGGTATAAAACAGCCTCCGCACAGTAAAGATTTCGACGACCTAAACCAAGAATCCGCAAACAAAAATCTACGTCATTGAACGCCACCTTAAACTCAATTTCGTTAAGTCCGCCCACCTGCTCGTAATCACTTTTTTTAACGAGCAAACACGCTGCGGTTACGGCACTAAAATTTTGCGTAGCAACTATGCGTTTCAGGTAACCAGGATGAGCCGCTGGAAAATATTTATGCGCATGACCAGCGCCACCGCCATATCCCATAACCACGCCGGCATGTTGAATAAGTCCGTTAGCATAAATCAATTTAGCGCCTACACAGCCGATATCAGGCCTTACTGCATGTCCTACCATATGGGTCAGCCAATCGGGCTCTACTACTTCAATATCATTATTCACTAAACCAATGATTTCGCCTCTGGCATGTTTGACCGCAAAATTATTAATTGCCGAATAATTAAATTCAAACGGATATTTCAGTAAATTTACTTTTGCATGTAGACGTAAAGAATCAAAATAGGCTAATGCCTCTGGATCGTCTGAATTATTGTCTACCAATAAGATTTCGAAATTCCTATAGGTCGATTTTGCAAAAATAGATTCAATACAAGCTTTGACTAAGTCTTTGCCGTTTTTGGTTGGAATAATAAGGCTGACTAATGGCTCTTCAACCAGCTTCCATTTTAACGACAGCACATCATGAGAATGATTAACAAAGACTTCAGCTTTTTCCGCTAAGTCGGCAGGAATAGTAGTATTAGAGTGATTAAAGCCTTTTAAGGCCGCATCAGATCCGTGCAGTAAAGTATACGAAATATGCTGCACACTGCCGCTTGGATTGTTTAAGTAAAACAAAATCATCCATTCACAAACATAGTTTGCACTTATTTGGGCGGGAACATTTGCCAACAGAAATTCGATATCCCTAACCCAAACACCTGAGCGAATATATCCAGTACTTATTTGCAAATCAGGATTCCAATCTGGATAAAATTCAGGGGTATGCCTGACCCCCTCTTCAGACAAGGTATCGCTATCTACATAGGCAATATCGCTGCTCGGTAACAAAACAGTAGTGATGACTTTTGCATAATCTGCATGCAGACTATCACCTTCGAAAATAATAAAATAACCTCCCTCACTTCGCCCAAGCGCCCCCTGTTCTGTAAGGCTGGTGATAGTTTTGCCGTCAAAATCATCGACGCGCAGGTTTTTCAGTATCTTTTTACACTTACCTTGATATTCACTTAAACAATAAAATAGGACATCTGCTTGATTGGCAAGTTGCTCAATACTTTTTAAGGTTACAGCTAACTTTTTTCTATCGGCTTCGACAACAATAACAATCAACACGGGAGCTACAGAAGACATAGGGGACATTTGAGTAAATTTAGTAGATTGGCCCAGCATATTTTTAATATAAGCTTCTGACTGCTGTTGAGCAGACGGCAAGTTTTGAATCACCCCCGCATTACGTAATACCCGACTATAAAAAGCGGTTAAACGTAAATTGTTCTTCAATCGCTTGCGCATGGTTATCGGAAATAAACCAATGCCAAACTTTATCGTCAATACCAAAATTTTTTTCACGTTTTTTATTAACCCAATGTCAGACGTTGCATAATATCGCTCATACCTAAAGCTGAGGTATCGGTTGAAGACTAAGAGAAGCAAAGCACTTTATGTCACTTGCATCTTGCACATCGCACGGCAACGAAAACCCAACATAGCCGCGTCTTGGCCCATCGTGTTTATGGATCTCACTATGAAACTTATTTGCCACCAGTGTAATAGGCTCAGCATTAACAACAGCAACCGTAATAGTCACCGCCTCGTGACTATTTTCATAAAATGCAAAGCCGGATAAAACCCCGTCTTTTTTATTCAGAGACCATGCACCATGTACAAAGTGATATTTGGTCGCGATCAACTTTATCCGCCATTCGAAACTGTCTAATGCTATTTGATATATAGCTTCATCTAGATGATTAAGCCGCTTTAGGGTAGTGCGGTGTTGGGCATATATGTCGACTTTCTGGTCTTTTGGCGCCTGATTTAATTCCCCCTTGCTGATGCTGAAATTAAACTTACGATTTAATAAGTTCAACGATTCAGTATACCTCTCTGCTATGCCAATAAAACCTATAGCTGTCCAAGGTAGGCCCCTTAAGTATCGGTGCATCTTATTTTTATTTTGCGGTAATTTTGCAAACTCCAATAAATTTCCTTGATAATTTGCGTGGCGTTGATGATGTTTGAATTCTGATATTACTCTTTCAACAGGCTCTCTGACAAAACAGATAACATTTTCGTAACAGCTTAGGTTCAGGTATTTATTAATCGGAAAATGGCCAATGATAGCCTTTGGTTGATTTACCATTAAGCCAAACACATCATCCCGTTCATAAATAGCCTGCTTGATTAATTCACTGCTTGTTTCTTCGTCTTTACCGTAGTCATTTAGTATTTTATCTTTACCAAGTTGTTTAGCCAGTGCCACGCGAAAACTTGTTCCGGCGGTTTTAGGAATGTGTGAAAATATAAGCGGTTTCATGAATGTCCAAACTTCAAACTATATACAGGATAAGGCACCTTAATGTGCCCCAAAATCAATTAGCAGGTAAATAACCATTATATCTATGCTGCATGCCAATGTTCATCTCAACTAGCTCGTCAGGCCGTAACATACTCTCTGACCATTGTTGGTATTGCTGACGTAAAGAAGCAGCGACGTCTGGGTATTGATGAATTAAATTGGTTTTTTCATTAGTCAGGCTTTCCATATCAAACAGATACTCACGTTCAAGGCCCGCTTGCAAATACTTCCATTTACCTACTCTTATGGCTCTTTGTTTATCAAAGCGCCAAAACAAAGGTCGTTCACTTAAATAAGTCTCATCACCTTTAAGAGCAGGCATTAAATCAATGCCATCTAATGCGGTTAAAGTAGGATAACCCGCTGCGTTTAAGGCAGTATACGCCGCATCCAAGGATGAGACTGGTTTATCAATGGTGCTACCTGCATTCAGTTTACCCTGCCATTGCATAATAAAAGGAATTCTAATTCCACCCTCGGTTAACATGCCTTTTTCACCCACTAAAGGCGTGTTTTTTGAGCCATTCCACGCTTCATTAGCATCATCAATTGGCGCGTCAAACATATCATCCCCTAAGGGGGCACCATTATCACTAATAAAATACACTATGGTATTTTCTAACAATTGATAACGAGAAAGCGTATCTATTATTCTGCCAACGCCATCATCAACTGCCGCAATAGAAGCTAAGGCATATTTCCTGCGTAAGGCCATATTTGCATCAGGGAAACGCGCTAAATAACCTGGGGTAGCTTCCATCGGTACGTGAGGAGCGAAGTGCGCAACATGCAAGTAAAAGGCTTGGTCTTTGTTACGCTCAATAAAGGCAACCGCTGCATCGCTAATGACGTCTACACGGTAATTGTCATTGTTTACATAAGAGCCTGCTTTACTCTGCCCTTGCAGATCAAATGTCGACCAAAAGCGTTTATTAAAACCAAAATATACATCGTCATAACCACGATTATCGGGAAAATAAGGCTTCTTAATATCCAACGAAACCTTAGCCAGATCATAAGGCTCCATGTTAGGAACATTTTCTTTTGCCCACTCTTTAGAATTACCATCTATTTCGAGATTCCATTTTCCGACTATTCCAGTCTTATAACCTAGACTTTTAAAGCGTTCTCCCAGCGTCGTAACACTTAAGGGCATAGGCGTAAAGTCGTTGCTGTCTACACCAAACCTTTGCTGGTATTGCCCCGTTAACATTGCAGCTCTGGAAGGAGAACACTGGGGGGCAGTGACATAACCATGAGTAAAACGCACACCATTATGTGCAAGCTGGTCAATATTTGGCGTTTTAAGGTCGTTCAATTGTTCTTGCACGCCCGCATCCGCATAACCCTGATCATCGGTAAAAATCACGATTACATTGGGTTTAGAGGAAGTGGGCGGGATGCTAGGATTTCCCACCTCGTCAGGGCTGCTCCCTGAACCGCCACAGCCCAAAAGTGCAAAGGCGGCAATAAATAACAACCCAATGGTAAGGCGATTGAACTTCATTCAAGGTATCCGAAAAGAAAAAATTGTCTATTGTTCATACATTCTTAATGTAGCGTAAAGCATCAAAACTATTTAATCATGCTGAATGAATACAGCATGATTAATGCACAATTTCCATGCTCACTGGCTAAACCCTCTAAAGAATATCACAGTTACCAAACACCCAGCGCTCGCTTAGTTTGCCATAATAGTTAAAGACTAATTGGGAGGAAGATAAGTATCGTATCGGATTTGAAATGGCCTTTCTATTTCAGCCTTATCATCCGGACGTAACATCTGCGCATCCCAGTCCAAATATTTCTGCCGCAAAGACTGGGCAATGTCAGGATACAGATCAATCAAATTAACACTTTCATTGGTCTGACTTTCCATATCAAATAAGTATTCCCGCGCAACACCGGCTTGCAGGTATTTCCATTTACCCAATCTTATGGCGCGCTGTTTGTAAAAACGCCAAAAAAGAGGTCGCGAATCAAGATAGTCAACTTCGCCGTTAATTGCAGGCACTAAATCAACACCGTCCAAACTAGATAAATCAGTATCACCGGCTAATTTCAAAGCAGTATAAGCTGCATCTAAGGAAGAAACAGGCTTATCTACTACCTTTCCACCGTCGAAGTGTCCCTGCCACTGCACAATATAAGGAACTCTTATTCCACCTTCAGTCAGCATGCCTTTTTCACCAATAAAAGGCGCATTAATTGAGCCATCCCAGGTCGCATACAGTTTAGATATGGGCGCGTCCGCCATAACGTCACCTAAAGGCGCACCGTTATCGCTAATAAAATAGATAATCGTATTATTCAACAATTGGTATTTTTCTAAGGTAGCTATAATTTCTCCAACACCATCATCAATGGTTGACATCATGGCTAAGGCATAACGCCTTCTTTCCTTCATATCACCAGGAAATCTATCCAAGTATTCCTGCTTAGTGGCTAAAGGAACATGAGGGCCATAATGCGCAACATGTAAATAAAAAGGACTTTCCCAATTTCGATCAATAAAAGTAACCGCTGCCTTAGTAATGACCTCTAATCTGTCGCTATTATTATTTACGAACCCAGCATCAACGGTTTCACCGTCCAAATTAAAATTTGCCCAGTAACGTTTATCAAAGCCATAAAATGTATCGTCATAACCTCGAGCGTCGGGGAAATACTCTCTGCGCTCATCAAAAGGCACGTCTTTAACAATGTATGGAGTCACTTCAGGATAATTTTTTGCCGCCCACTCTCGAGAGTTACCATCGACGTCAAGATGCCACTTTCCTACCATGCCAGTTTTGTAACCAAGGCTGTTAAATCGTTCGCCTAAGGTCTTTACCTCTTTAGGCATTGGTGTAAATTTATTTTCATCAACACCAAAGCGTTCTTGATATTGGCCAGTATGCATAGCAGCCCTTGAAGGAGTGCATTGTGGAGAAGTGACATAACCATGAGTAAAACGCACGCCATTATGTGCCAACATATCAATATTCGGTGTTTTTATATCACTCAATTGACCTTGTATGCCTAAATCAGCATAACCCTGATCATCAGTAAAAATCACGATTACATTAGGTTTGACAGGTTCAGGTTCTGGCGTAGGTTGAATAATGGGCGGCGCGACTTGACTACTGTCGCTACCACAGGCAACTAGGCCTGTTATGAGACACAGCACTAATAAATATTGATGTTTATTGAAAATTAAATCCATTTATATTCCTTTCACATAAGTCTGGTTAGTTAAATTAATGCTCATAATATTTTTGCATAAGCGGTTTAATATTCAAAATGTTGTTACTCGTCATTAACAAAGTATTCAGCAATTTTCTGTGCCGCATGCAGTGTAGTTTGCTCAGCGATAATTTTTTGCTGCCTAGTCACGTGAGAACGTCGTTGTGCGCTGTCCTCCAAGTACTTTGAGATTAGCGTATCTAAGGGTAAATTCTTATTAAAACAAAGCCCTTTATAGTGTCTAACTGCGTCGCGGTTATTATCACTGATAACAAAGGCCCCTGCCATGACAAAATCAACATATTTATGGCTAACAGCCCCTATTTGGTTCATTGATTCATGGTGATCAATTAAACAAATTTTGCTGCCTTTGGCTAACTTCGGGATATCAGTATAAGGCACACTATTAGCCACCCAGTAACGCATGGCCAAAGCATTACCTTGGTACTGATCCCAATTAGGACCATAAATTTTGATTTTCAGTCCCATAGCATGAGCTATCGGCAGAGCTTCTTCCAGTATTGGCCGTATTCTTGGTGTGCCAATAAATGAGATATCACAATCGTATTTTGGCATTAAATGATTAGAGGGCTTGAGCGAAGAGAAAGGCCTTAATATTTCTATTGCCGTCCTAGCAGTAAAAGGTTTGTCTTTCTTAAACAGCTCAAAACCGAGTAAACGCTTTTTATTAAGCAGCCGCTTAACCCCCTCACTACACACAAATACCTGATTAAATTGATTTAATGCTTGTAGCTTTTCAGCGTGGCTATAAAGCACTGCAATATTATTCACTGAAGAATCAAACTTCCCTACTTCGGGATAAAATTGTAACTGTGGAGCCCCTAAAAAATAAATTCTATTTCTGGATGCACTGCGATATTGAAAACCTAAGGCTTGCAATTCTTGCTTCAAATTGACGTATAACTGATAGTCATACCAAAGTACGTTTTTATGTGGTGAGGCAATACAAAAACTGGTCATCAATTACTGTTTTATTGTTAGCAACAACACATTCATAGTTTATTCGCCATACTAACGATATCGCGGGCAAGAAATGCATCATGTTTTTGCAATTTAGTCGCAATATCCAAAAGCCGGTTAACATCTTTACACTCACTAAGCTCTTCAGATTGCTTGATGGTGTTAATCAGCAAGGCTTTAATTTCTTTACCACAACCCTTAAAAACAACAAATAAATCATCGTAATAATCGGCAGACATTAAGGCAACAGCCCCTATCGTTGTCTGATATCTGTCCTTAACAAACGTTTGGGCCTCTAACAATAGTGCTGAAACCATCGTTTTTATTATGAACTGCTCAAATGAACGAGAGTAGGCATTGTAGGCCTCCTGATTTAATGAGTAAGTAACATGACTTCCGGCTGATTTGTTATATCCGCCTCTATTTAATTTTAGAGGTAAGGCATCTGAAGGTCGACCACGGGAGAGTAAAGAAACATATTCTAATGGTGAACGAAACATCCGATGGATAATCATAACGCTTCTGAGATGTTGCAAATCATTGTGCAAATACTCTCGATTCACTGCATCGGGAATAAAGTTATCACCGTCCACCAGCAAGTTTGGCTCAGTGTTTAAATGGGGCAAATGCAAAGACATCTCTCTGAGTTCAGCTTTAAGACTAATCGCTGATTTAACTAAAGGGCTCATTTGTCCAGTCGTTGTAGCCTGCAACAAACTAAATGCTTGCTCACTACCATGTTCATTTATCCATGAAAAAGACAAACTCGCGGGATAATCATTGGCAATGATAGAGTCTTGAATTGTTAATTGAAGATTTTGCGGTGTCCAAAATTCGTCAATATCCAAAAACATAATGTAGTCAAAACCGCCAGATAATCGATTTTCTTCAAATGCTTTGGCATACACCACATATTGTAAATTTCGTTTTACCTCCGCTGGACAACTATCTATCCAATCTGCCGAATAAAAAGCCAATTGCGGAATGGATTCTTTGAGCCTCGACAGCATTGCCCAACTATTATCACTACTCCGGTTAATATATATATCAATGGCATCAAAACCCAAATAAAGGTGGTGGTGTATCCACTCCGGCAAATAAGCGGCCTCATCTTTTGCCACCGCTATCAACTTAACTTTTGGTCTTTGTGTCATCTTCACTTCCGCAATCGCACTTTATTATGTTCCATAGACGTTTGCTTGCACATCTGTTTAAACGTCAAGATTATTCTGCCATCAACCAGGACCATAGTAGTTCCTAGAACAATTTTAGTTTTTTCTTAGCTAACGGCCTTCGCGGCACGAGTATTTCAGTTAACAAGCCCTAAGGCTTATAATAATTCATCTGCCAGGCTATTTTCTATTCCCCAGAGCTGCCTGTAATTTGGCGCAAGGCATCCCGTTTATTCTTCCAATTTTCAAGCTTTTTGCGAATTTGCGGACCTTTGGGTCGTAGTTGCTGAGCAATTTCCATTAAGGCAATGGCTTCATCCAGATCATTTTTGGCGGCGTCAATGGCCAAATCTCGAATCAATACCGCATTGTGGGGCTGTTGTTCAACGAGTAGCGCTCTGTAAGTCCTAAAAGCAGTTAGCACGGCATCCACTTTTACACCATTAAAAATCATTTTCATTTCATCATAGTGTTTAACCAGTGCTTGCTGGATATTAGCAATAGACTGCTCATATCTGAGTCTTACAAAGTGCTCAGATTCTAACTTTGTGTGTTGATAGCCCGTTTTATCATTAAATACCGCCAAGCTGTCTTGGTATTGCCCATAAGCGACTTCAGGAAGCTCAACACAATAATTGTATTTATCTGGCTTGGGTAGGCCTTTACGATTGGCTTTATACTTGAAGCTATTGCCTGGACGTCCGCGATAAACCAACGATACATACTCATACGCAGAGCGATGAGCCCGATGAAAAACAAAAACGTCTTTCAGTACATTTAATGGCTCAATTAGAGCCTGGATCATACCGGGCCTTGAGCGGAAACCTTGACCATCAGCCAGTAAATGGTGGGTTTTGTCCACCAGCAAAGGCACATGATGCCGCAATTCTATAATGTCGATATCAATAGGTAATAAAGTTTTGCCCAATGGCGATAGCTTACCTTCTAATTTCCTAGGTAAACCACTAAAGGGCTGAAGATTGCCCAAATCATTAACCCACTCGAAAAAAATAGCATGCTGGTCGGGCATGCTTTCGATGTAATCTTGAATAGTTAAATTAAAATTCTTTGAGCACCAAAACTCGTCAATATCGAGAAAAAGTATGTGAGTGAAATCCTTACTTTTTTTGACTTCATGTAATACTTTGGCATAAACAATAAATTGAATTTGGTTTTTTGCATCACCAGGGCACACGTCAATCCAGTCAGCGTAATCCCAAAATACCTGACTGTGCTGCTCTGCTATATTCTGCAATACTTCAGCTGAATTATCGCTTGTTCTATTAATATAAACTTCAATAGAATCAAAGCCGAAGTAAAGATGATGGTGGATCCATTCAGATAAATAGGCCCCTTCATCTTTAGCAATAGCCACTAACTTGACCTTAGGCCGGCTCTTGATGTGACTACTCATATTCATCAAATAGCGACTTTTCTGAGTACGTCGGTCATTTTATTCAGAATGGCTTGTGCTTGAATATCAAAGACCCAATTATCGTTAGCCAACTGAATTTTTTTAGGCTCTGACATCGCTTTATAATTCAAAATATTACTCTGGTATCTTTCCGTCATAATTCTCTCGCAGCGATTATCAATAAAATAATTGCCCACCACCAATTCGTTTAAATTGGCAGAGATGATTGCTTTTAATTCATTCAAACCAAGCTCGTTTAGGATCACTTGATGTTTGGCATATTGCTCTCTTAGCCAACTTCCCGTTCTCCCATCTTGCTTAGCAAATATATGATTTAACGCTCTAATAACCTCTATATCAGCAATATCCATAGAACGATTCACTGCGTTAGGATTATTGTCCGCCATAACAAAACTTTCCGACCACTCAAGCCCCAATGCCCCAACAAAATCCGCTAACAGGCTGTCGTTGCTATTAGAAGCGTCGTAATCTAAAACCTTAACATTTTGCTTGCCAAACACTCGGCATAAGGTATCAAGCTTCAAATCCGCAGATAACATTTGGCTCTGGGCAGGACGCGCTAAATGATTGTGATAATAGGAATAAAAGGATTCTGTTGCACCGTGTTTTACTGTTTCTTGCCAAATCGAAAAGAGTTTAAAACTCGCTCTACGCCAAGCGAATAAGACCACAATATTTTTGCTTTTAATGGTATTACGTAAATATTCAAAGCTATTTTTATGCAGCGAAATAAAGTCTTCACTTGATAGTAAAAAATCATGATTTTCTTGAAAAAAATCAAGATCTTCCTTGCTTAAACTTTGATTTTGCAGACGCTCACGAAAGCCATGATGACCAAAAATTTTCAAATAGCGTTTAGGATAAACTAAGTTTGACTTAAACAATTCGGCCTGGTTATCTAAACAGAATTTCTGGATCAATGTAGTGCCGGTTTTATGCGGTCCTACATGTAAAAAAAGTGTATTCATAATTACTCTAAATTAATGTGTTTAGTGGGTCTAGCTCTATTACTCACCAAAAAAAGGATAGCGACCCAAATTACCAACTAACTTGCCCCACTTGAGGATATTAGCTTCATCCAGATGATTCTGAGAGTGAAACACTGGCTTTAAACCGGCCGCCTGCCATTTATCAACTGGGTGTAATACATGCATATTGCTTAAACCGAAATCACCGCAAATTTGTGCGTCAGCCCTAACGTTGTCACCAATGTGAATATGACTAAGCTTGGATTCAATTAATAGATTTTTAATATGCAACCACATTGTGCCACTGTCCTTACGCAATCCTAGTTCGCTGGAGACAAACAAACGATAAGGCACAGTTACACCAATTTTTTTAAGCATCGCCGCAACTTGCTGCTCGGTATAATAGATGTCAGAAATAAACCATATTTCGCGGCCAAGATCGGCAAGACGATAAATTAGCCCTAACATTTCATCTTTAGCTCTGACCTGTTCTAAATCAAAACTAAACTCAATATGCATATATTCTAGCGCTTGCTCTTCTTCACAAGACCACAGCTCTGCCAAAGCTTTATAAACATCGACAATACTGACATCGCCTTTAAAGTCATTACCTTGACGAAGCTCAAACTCGACTTTATTTCGCAGCTGAACAAAGGCCTCGGGGCTAGGAACTAATTCTAGTTCGACCAGGTATTTACCCAACTTTAATTTTGCGTATTCAGGTTCGGTATATTCTCGGCTCAACACCGTATCGAAGATATCAAAGGACACCACAGCAAAATTACGCACTTCATTAAATAACTGCTCGGGTGGTTTATGATAATTAATAAAAATATAAGACTTATCGGTGGTGAATTGGCCAGCCGGCGGATAATAAAAAAACTGCTTGTAGTCATTTTTTTCTGCTAGCAAACCAACCGTTCTTTCCAGTGCATGTAACCAAGAGCCGTCATTGGGTAAGGGTTCAGCAGGAAAGTCTTCATACTGATAATCCGTTTCAAGCAATTGTTTGATGGCCGCGGGGCGAGCCCAAAACATGCCGCCAACTGGGTAGTTGACAAAATTTTCAGTAATATCTATGCCCCAATCTTTAACAAAGCCTTGGGCAAAGGTCTTATTGCATGTCCAGTGATTCACCCACGAAGGCATCATCCAAAAAGAAGTGGGATAATACATGCCTAAATCAGGATTAGTCTTAAATAAGCGCAGCAGACATGCCACAACATGTCTGTCTTTCATCAGATATTGATGCAGGTAATCAAACCACTGAGTTTGTTCACGCCCAGAGTACAACGACTTTTTGGAGTGCAGATGGCACATCAAATCGTAATTGAGCAACTCTTTGCCAAATTCAACTAAAAGCGGACCAAAATTGCGCCCGCGATTCGGGGCAATAACGATTTTCAATTGCCTCACTTGAGGGATTGCCGCGAAAACCCGCTGAGCATCTTGTTTGATTTGTTCGTTGCTAACCGCGACAAACACATCAACATCACAAGGAAACGCCTCTAATGACTTAGCAAATTTAGCCACAAAATCTGCATAAAAAATGTGTAAACAGATCGCTATTTTTTGCTTATCCCAATTAGCATGGTCTGTTGCTACCAGATTTGTTTTGGGATGCCAACGGCGAATCATTGATGCACTTGGTCGTTTTTCTACTGCGCCTTTTTCAAGGTAATGCAATAAGGGAGAGTCATCTGAATGATAAACATCCAAATTACTACGATGATAAAATTCGGTATCAAATCTATGAGATGGATTAACGTTACTAAATCTTGCCTTGTCGATATAGTCCTTAAATGCCATGACTGGATGGGGAAATTTACCGTAGCGCTCCTCATACCAATCGATATCAAATAATTTTTCTTCGAGGGCTAATAGATAGGTCTTACGCACTATTGAGGTGATCCCTTTATTTACCTCATAGTCACTAAATGCACTATTCAAATCATTAAAATGACCAAAATGGGCAGCATACCAAGTGATATCAAAGAGCTCAGCACGCTGTGCTTCAATACGATTTTGTCGCTGTTTATAATCAAACAGTTGGCGCATAACCCGCTTTGCTTTGCGAGCGACTCTTTTTAGGATCATTATCATCTTCTACAAACCAAATAAACGCATGGGATCGACATGACCATTGCCTGAAATAGCATCATCCACATCAAAAAGGGGCCAACTCGCTCTGGGCAATAAAGAACGTTGGCTGGCAAATTTTTCATATAACATTTCAATTTCTTGAACAGAATAGCGAATACCGTGCTCAAAAGCATGACACACCGCGGCTAAGGCGCCTTCAAACACTTTATCAAGATGCTGCATATTACGTTGTGCAAAAGCTTCACGACCATAAGCAAAACTAAATGGCTGCTCACAGCTATCAGATGTTTTAATGATATCCAAAAACTGACCATTGGGTGAAGTCAGTAAGGCTTCTAAAAATAATGAACGGTCGAGCATAATATAACCCTCGCCCATTTTTACCTTATCCTTAAAGGTCGCAAACATGCTGGCGGTATTGTCACCAATAGTATAATCACCTTGCTCCGTGGTAATAAAATATGTGCCATAAGTATCGATGCCAAGCAGTCGAGTAAGCAGTTTCTGAATAGTGCCAGAGTAACCCACATCACAAAGAAGGGGGCGGGTCGAAGTTGTGATACCTAAAAAATGTAGATAATCCAGATAAGCCGCTCGGCTTTCCTCAACCACTTTTTCAAACGCACTTCTCTTGGCATTAAAATGTATTTCCAGTGTTTTTCTCTCGACCGGTAATTGCCACATCACATCCAATTCACTTTGACTAAATAGGCTTTCTAGCTGTGTTTGGGTAAAACCGAAACGTCCGAGTAGCAGTTTACGTAAAGTACCGTAAAACTTATGTTCAAGACTCCATTGCCAGGTCAGAGGATCAGCGATACTAATTCGAAACAAAAACGTTCTGGAGGCGCGCAAATAAAAATAGGGAAAGGGCTGCGCGATTAACTGTTTAGCGATCAATTGTTGATAGATAAGCTCAAATAAATAACCCTCTCTTGCCAAAAAGCCAATTGAACTCGGCTTGAGTTCGTCACAGCGTTCTTGTAGTGAATAAAAATACTCACTACAAATAGGGCCTAGAAAGTTATAGCCAAAATCCTTCAGTGCAGTACTCGAGTGCAAACGCCTATAACTCCTTTAAAATCAGACAAATAACTAAAACAATTGGTTAAATTGTATATATACCCTAAATATTCAGGGCGGCGAGAATAGCATATTTATTAGTGAAAAATCATCAAAAAGTCAGCCAAAGACGTAACCCTACGGACATAAAAGATGCCTCAAACATGAGCAAACAAAAGCCAGGCCGATGCTACCAGATATGTTCGAGTTCACTTAATATCTTGTTATAATTTTGCTGCTCTTTGGCTAAGCTATAGCCTGCACATAATCGTTTACCGCGCCATTGATAAAATTTATGGGACCACGATTGTAGCGCTGCCCGCGCCTTATCAATCGCACCAACGCAGTCGTTGAAGTTTAAATGACAACTCGTCACATTAGTATTGGCTAAACAGTATTCACGGCTGGCAATACAATCTGGCACCACGGCCCAATCTGCCAAGCTCATCGCTTCAATCCCGGGTAAAAAAAATCCTTCCGTTTTATTAGGCAATACAATCACGACTTGCGATTGAGCCATGGTACTGTGAACAAGCTCGCGTTCAACAGGCGAGTCATGAATAACCACACTCAGCCCTTTGGCTTGAGCCCAATCAAATAGTTGTTGACCTAACATCGGTTGTTTGGTGGCAAGTATGTAGAGCTGGTTCACTTTGGCTAACTTTAGTTTAGGAATATCGTGTCCCATGCGAATGGTATAACAAGGTCCGTTAGCAAAAGGCTCGATCGCCTTTTTTACCGCATCAGAGACGCAGAGCCGAATAGCTTTATGTCGTAAAAATTGATGTAAGGGATGTTTTTTATCACCATGTCTGACATGTTGAATTAAGTTGATTTTTATTTGCTGCTCAGCAAAAAAAGGCTGATAGGCCTGCCAATCCATACCCGCCAAAAATACAATGTCGGCCTTATCCGGTTGGTATGAGTCCAACAGCTTTACGCCGGGCAAGTCCATAAAAAGTCTTACTTGGGTCTCAGAGTGGTTGTTACTCCAAAGCCAAGGCGCATACTTGCCAGATGACACGGTATGTAAAAGGTAATCTCTGACTTTTTGATGCCCACCTGAGTAAGCCCCATATTGGCGATGAAATGCAATGCTCTTTTTATTCAAGTGGGTTTCCCTACTACTATTCTAAATGTGTCGCGATGATATATAGATGACAGATTAGCAAATTACCGTTATGTTAAGCTGCTTAGTCCAGATTCGATACTACTTGTTGGCAAATGTTAGTTAATTTACATATTATTGGCGTACAAAAAGCGGGTACAACAGCCTTAGCCAGTTTCCTTAATCAACATCCGGCAATACACCTAGTGCAAGGTAAAGAAGCCCACGTATTTGATCACCCAGATTTTGCTGACTCATCTAATCAACATGCTTTTGCACACAAAAAATATCAGCCACTTTTAGCGCATCACCAAGCACAACGCCTGATTTGTGATGCCACCCCGATTACCATTTTTAATCCACAATTTTTACGTGATTGTTACCAGTATAATCCTCAGGCGAAGTTTATTTTAGTATTGCGAGACCCAGTAGACCGCGCTATCTCACATTATCACATGACTAAAAATCGCAATTTAGAGCCTTATTCAATGTTTTGCGCTTTTTTGCTTGAACCAATCAGAATGTGGGGCATAAACCGCACAAGATCATGGCCTTTTACTTCACCCTATCGAAACCATTCTTATCTTAGTCGTGGCCGCTATTCTCAGCAACTTAAGGCGCTTTTTACCATCATCCCTGCCCAACAAATCTTGGTGCTAAATCAAAGTGAATTACACCAGCAACATCAAGCCGTCATGCTGCAAATTTTTGAATTTCTAGATATTCAGCGCCATGAGATAAAAGCTAAAAATGTGTTTAACACCGCAAAGGTAAGCAAGAATAAAAGTGATGTTTTGGCCATACTTTGGGCTAAGTTTTACTTTTTAATGTGCCGAGAAACCCCCAGTCGCTGGCAAAAAATAATCAACAAGGCACAAGGGCACTTATAACAAATGGCTGCATTTAGTGTGAGTGCCCTGCTGTTTTAACATCAAAGGTAATAAAGCCAAGACACTATCGGCATTGTGCAATCTCGCACATGCTTGTTGCGCTTGTTGCAAGGCTTGCGGGCGATACCAAAACATTCCGCCGACAGCAAACACAAACATTGAATTAGGTAAGGGTAGGCCCAACTCTTGCGCAAGGTGGCGTAAAGCGAGCATTTTGTCGTCACACATAATAGTGCTCGCCATATCAGGATGATAACCAGGCACCACCATGGCTAGGTTAGTTTCACTTTTAAAACTCGCTATCACTTTTTCTACGTTACTGGGGCTGAGCAAACAAAATAACTGCTGTAACTGCCAATTAGCCACATCGGTGGCTTTTTCAATATCGCTAACATGAATTTTGCAGACTAATTCGTAGCCGTTTAGTTTTGACTGATGACAGCTTAACCAAGCTTGTAGTTGGTTTATATCCTCAGCAACGATTTCAATTAGAACCTCCCCACTTGCATAGTTTTTAAAGAGGCTACCAACATGAGCCTTGTTTGCTTGGGTACAAGTTATCAGTAGGTCTGCGTGGTAAGGCAAGTCATCAATAAAAGCCAGCAGCCCAGTGATTGAAGTGTTATTGCCCATGTGCACAACAATAGCTATTTTAAGGGGCGATACCGCCTTGTCGTTTCCAAACGTATAGGGTTTACTATCAACGTAAGGTAAATTCAAAGCGTCGCTCAGCGTGGCTTCAGGCCACAATTTCAGCCAGTTCTTATAAATCAGATTAACTAAACAGTGGGCTGCAGGTTTTTGTAGACTTTTAAGCCCATTCGTTAACCACTGTTTGTTATCGCGTAAAATAAAGGATACTTGCTGATTATATTTATCCAAGTCTTCGCCGGCTTGACGATCTTGGCGGGTTAAATCAACCACAGCCTGATAACTGTCTACTCTTGGCATCATAAGTAACTCAGGTCTATCAGTGGTTTTTACTTGAGTAGAAACCAGCGCGGCTTTTTCTAATTGGCTTATACGTTTGTGACACAGCTCAACGATTTTGTGTTGGGGGGCAAGTTGCTGGGCTCTGACAAAAAGTTTTTTCGCTTTATCACTGTCGCCTAAAGACAGACACACATCCGCTAAACGGGCAATGATAGGCGCTTGATCGTGGTTAAGTTTATTCGCTTCATCAAAACACTGATAGGCTTTTACCCACATGCCCTGAGCATTATAAATATCGCCTAAGGCCATTACCAAAGCCCCCCGGTATTCAAACCGCAAAGCTTTAATCAAGGCAAACTCTGCCAGCACCCACAACTGGCTTTTTTGCGCAAACTGCGCAAGGGCTTCATATTGCTCAGCTTGATTAAAATAGCGATATAACAACAGCATCTGTAGCAGTCTTGCGAGCTGAATAGGCCCCACGACATTAGTCAAACGGCTATTAATGTAATCCCAGTCTGACTGGATAAACGCCATATCACTTTCACTGAAAATGGCACTTTCAAGATCCTCTTTAAACCTTAACGAAAACGGGTTCGCTTGCTCTAACATATCGTCTGCTTGCTGTAACCAAGCTCCTTGTGGCTCGGTAAACACTCCCCATTGAGCAACACACCAGCTACTTTGCTCAATCTGCATGGCCCGCATTTTACATAGTTTGGTATACAGGTAGAGTTCATTTTTGTGGGCTATTTTTGCCAATGCTTGATAATTATCAGAATGAGTAAAAGGCCGCCGCATTAACGAATCAAATATTGAACTTGTGACTAACTCTTGTGGAATTTGTGAGGTAAAACCCAAGGCTTCTTGCCAGCCCAAGCTGGTTACATTTAACGTAGCTTTGGTTATTTTATTAGCTTTGCTCACTTGCTCAACAAAACCTAATTGGGCTAAATCCAAACCATCAGACTGTTTTTTTAGTGCAGGAATAGTTTCTGCTTTTACATCAGCCGCTTGTTGCAGGCGTTGCCACGTATTATCCAGCTGTTGCTGGTATTTATCGCTCAGCAAGGCATAAAAATAATCTGGTACGCTATCTGTCATCAATTGTTGATCAAACACAGCATTATTAAAAAACCCAGCATCCAAGTCTATTTTGGCGGCTTTGTCTGCCACTGCGCCATTGTTATGAACAAAAGCATCTTGAGAGATTAACAGGCACTTATCCGGATGACGCAAATAAAAATCAAGTATGGCCCGATTATTTGCCTGCCACATATCGAAAGCTAGTTCGGGCTGCTGCCAAAAACTAAGGTTAACTTTGTTCATTGGTAATGGTGCGGTGGAATTAATTAGGTGTTTACTGGCGCGATTAAAAATAGAAAAACAAGAAGAAGCCCAATGACGATAAACCAAAATATAACGAATGTCGCCCTGCGCAGCTTGCTCCCAGTGATCTAAAAACAAGGCTGCTCTGGGGTCTTTAACCCCACATATGTCTCTGTCTTCAATACTGTCAGCGATGTAACGCTGGATATAAGGCACGAACCATTGCGGTATAACCAAAGGTGACTGATTAGCGTAACGCCAATCCCTACCATTAATTTCAAAAATTTTGTCATGCAAGCGCACTACGGGCATATCTTCCACATGGCCAAGTGGATTACTAAAACTAGCACCCATTAACTCACTGCCCATATGCATGCCCCCCTGCGCCAGCGATTGCGCCAGCAAAGACGTGCCACTGCGATGGAAACCCGTGCAAAGATAAAATGGAGCGATATTATTTTCAGTCATTGAATACTATTTTTATGCTTAACCTAAAAAATTGTCTGATGAAGTGTATAACAATCCATTCTTCCATAGATCCCTGCTAAAAGCCTGCAGGGATGACGCATGACTCAGAAACATCCAGAGATGACGAGTGCCCCATTTACATTCGAGAGCGACGTCGTCCAACCCCGTCATTCCTGCGCGTCATCCTCGAGTTCTTTAATCGGGGACAGGATTCCATTGCCTATTACTCTATCAAACGATAACTGAATATCCTGCTTGGTATACAAATCACCTAAGTCAAGCACTAGCAACTTAGGTAATGCAAGCTCAAGTTTTGCCAAAGTCGACTGATGAAAAGTGCGTTCTTTGGCAACTAAGCTATCACGTTCTATTGGTGTTAGCCCCAAGGCATGATCTAATACTACACCACCAGACACCAGCACATCTTCGTAACGAATTATCGGTAGTCCGCTTTGCCTGAATTTATCTACAAACCATTGGTAGATATAAAGCTGCCGACTTAGGCTATTTTTTGTCACATCTAATGCCTGTTTTAGACTTGAATCAAAATGCTCCCCTGCCGGAATACGCCCTCGGTTTACCGGTAAATCCACACTCAACCACGAGGCTAATACGTCCACCGGATTCCGCACAATGCACACCATAGGATATCGTTGCGACAAGGTATCCATCAAGGCGGTAAATAAGGCATTTTGTTTCACTACCAATTGATAACTATTGGCATCGCGAGCCTTGAGCTGAATCTGCCCACGTTTGGCCTCTACTTGGCGAATACCCTCTTTCAGGTTTTCCCCAACAGGGTTACTAATGTCTAATCCACCTTTATCTCCATGCACAAACGGCAAGCCTTGCGTTATAGCGTGGTCTAAATTGGCGATTTGCTCCGCAATAGCTTCAACTGCTTGCTGAGGATTTGTGCTTTGAAATAATGAGGAGGGTTCAATAGGCTCGTGCAGAGCAACTACATCAGCCCTGTCATTCAACAGTTTGCAACATAAAGTTGTACCAGAACGGGGGATACCAGTAATAAGCGAAGTTATTTTAGCCATATAAATTTAGTATTCGATTACCTGCAGTACGTTAGTTATCGGTGGTAAATTACTTCCCAAAGACAAAATTTGTACTGCCGCGGCAATATCCTTGGAGCTTGCATCAATATAGATTCTGGCACTCACTCTGGAAGGTACACCTTTGTTAATATTAACTAAGTCTTCAGCGTTTAATTTTAATGTCGCACCCGCGGGTATGATACCTGATGCATAGTCACCTAGTGTATATTCACCTGCAACTTCGAGTTCAGACATAAAACGTGTTGTATATTTAACATCATAGCCTGCATGATTGACCAATATAATACGTTGACGATAATCGGAAAAATTAGTGACATAGGGTAAATCTACTGCCGCTGCATCATAAATAAGCTCACCTAATAGACTAGTTTCAAGGCCTATGCCGAGATCAAGATAGTAGGATGAACGATTAATGGACAGGGTTTTACTTTCGGCGGCCACACAAAACACCGGATAGGTCATTAACTCGTTAATACTCACATTAATCCATTTCTGTTGCCTGAATTCTGCAAGCTCGTGACTTGTACCAAGGCAATCATCTTGAGTATTCAAAAAGGCTTTAAGCGTGGAAAAGTCACCATTGATCGTAGCGGTTTTAGCAGCCGTATTAATAGTAGGTAAAAGATCAGAAAACACTGTAATTAATGCTGAAGTACTAGGGTGTCTTACAGGCTGAGTGATAAGACTATCAAATTGTACTTTACCTAATGAAGCGAGATCTGCATTAGCGTCGCCAAGACTAAACGAGCTTGGGTTACGATAGGTCGTTTTAAACTTTTTAAAATCTTGTGATAACTCTATTGTATGGCTAAAAGATCGAGTAAAACTTGTACCGATGGTTTGCATTGATTGCGCTACTGGCGCAGTAATTTGATAGAGAAAATCGCCGCTATTCACTGCCGCTGCCGCTGATGCATAATAAGTATATTGCACACTAAGGGCTTGACGATAATCTAACCAAATAAACGAATTACTCTCCAATATAAAACTAGTTTCTGCTCCCTGTGCGACACTGGCTTTAACCTCTACGATCATGTATGTATCTGTATTACGACCGCCAACAACCAAAGTCGAATTATAGTCTGCATCAACCTTAATCCCACTAGCAGGAAAATTCTGGTTAAAACGACCATTCAAAAGATCAAGTCTTATATAACGCTCGGAGCTTGATATACCAAAGCCGGCGTTAAAACTTAGATTTAGCTCATCTGCAGATGCATCAATAGTTAATGCTCCATTCGCGCCTAACTTCTGATTTTCTATCACTTCAACCGCGTATAACAAGGGTTGTTTTTGCTCTAATATCAGTGGAGCGCTTAACAAATAATGGCTCGAAAAACACAAGGGAATAAAAAAAATTACACGTAAATAAATCATCTAAACATACACTTTAAAAAAACCAAAAAAAAAGCCCTCGCTTACGCGAAGGCTTCATCACTATTCAATTAAGAATATTAGAACTTGCTAGATACTGCTAAAGAAACGGTATCAGTAGTACCATTTGATAAGTTAACAGACTGGCTAGTTGCCTGAACTGCTGTATCAACCGCTTCTACTTCGAAAGTAGCAGAAGTACGAGTTCTACCAGTCAAAGTTACTAAGTCAGTAGCTTTAATAGACAATACGCTGTTAGCAGGGATAGTACCAGTTGCTGCAGTTCCGGCAACAGCTGTAGTACCCGCTTCTGAACGGAACGTAGTAGTATATGGAGCTGCTGTGCTACCAGTGTTAACTAAATAGATGCGTTGGTTATAATCAGCAAATGTAGTTAAGTAAGGTACAGATACAGAAGTAGTATTATAAGCAATAGTACCCATGTTAGCCGTGATGTTGTCATCAACTAAAGTTACTGTATAAGCACTGGCAGACTTCTTAACAACATCGGTAGTGCCGTTAACAGTTACACATAAATAAATGTCAGCAGCGGTCACATCGAAAGTTGCAACAGCAATTTCAGTTTTAGCTGTATTTGGAGTACGAGCAGTCAATGCTGTACAAGTATCGTTTGTAGATGTAGACCATGCACCGAAACTAAAGTCGCCTTTGAAAGTAACTGTTTGGCTTGCATCAAAGATATCAGTAACAGCAACAGAAACACCAGCTGGTGTAACAGAACCAGCAACCAAAGCGTTAGCGGCTGACAACTCACCTACACGAGCAATAGCAGCAGTAGCGTAGTTAGCAGTTGTTGCATCAGCTGTATTAACTGTAAAAGCTTTAAAGCCAGAACCTACAGTAGCTTCTGCGGCATCAGCAATAGTAATTTTAGTTGCATCAAGTGCAGTACCGAATGTTACAGCTGATTTAGCGCCAGAGTTTTTGAGAACATCACCAACTGTTTGATTCACGGCACCAGGAGCGCTGTTAAACATACGGTATTGTACTGTAACAGCAGAACCTGCAACTACTTTAAGACCAGCGACATTTAGAGTAAAGGTATCGCTACTAACGATATCTACGGTATCACTTACTTCAAAAATAACGTATGTATCGTTTACCGCACCACCAGCAGAGACTGTACCAGCAAAGTTAACTGAACCACTATCTGTAGCTAAAGCTGGTACAGCTGTAAATTTTGCATTTACTAAATCAAAACGTACATACTTAGACGTACCAGAGTTAATAGTAAAACCAGCTGCCACGTCTGCATCCAACGCTGTAGCCATAGTTAAGGTAAGGAAACCATTTGAATCTAGGCTACCAGAAGTATAAGTTTCAGTAGCAACTTTAACGGTATTGATTGGAGAAGCAGTTGTACCCGCTGCATCCAAGTTTAAAACAGCAAAGGTGTTTGTAGAAAAAACCGTGGCAACTGCTACGGCTAATATTTTTTTGTTTATCATTTAAAAAACTCCTGCAAGAGTAAATAACTATAGTTTATCAAAGGTCGTCTAAATCAACCACCACCAAGTCCTTAGTGACAATTCACTAGACTAGGCTATTAAATTACAACACTAAGTAGTAGTAATCAACTTTTATTATAATTTTGTCTGTCTTTACTGATACTTATCAAAAAATATTCAAATACGCAGTAGACAGAATACTGTGATGATGCCCCAGTAGATAATAAATATATCGAAGAGCGCAACGTCGGATTAATGGTTAAACAAATGTATGCAGATGTCAAAGGTTTAAGTGTTTTAATTTGTATATAAAAAACCAGATGAGACTAAGCAAACATACCTTTCTACTGACTATGCACATGTTCTATACCTAAGAGGCTTCACTGTATATCACCGAGCGAATTATTTACCACACCAATATTGGTTTACTTTTACCATTACCGATGGTAACTTTTAAATGTAATTTGCTGCCGCCTTTATTGACTGAAAGCCGAAAGTCATTCCCCCCTAAAGTTGAATAATAGTCTTCTGGTATTAATTCAAAACTAGGCTCTAACAACAAAATATCCCCATCACTAGCTAGCCATTCTCCTTGTTGGCGGTATTCAGTTATTTTATTGGCTGATGTAGGCCATAGTTTTTGCCAAAACACCAAGGGGATAGCATTTAAATTTAATCTTTCACTGCGACTGGTACCGCAAATTTTTAGCCAGTCTCTATGCGTCGTCAACCACTCGGACCACCTTTGTAAACGCCATAATTCGCTGCAGTTTTGTAATAAATAATTACGCGGCATTGGACTTTGCGCTTTTTCATAAGCATAATTTTCTGCCCCTGAAGGGCGGCGCCAATCATCACCGTCTGCATAATCTGCGAGTATGTCAGCAAAACTAGCTTGTTCTACTACCGACAAACCATAAGTAGCTAATACTTTCTTTAACCAATACTGCCCAGACGAGTTAATACCTATAAGTCCAGCTTCATTTTGTATGCTGTAGTGCAATCCGTTTTGTTGTGTGTAGCTAAAGCCATCGGTTCTGATTTCATCACCGATAATACTTAATAACCAGTGACCTTCATCATCTCTTAATAAACCTTGTGGATTGTTGCCTGCACTCACACCTGCGACTGTTGCGCGTTGGGTAGCAAGTAAATAACTTAACTCACTGAGTTTGCCATAAACCATTGCAGCATCCTGTAGGTTTTGCTTGGCTTGTTGTGCTAAGTTTATGCGGTTATTTAAGGCTTGCGACACTACACCTAACAAAATAACTAAAACCAAAGCCACCACTAATACTGCGAGTAATACAGCGCCCGTTTGTTGCTTTTTATTGTGAATTATGAAAGATGAAGGCATCTTAAAACTCATATTGACCAAATTGCGCCAATTCTGGCGGTACATCAGCTAATACTGGCCTGATTGCTTTGGCTATGATCAATACCGAGTCATCTTTGCTCAATCTTATTGCGGTGGGTAATAAGCTTTTTGTAGGTTTAAAATCGCTGAGCCATTGTTGGCCATTCCAATATTCAAATCGTGGTTGCTGGTCAAATTGCATTATTGTTACTTCACTATTACTAAATTCGGCTTTAAACGTGAGTAGCCAGTAGGCTTGACCCTTAATAGTATTTTTTTGCTGAATAGACCACACTAACTGCTGCGGAATATGTTTATCATCACTAGGCACATTCACCGTGATAAACTCAAACTGTTGGCTGTCGCCCGACACCACTGGTTTGTCCGGATGGTATAAGACCGCTCCACTGACGCTTTCTTCAAACCAGCTTAACGGTAATTGAGCTTGAGTCATGCTTAGCCCCTTGGCACTAAGTTTGTTAAAGCTACGCCAAGTAGTTCCCAAACCTTCAACTAATAGGCTAGTCACCAGCGCCACTATCACTAATACCACTAACAGTTCAATTAAACTAAAACCTGCAACATGCTTTAGTCTGTGACGATTTTTGAACTTAGTCATTTATCCCTCAAACATCGCGGGATCAATGTAGTTGGGGTCAGGCTGCTGCTGGACAATTTGTGTATTGAAACTGTCGATTTGCCGGCCCTTTAACCAAATGGTGGCACTAATATCATAGAGTGTGACTATCCAAGCCGGTTGACGCCGATAGGGCTCATTAGCAGAATTTCTAGCTACCGAAGCTTGCCATTGCACTTGGTAATTGCCTATTTGATATTCACCAGTATTTTTATTGGCAATATTTTCTAATTCTAACTGCAAGGTAAATTGTGAAAACACTTGCGGTAAAGCCACGGCATTTTCGATTTTAGCCGACGACGTTATTGCGGTGCCAAACCAGCCCCACACCGCAGTAAATACTAAAGATAAAATCACTAAGGCCACTATGGCTTCGATTAAGGAAAAACCAGTTCTTTTAGTTGGCATGGCGGGCGACTTCACATAAAGGGGGCACAACATCAAAAAGCGTTTCGACAGGATTTGACGAATTTGAATTTTGCAAAAGAGCCACTTGCCCCCCCAAACAATAACCATTAGCCAGCACCACCACTGGCTGAATAAAACGCAAAGGCAGACTGGCATCACTCAGTTGACTTGCTTCACTCAGCTCTAGCCGCTGACCTGACATTTTGGCTTGCAAAGGCAATAAGGTCATTTCATTGCTCAGTGCCATCCTCACACTACTGGCTTGCCTCGCGCGTAACCAAGAATCAATGCCCGGCACTGCCATTGACGTAATCAAGCCGAGCAACACTAAGGTCACCAATAACTCTATCATGGTAAAAGCGGCGGAGTTTTTCATCGTTATTGTTTTATGAAGCAGGTGTATAGCCTACGTCGGCATTAAGCTCTTCGCCGCCTTCTACCCCATCAGCACCAAAACTATATAAATAAAAGCCTTGTTCGGCCTTGCCGTCTACGCGATATTGATAATCATGATTCCATGGATCCTGAGGTAATTTTTCACCTAAATAAGGACCCTGCCAGTAGGTTTTAGCCTCTGCTGGTGCGGCATTCAGATCAGCTAAGGCATTAGGATAGCTGCCCACATCTAAACGGTAGGTTTGCAAAGCCATTTTTAACATTTTGACCTGAGTTTCAGCGGTTCTCACTTTAGAAGCATCCACCTTACCAAAAAACTGTGGCCCGACTAACCCAGCCAACAAACCTAAGATCACCAACACGACTAACAGCTCAATCATAGTAAAGCCGGCTTGACGATATTTATTCATAATTACCCTTGAAATAGTTTTTGTAAATTTAATGTATTCAGTGTCACAACACTTGGTTCCCCGCTAACAGCATGCAGGGATGACGATAAAGCCTAGATCCCCGCTAACAAAATGCGGGGATGACGATAAAACCTAGATCCCCGCTAACAAAATGCGGGGATGACGATAAAACCTAGATCCCCGCTAACAGCATGCGGGGATGACGATAAAGCCTAGATCCCTGCTAAAAGCATGCAGGGATGACGGTCTTCAGCATGCTAGGATGACGGCATTTATTTCCGTCATTCCTGCGTACGTCATCCTCGAGGTCTTTAATCGGGGACAGGAATCCATGTTTAATATTTCACAACAAAGTCAGATAAAGATCATCCCATTGGGGGTTTTGCTTTTCTATTAATGCAATTTTCCAAGCTCGCTTCCACTTTTTAATTTGCTTCTCTCGTAAAATCGCTGCTGACATTTCTGAATGTTGCTCAAAATAAACCAAATTATGTACAGAATATTTTTGGGTAAAACCCTCAACTTGGTTATTTCTATGTTGCCAAATTCGTTTGACCAAGTCACTCGTCACACCAGTATACAAAGTGCCATTCTTTTTACTGGCAAGGATATAGACTACTGGTGCCTTCATAATAAAAATCCTTTTTTGCTTACCTGGTCAACACGGGATAACAACACACCTGGTTCCCTGCTAAAAGCATGCAGGGATGACGATAAGCTTAACAACATACAAGAAAAACGTCAGCCTACTGTCATTCCTGCGCTCGTCATCCTCGAAGTCTTTAATCGGGGATAGGAATCGACTTCCACTAGAGATCCCTGCTAACAACCTGCAGGGATGACGTTATTTGTTTCCGTCTTTCCTGCGAAAGCAGGAATCCATTACTCAATCGGCCCCCTCAACTCACCTTTAGGCAATGGATAAACGCTGGCATTAAATGTCTATATCAGTTGATGCTGTTATCGCCAACACTATGCCTAGGATCATTATCCCGATCATAACGCCCACTATTAATATAGCAATGGGCTCCATCAAGGTTAACACCTGTTTCATGCGCCTTTTGCACGAGCTATCATGCAAGGCCGCTACCGCCTTGAGCATTTGCGCTAACTGCCCAGTGCGGTCGCCTACAGCCACTAAATTAAGTGAGGTATTAGGCACTAAACGTGAACGCTCTAGCGCCTCAGTAAAAGCCACGCCCGATTCCACATCACCTACCATGGCCAAAGCACGGCTTTTTCGCCTTGTATAATCACAACTTTCAGCAGCTAACTTAAGCGCAACCACTAAGTTGACTCTGGCTTGCAACATGGCAGAACACAAAGACGCCCAACGGGCCGCATCTTGTTCTGCCAACCATGGGCCAATAACCGGTAATTCTATAGCAGTATCCATTAACCAACGTCTCACCTTGGCATTCATGAATATTGAGAACATTAGCAGTACTATGCCACCCACAAAGGCCAATACTGTGTAGGGCGAATCATTGACATACTGTCCAGCAGTCAACACTAAATAGGCTAAAGTGGGCAATTCTTTCTCACCATTAAGTAAATGGCTAAACTTAGGCACTACCGCAAAAAAGATAATCAGCATGGCGGCCAAACCCGAAAAAATCAGTACCAGTGGATAAGTTAAGGCACCCCGTACATCATTTTTTATCGCTTGGTCATAGCTTAATTGTTCAGCGGCATTGGTCAACGCCATGGGCAACTGCCCCCCTAGCTCACCGGCACTGACTAAGTGGGCAACATATTTAGGAAAAGGCAGACCTGATGAAGCAAGAGCAATAGACAAGCTATCGCCCCCCTCGATGCGGCTGGCAATAGTGGCAAAACCCCGCGCTAACTGCGGATGTTCTTTATTTTGGCTTAAGGCCTTAACGGCATCAAGTAAGGCAACCCCTGACGAGGTCAATGTGGCGAGTTCTTGTAGCGGTAACACTAAATCGGTATTGCTTACACGCCGACCGGTTTTGGCTATTTTTAGTGACTCTTCAAGGCCAAACACTTCGATGCGTTTCTCTGCCAACAGACGGACTGCCTCTTGTTGGCTAACGGCATCAATATCACCGCTGACTTCTTGCTTGGATAAAAGCTCAATGCCAGAATACTTAAATTTCACAGCTCGCTCTCTTCAATACTGCAGACTCTCAGTACTTCTTCAATACTGGTGATACCCCGCGAAGCCTTTATTATGCCATCGTCTAATAACGAGCGATTACCCGAGGCTCGGGCTAAGGCTCTTATTTCATTTAAAGGCGCACTATGGGTAATTAACTGACGCAGAGCGGCGTTAACGGGGATCAGTTCATAGACTCCTATCCTGCCTCGGTACCCTCGGCCCTGACATTGATGACAGCCTACCGGTTTACGCCAATTACCTTGTGTTATACCGTGCTCTAAAAAAGTAGGCGCCTCAGTTTCCGCACTGCAATTAGGGCAAAGTTTTCTGATTAAACGTTGCGCTTGCACACCTTGAATTGTAGCGGCGACCATGAAGGGCTCTACCCCAATGTCCATTAACCGGGGGAATACCGAACACGCATCATTAGTATGCAAGGTCGATAACACCAAATGGCCGGTTAACGATGACTGCACCGCGATATCAGCGGTTTCTTTGTCACGAATTTCACCCACCATAATAACATCGGGATCTTGCCTTAAAAAGGTACGCAATGCCCTCGCAAAGGTATAACCGATATCAGGCCGAGCCTGTACTTGGGTAATGCCATCTAATTGATATTCTACTGGATCTTCTACGGTGACAATTTTTTCGGTGCCGGTTTTAATATCTGACAACAAACCATACAAGGTGGTTGATTTACCTGAACCAGTGGGGCCTGTTACCAGCACGATACCGTTAGTGAGTTTGCCCCATTCACGGATTAAAGCTAAATGGTCGTCTTCAAAACCTAAACTATTCAAGGATAATTCATCGCGTTTTTTAGGTAGCAAACGCAAGACTATTGACTCACCGTGCACATCGGGTGCAGTTGAAACCCTCACATCAAATTCTTTGTTAGCAGCCCTAATACTAAACCGGCCGTCTTGCGGAAGCCTGCGTTCAGCGATATCGAGTTGTGCTAATAATTTTATGCGTGACGCAATCGCCGGAAAACGAGCCATGGGCTGCTGCATAAATTCAGACATACGTCCATCGACCCTAAAACGCACCAGCATATTTTTGCTACTGGCTTCTATGTGAATATCAGACGACTCAGCTTGAATAGCCCGCTCTACAATACTATTAACCAAATTAATAACCGGCGCTTCTTCTGCTAAAGCAGCAATATCGGTATTGGCCTTGCCAAATAATTCAGATACCGCCCGCTCTCTGGAAACATCATCAGCAATAGTCACTGCCATAGCTGGAGTAATTAGTTTACATACTACCGCGCGCTCAGCCGCAACTTGAGATAATACCTCCAGCGGAAATTGTGCCAAGGGATCGTCAGTAAACACCGTGATAGTGTTATCACTGATGCTGGCAAATATGGCATGGTCCAAACACCAGTCTATGCTCAAGCCCAAGCTGGCAGTTGAACTAAGCACTTCATGGGCTAAGGGACAAAAAGCAACTTGACTAATTAAGGGCCAAGCTATGATCTCACTGATGGCCGTAAAAACAGAATCTTCACCACACAAGCCTAAGCGTGATAACGCAGAAGCAATTGAACAATCCAGCTCGAGTGCGGTTTTTTTAACCAAGCGTATGTCGTTCTCATTTAATGGAACTGACTTCGCAAGTGTTTTTAATAAGGCAGTATCTAAATAAGATGCGTCGATATGCAGTGTACCAGCCAAGTGAATCCTTTTTAACAGTAGACAAAAGCCCTAAACAGGGGTTTATAATTAAAATAATACGCATTGCATTATCGACTTAACTAAAAGTCAAATAAGCCATTAACCTATTGACACCAATAGGGTATATTACACCACAAAAAGCTTAACTATGAAGTGCTTTTATGCCAACAACTTCGCTCACATTGCAGTCGCAACAATATTTAGACCAAGCGCTAAGTGCTGTCGATCATTTTTTGTGGCCAACAAGCAATAACATCGATACACAAACTAAAACCTTTTTTGTGTATAAAGCCTATCCTAAACAAATTAAACGCAGTCAAATAAAACAATGGGCAAAATTGCAGAGTCATTCTCTATCGCCCTTTACTAGCGGCCAGCATTATCAATTTTTAAGTGCCACTGGTTTACATCTGTGGTTCAGCCAAGATACCTTTAGCGGCATACCAGAAACGGCCATGCAAGTAAGCTTAAAAGATGGAACTTATGTCGTACAAGGTTCGCAGTATTTTTATCAACAAACATGGCGCGATGGTGCGTTAATTCATTGTATTACCCTTAGTTCACACTCTGATAAAACAGCTATACCTTTAGAAACTAATCAACGCCATCCGTGGGCAGTCCCACGTAAAATTGACAAGCAGCTAAAATTACCTGCTACCTGGTTGAGTTTAAGTGCTTTTATTGGTTTGTGTGCAACTGTGTGGTTTGTTGCGGCTTACATCACTTTGAGTGTACAAAGGCATAACGCTGAGCAAAACATTGCCGCACTGCAAGACTCCCTAGGCGCAAAACTCGCTGAACAAGCAAAATTACAAAATCAACAACAAAACCTACTGACTTTGCAAAATTGGCATAAAGAGTTTGGCTTTTTACCCGAAAGTTTTACCGCCATCGCTGAAAAAATAAGTTTGCAAGGCCCTTGGAAAGCCAATTCCATTAGTTGGCAAAATCGTTTAGTCAGCTTGGAATTGACCGCACAAAATATTGATATTGCTAAATTAGTTGCTGAATTAGAATCTGTGCCGCGTTTAGCGCAAATTAATATCCGCCCTCACTTAGCGGAAAATACCTGGGTTATCGAGGCATCTGCAAAATGAGTATGCTGCAACAATTTTATCAAAGTCAATTGTATGTTGAGTATAATAAAAACCGCCGATTACAGTGGATGTGTGTGGGTATTTGTATCATCTTGACACTTTCTTTAATCAAGTTTTACACAGACCAACAACAAGAAAACCGCGAACAAACTCAGCAACAACTCGCCCTGCTAGCCAAGTATAAACTTACCGCACTAAGCAAAGCCGATCCTGCTATATCTGTGGCCATAGACGCGGCGAATACACGTTGGCTTGAGGCTTTACCAGCGGCGCAATCCGCCAGCGTAGCCGAAGCCCAAGCGCTGGCTGAAGTAGAACAAAAAATCGGCAAACTATTAAGCAGAAAAAGACTGAATTTATTAGGCTCTGAGCCGCTAGCAGGTGCAAAGCCCATTTTGTGGCAAGTGCGAGTAGAAATTGCTGGTCAACTGTCTGAATTGGATTTAATTGAACTGCTACAACACTTTGATAACCAGAACAAACATGCCAGAATTACTTCTTTTCAGTATAGTCCTAAAGCCTCTAATAGTATTAATCTGGTGGTAGACTTGTTATACAAAAGAGCCAACGATGCCGAGTAGACTTATAAGCTGCGCTACCAGCGCATTATGTTTGAGCCTTGTTTTTGCGATACTAATCAATTATGAGCCGGAGCCCTTGCCCCAAGCGCAAAGGCAGTTAAGTTTTGAACAAATTGAAAACGCCCAGCAAAACGATTGGCAAGCTATATTGGCAGCTTTACCCCAATTTAAACAGCCCGCTCGCCCGTTAACCGAGCAGGAATTAGCAGCACAAGCGGCCTTACTCAATGCAACTCCCAAACAAGCTGTTATTTCAGATTCGCTGCTTATTGGTATCATTGTTGATAAACCACGCTCGGTGCTGTTATATGTGCAACAGCAAGCCAGCTTAGCACCCGTCCAGTTAAGTTTAGGGCAAAGTTGGTTGGCTGATTGGCAATTAAGTCAAATAAACGCTGATTCTGCGGTTTGGATTAATACTCAAACTCAAGAGTCTTACACTCAATTGTTATTTAGCAATGCCAGCCCAACAATTGACTCATTAAATACCACATCAAGTGAGATAAAATAATACATGTTTGCTCTTATCCATATTCAGAAACATAAAAAATTGCGCCAACTAGGTATTGTATTTATCACGGCAAGTTTGAGCGCCTGCGCAAATTTTAAAGGGCCTGCCTATCAAGAAGCTCAACACGACAATGAAATTTTTAACACCCCTTTACGGGCGCCAAAACAAATTATTGCCTCTGATGTTTATCTTCCTCCTGAGCCAGATGATAAAGCACAAACTGGCTTAGAAATATTGCCTGCACCGCGAGCCAATACAACATTAGCTGCCTCCAAAGCCAGAGAAGCGGTATTGCCGTCACTGAGTAATGGCCCTATAAGCCGCTTAACGTTTAATAATATGCCAGTACCGGTGTTTATCAACGAAGTATTCGGTAATCAGTTGGGTTTGAATTTTGTAATTGATCCCAGTTTAAAAGAATCCAGCGATTTGGTGACAATGCGTATTAATGAGGCTATCGGTAAAAAGGATTTTTACACATTAGCCAGCCAAACATTGGCCCGTTATGGTGTTACTACCTCAATCAATGACAATGCCCTGTTATTTTCTTTTTCTGACGATGCAGCTAATGATAAGATCCCACTAATGGTCAGTGGTCTTACCTTACCTGAAGTACCTTCAACTACTCGGCCAATTTTTTATATCTATCCATTGAAGGCAGTATCACCAGCAGCAGTACGCAGTTGGGTGGCGCAACTATTTAATAAAAATGAGTTAGAAATAAGAGAAGATCTAATCGGCAATGCTTTGGTATTCATCGGCCCCATAAGAGCCGTGGAACAGGCTATTGCTGCCACTGAACTGTTAGATAAACCCACTATGGATGGCATGTTTAGCCGTGTAATACGCCCTAATACTAACGCCGTAGATGATTTAGCTAAAAACCTGGAAAATATACTAAAATCAGAAGGCTATTCAGTCAGACAAGGTGATGGTTTATCCGCAATTAGGCTATTACCTTTAGCCAGTGTTAATCAACTTGTGATATTCGCCCGCTCTGCCGATGTGCTTAACCACATATTAGATTGGGTAAAATTACTAGAAAAAGAGCAACAAGAAAAAATTGAACAAGGTTTGTTTACTTACCAGGTACAAAGCACTAAAGCCTCACATATAATAGAAGTATTAAATAGTTTAGGCTTGAGTGACGCCCAAGTTACCACTAGTAGCGATAACCCTGATTCGCAAAATGGCAGTGCTAATCAAATAAGTGCCCAACGACCGCTTCCCACAAGCTCATCGGGGCAAAAATCAAATCGTATAAGAGGTAATTTTGCGGTTGACGAGCAACTGAACACTATACTGTTTAGTGGCAGTGGTAAAGATTGGTTACAAAATATACCCGTTATAAAATCACTCGATAAACCAGCTCCTTCTGTTTTAATCGAAGTAATTATTGCAGAAATTACCCTGGGTGATAAGGAAGAAACTGGCGTTGATATACTCAATGCAACTTCATCACTGGGGCGTTTTACCCTAGATTTTACGACGGGTTCTGCCGGACTGGTAACAAACGTAGAAGACATGTTCTCCAGTGCCATTGATAATGCAGGTCAAACACGGGCCACCCTAAAAGCGCTTTCTACCAGCACCAAAGCCAACATTCGCTCTAAACCGCGAATCATGGTGAAAAGTGGCGGAGAAGCCACTATTGAAGTTGGGGATGAAATTTCAGTACAAACCAGCTCAACTCTGAGTGATGGTGGCAACGCGCAATCTCAGTTTAGTTATCGAAAAACGGGAGTTCTGTTGAGTGTAAAACCCACAGTGCATGCCTCAGGTTTTGTCGATATCGAGATCTCGCAAGAACTAAGCGCAGCTGTACCTGGCGCTGATGCGGCTAACCCCGACATTCGCAATAGAAGCTTATCTACCACTGTCACATTGCGAGATGGAGGCTCAGTACTCTTAGGTGGGCTAATCTCGTCCACTACAGGTGCCACTAGCAACGGGGTTCCTATATTGGGAAAACTACCCATAATTGGTAAACTTTTTAGTACTGACACTGAAAGTCAAGACCGGACAGAGCTGATGATCATGGTGATCCCATATATTTTAAATTCACCCAGTGAGGCAGAGCAACTCACCGATGAATTACAAAAGGCACGGATAGATAAACACTCCATAGAAGCATTTAATTAAGGTTGAAGATATTTGACTCTACTACACTGCTTGATTTGCAAAATTAATCAGCACAAATAAAATAAAGCCCTCTGTTTTTTGCAAAACAGAGGGCTTTAAATTTTAAAACCAACTCTAATGTTTATTGACTTTTTACAATGAAATTCTGCGTTACTTTTGCTTGATTATTTTTGTCGAGATTTTCTACTAAGTAGTTTTGCTCTACGCTTAAGTGCATGACGTGATTGACATTACTTTCATGGGTAACGGCAATACTTAGCGGAAAACTCATAGAAAGGCTTGATAGAATAGCTTTACTATTATCTTCAGGCGCAGGAGCCTGACTAGCCTTTAGTTGTGGTTCTCCAGTACAGCTAATACTGAGTAACTGTGAACCGCTCTCCTGCCTATCTAACTCTCGCTCAACATCTGCAATAACAAAAGCTGGAAAATCTGGCCCACGTCCAAGCAGGTCCATTACGTGCAATGCGTCCTTGGCACAATCAAAGCCAGAAACCTCGATTTGTTGCCCGGTATGGATGGATGCAACACTCTTTGCCTGTGCAAAAGCAGCATTAAAAAGTAAGGCTGCAACAACTACTTTCTTGGTCATTTCTAAACTAATCCTCAATAATATTCAATGACATATATAAGGCTAACACCACATAGGCGGAATAAGCCTTTAACCTTATTGCAACTCTTTGATTGTTGCTAAAATAATTTTGCCTATACCGTATATTAATATCAAGACTATGCCTAACAGACTTATGTTATAAAATTTGTCAGGATACTTAGCCTCTTGAGCCAATGTGGGTGTTTCAACTACCATCAGAAATTTCAATTGTCGATAAGCCTCGATACGTGACTTTTCTAAGGATATCTGTGATGAACCATAAGCCTGCAAAGCAAACTCCATGTCCATTTTATAACTAGTGAAACGCGACATTACCTCATTAACCCCCAAACTTGAGTCTTGACTGCTGGGTTCAATGTAGGACTCATGACTGCTTTGCTTATTATCCGCCCGTGGGTTAGTCAGTCTGCTGCGCTCATCTTTTAATTGTAAGTTGAGACTATCCAATTGTTCTTTGGCCTGTAAAACCAGTGGTGCATCATCACTCATACTATTCATCAATGTACGCAGCTCGGCTTTTTTAGCCGCGATTTGCCCCTCTAATTCATAGGTAATTTGTTGCAAGGCTAAACCTTCAGCCTCTGGATTAAGTAAGTTAAAACGCCGCTGAAACGCGAGTAAACTGGACTTTTTCTCTTGTAGATTTTTTTCTACCAATGTGTGTTCATTTTGCACAAATGCAAGTTGCTCTTTAGCCAAGCGATGGCCGATTTCATTAATATACCATTCAGCCCTTTCAACAATGGCTTGTGTCATGGCTAGCGCAAAGACAGGGTCAAAGCCCTGAACATAAATACTGACAATCGATGACTTATCGTCAATTTCAACCGTGAGATGCTTTTTATAATATCGAAGCTTCTCTTCAATACTGGCCGACGCAGACAAGCGGCTAAACATATCGTATTTAGCAAGACTAAAATGCTCATCTAGCTTTACCTTTTCATTCAAATAACGGTGCATATCATTTGAATAGATATAGGCTTTGACTAACTCAGTGTCAGACCCTCCGCCTCCGCCGCCGCCAAAACCAGATAATATAGCCATTGTTGGATCCAAGGTGGCTGCACTATCAGGTTGCTTAATGATTAACTGGGTCTGACTAACAAAACGAGGGCTCGCCCAAAATATTTGATAAAACGCAAAACAAAGAAGCGGCAATATCACCAGCAAAAAGAAAGGAGAAAGAAAAAATTGGCGATTAAAGCGTTTTGAAAGGTAGTGTTTAACGTCGCTTAACGTTTTTTGCTTACTAACGCTGGCAGGTTTAGACGCACTAGATTCAGTTGATGAACTGGTCATTAATTCTGGTAAATCTAATGCTAGTTTATTAGCTAACTTATTTTCACGTTTAATGATGTTGGCATCATTGGGTCTCAAAATTCTAATTCTTTGCAACAGCCGATGTGCTAGGGCTAAATCAATAGATTCTAATCTATCTACTTCACTTATCAAAAAATCAACATCACGCCATTGACCTTGCTGCAAAGACCTCTGATAGTCAGTCACTTTTTCTTCTAATATTTGAACTGCACTTTGCGTCATTTTTTATAGCGCCTGGTATTGTTTGATCGCTTTCTCAAGATCGTTGTAAAAAGTTAATTCGCCTTTGTCGATGATAATAGCACTGTCACAAAAAAGCCGAATATCATCCATTTCATGACTGACCATAATAACACTGGAAGTTTTACTTAATTCCATAAGGGTATGTTTTGCTTTACGCTTAAACTTAGCGTCACCTACTGAGGTGACTTCATCAATTAAATAAACATCGAAGTCTATCGCAATTGAACAAGCAAAAGCTAACCTCGGTCGCATGCCACTTGAATAAGTGGAAACGGGTAAGTCATATTTAGGGCCTAATTCGGCAAATTGAACCACCCGTCTTTCATAGGCGGCAAGATCAGCCACCCCGTTAACTCGGCCAATAAAACGGGTATTTTCTCTACCTGTCATCTGCGGATGAATACCTGTGGCTAAGGCGACTGGCCAAGAAATACTGCAGTTTGTTTCTACCTTGCCTGTATTGGGATATTCACTGCCCGCTAGCAGTCTAAATAATGTCGATTTGCCCGCGCCATTCGCCCCCAGAAGAGCCAAGTTATGACCCAAAGGAATATCAAAATTGATATCTTTGAAAATATATTGTTTACCCAACTTGGTCTGATAATACTTAGTTAAGTTTTTTAACTTTATCATCTACTTATCGCCTGTTTCCAAACGTTATGATAAAAAGCTAAGGTCAAAAATACGACAACCAAGGTGAATAGGGCTAAATAGTTAAAACTAACACCTTCATTACCATAAGTCGGGTAAGCAGCATAACGACTCAGTTCAATAGCGTGTAAAATCGGATTCCAATCAAGTAACCACCAATATTCTTTTGGCACATCTTTTAGAGAAAAAAACACACCGGAAATAAAAAATAATGGGCGGGTAACTAAAAGTTGAAGTTTTTTGATTTCAGGAACATATAAAGTAAGGATACCCAAAAGTAAACCCAGACACAGCGCTGAAATCCACAGAAGAATAATATTGAAGATAATACCGAGAGGGTCAGCTACGTGTAAGTTCATTTTTAAAAAGTAGGTGGCAATAGCAATGCCAATAACCACAAATACTTTGACTAATAACTGAAATAACCCTGCCGCGACCACGGCGCTAATGGGTTGCACCTGCCTGAAAGCAAACAAGGCTTTATTTTTTTGTATCGCACCAGAGCCAGAATTTAGCGTTAATATAAAGGCATCAACCAAAATTAGCCCATAGGCCATAAACAAAAAGGTAGGTATGGTATGAGTTTCACCACCATTTAGCCTGCCCCGTAAAAAAGACAACACTAATATAAACATAACAGGGCTGAGCACTGACCAACTCACCCCTAATTTGTCATTTGAACTAATTTTTATCTCACGGGCAAACAGCGCAAAGATAACGTCAAACCAAATTTTCCAAGGACCACGTTTTGTCACTGTGGTCATATTAGTTCACTTTACTCACGTTATTTAATCGCAACATTGGCAGCGATTGCCACCTGATAAACTATCTGAGTAATATCCTTAACCGCTTGCATCACTTTGGTATCTATTTTAGGTAAGACTAAAATTTGATCACCCGCACGAAGAACCTTATCTAAGCTGTCACCACCAGAATCAATACCAACAAAACTGGTTAAACCGTTAGCATGGATCACCACTAAACGTTCAGCATCAGCTCTTTCACTAAATCCACCCGCCCAAGCAATATAATCACCAATGTCCGCTTTAGAATTAAATACAATAGCTTGTGGCAATAAGACTTCACCCGCCACCTGAATAAGATCAGAATGATTTGGAATGACAATTTCGTCACCCTGTTCCAAGCGGATATTAGCCACTTTGCCATCTTCTGACACAATTACCTTACCCAAAGGTATTATTAGGCGTGCACGTGCCACAAATTGCCCTACAAGTTCAGCTTCCTGAGCTCTGATCCTTGCTTCGCCATCAGACGAAGCAGGAGCAGTAAAAATGCTTCTTTCCAAGCGATTTAAGGAGTCATCAATTAATACTTTTTGCTGTTCGATAACGCTTTTGCGTTTAATATAAATCGCAGCAAAATTAGCTTGCCCTGGATCAACTTCTACATAGCTTAACAAGTCGAGTAAACGCGCATCTTTTTCAACTGTATAAAACGATGGCCCTTTATAACTGCCTGAAAGTTGCACACTGATGACGTTACTGCGGATATCATCGTTAAACAACACGACGTCACCATCTGATACTATAAAACCATCAAAATCGCCAATCGGTAAGTAAACCGAAATAGGTCCTTCAACGCGATTACCTGTTACCGCTACATGACTGGTTTTTGCTAGTGGCCGCGAATAATACATCAGATCTTTGCCACTGGAATTTTTGCTTTCTAGCTCAAAGCGAAAAGGATAACGCGCTGCACCTTCTACCGTAACCATCGCACCTTGCTCAGCCACCAACACGACGTCGCCATCTTGGAAAGAAAAAGCACTTAACTTACCTTCTTTCAAAAAATCATAAAGATCATATTCAAGTAGGGCTTGACCATTTCGAACAATGCTGACATTTCGATAGCTGCCTCGATGTGGATCAATTCCGCCAGCTTGTTTTAAGAAGAAAAGTAAGGAATCAGAAGCTAAGCCCGCATACTGCCCTGGTCTCGCGACAGGGCCTGCTACATAAACACTAACCGGCGTTGCCGTAAGTAAATTAATATAGACGCTGACATTATTGGTATAGATTGATTTGATTTTTTGCGTTACAACCCCGTTGATTTGCTTAGCTGGCACATCTTTAACTTGAATTGGACCGACATCAGGAATAAAGATATTGCCTTGATTATCCACGGTGACAACTTGGGCATTATTAACCGTGCCCCACATTTGCACTGATATTTTATCACCAGGGGATACTAGATATGACGAGTTTAAGCCATCACTGCGCTGCGCTGCAAAGCCGCCATTAAATAAATTGGCCCCAAAGGGTGGAGGCAAGCCTTCTTCACCAGCTGGCTGAGGACCATATTCGTTAACAGGGTTATAGGTGCTTGACCGCCCCGTATTGTTGTCAGCTGATTGCATATATTGCGACACATCAACCCGTTGACTCGCCCCTGCTTTTTTGGCCTGCTGCAGTTGTTCTACACTTTCTGCATCTTGGGCTTTAACCACATTAATATTTAAACATGAAAGGGTAGACAGTAATAAGCTACCAACCAGAATTCTAGCTACAGAAAAGTTCATTATTTTGTCCCTGTCACAGAAGCAGATTCAATATATTCAGAAATAACTGGCTTGACTAAATACCACTGCTGGGAATTATCCACACGGCAAGCAACGCGTAATAGATCGTTGGAAAAAGTAAGATGACGGCATTGATTGCCGGTGGCAGAAAAAAACAAGCGACCTAATTCTATTTGTTGCGAGCTAAAACTAAGCATCTCGCCATCTGATTTATTTTGCAGGCTATGCCAAATAGATTCGGGTAAATCTTGATAATAATTTGAAAAATTTTGTTCAACTAAAGGCCGAGAGGCAATAGGTTGAGTAACACTTGAGCATGCACAAAAAAGGAATACTGATGTGGAAATCAAAAAAAGGTTTTTCATAAACAACACTTTACCGAAATAAAAACACGCAAATACTAACCTGATGCTCAGTATTTGCAAAGACAATGCAAGACACTAATTTTGTAGTGTAAGAGGAATTAACGCAGATTTACACGATATTAGAGACTTTGTTGCCTCTAATAATTTTTAAAACTGTCCAGATATTTTGTAACACGTAGCTGTAGACAAACAGCGTCACTAAAAACCCGATAAACATAATGCTTTCAGAAACTTTCAGTAATTCACCGACAATACCAATGCCTGCGCACATGCAGCCCATTAACAAAATAGCCGCTAGCGCTCGTCTAGGAGACAAACCAGCACGAATAAAGATATTATGTAAATGTTGTTTATCAGGTCTCAATACTGACTGACCTTTTCTCCATCTGCGGTACATGATCGCGGCCATATCCATTAAGGGTAAACCAATAAGCCACACTGCCGTCACTGGACGCATGGCAGCTTCTGCTCCTTGCGTGTATTCAACTAATAACCAGACAATGGTGAGTCCGACAAACATACTGCCGCTGTCTCCCATAAAAATCTTGTTGCCCTTAAAGCCTTTCCAACTCAAATTAAAGGCCAGAAAAGGTACAATGGCGCCGATCACAATCATTGGCCCCATAATAGCTTTACCATTGTTTGAAATTAGTAGCAAAAAGACGACACTGAGTAACACAACTAAACTCATGCCACCCGCCAAACCATCAATGCCATCGATCATATTAAAAGCATTAATAACGCCAACGACGCAAATCAAAGTAAAAAAGTAGCCAAAAATTTCAAAGGTAATCGACCCCATACCTAATAAGTCGCCAAGATTAGTAATATAGTTTTGCGCACTCCAAGCCATAATAGCCGCCACACCAAATTGGCACATTAAACGGCCTTTGGGGCTGAGGTCAAACATGTCGTCTAACATGCCTAGAAGAATAATGAATGCAGAAGCAGTAAAAAATAATGAGCTATTTTTAAACCATACATCTGTCGCAACACTGGCAATGAGTACTGCGCCGAAAATGGCCAAACCACCGGTCAAAGGTACCATACCTTTGTGGTTTTTACGCTCGGTCGGATGATCAACCAATCCCAAATGATGGGCTAGTGGTGTCATAGTAACAAGTAATATAACGGCCACAAAAAAAGCTGTAAAAACCGCTATAACTAAAGGAACGAATTCCAAATGTGTAAACATACCCTACATTTTCCCTGTTTCTTACTGCTTTATATTTCGAATTAGCAATAATCAAGCCTTAATATTTTATTTCATAAGCAAACGAGCAATTACGCTTCAAAAAATTTTCTTTTCGACCATTCACTTAAGCAATACAAAGCATTAACTCCCTGTTTTCGCTTAATTTGCTATATTTGCATGAACTTTTTTATAGTGCTAAGGGTAGCAAATAGCCTAGGTCCTTAGCTAGCAAAATAGTGTTAATTATTTTCATCAATATGTTGCTAAACTGCTACATATTGTAACCAAACTTAATCAACCAAGACTGACTGTCTCTTAAAGATAACAGTTCAAAAAGTTAAATTAAATTTAAAGTGAAAATTGATGTGATTAAGGCATTTTTGAGCTGCTAGTTTAGTCGATTTATCTGCACTGCACCAATTTAGTTACTTGCTTAAGCACTATCATGGTGACAACACCAATTTAAGGGGCGGTTTTAGTCTAAGTTACTTGGATTTGTTTAGGGCAACGCCTTATTACTTTGTGAGTAGGCTGTTCATTTTTAGCATCACAGTTGTTTTAGTGTCTTAGCTCTAGTATAAATCGTATAACGCCTAACATAATTTCTCGACACACTCCCAAGCGCACGATATTTGTCTGCTCGGAAGTAATCTGACGGGAAGAACTAAAGTTAGGTATATTAATAATAAAAATTAAAAGGCAATTTTAATGACGACAGAAACAAATGTTGACACAACTGATAGTAGCTTCTTTGGCCATCCCAAAGGTCTATCAACATTATTTTTTACAGAAATGTGGGAACGCTTTAGCTATTACGGGATGCGGGCTTTATTAATATTGTTTATGACCGCCAGTATTCAAGAAGGTGGATTGTTTATCACCGTCGTATCCGCATCAGCTATCTACGGGCTTTATACCGGCGCCGTTTATCTGATGGGCCTGCCAGGCGGTTTCATAGCAGATAGGTTGCTAGGGTGCCAAAAAACAGTTTGGTACGGTGGAATCATCATTTTTGCTGGTCACGTGGTACTGGCTATCCCGTCAAATGATACCTTTTTTATTGGTTTAGTCTTGGTGGTGTTAGGCACCGGTCTACTCAAACCCAATATTGGCGCCATGGTTGGACAGCTTTACAGTAAAGACGACAA
>Ga0163215_100613_pt1 | contig 50046 bp, 56 predicted proteins | sample SynspAceP_FD_185934 | JGI IMG/M metagenome (GOLD analysis project Ga0163215, IMG submission 185934) | Saline lake microbial communities from Ace Lake in Antarctica - Synechococcus sp. Ace-P (Hybrid Assembly) | ecosystem: Environmental > Aquatic > Non-marine Saline and Alkaline > Saline | place...
TACTGGAATCAGATCACTGACGCCATTGTGAATGAACCCACGAGCGCCGGCTCATTTGTCTTCACACCTGTCAACATCGGTAAAGCAAAAATACGCGGGTTCACGTTGTCCGGTCATCATGAGATCGCGAACTCACTGACCGTTGGCGGCAGTTTTGACTGGTTGAGTGCAATCAACTCTGAGACAAACAAGTCCTTACCCCTTAGAGCACAACGCGTGCTCAAGCTCGATGCCGCCTATCAAGTGCAATCGGTTACTTTTGATGCTCAGTGGTTTCTAACCAGCAATAAGAAAGAAGTATTTTCTGATAAATTGTTGGACGGCTATGGTCTTGTGGATCTCGGTGTCGCCTATGACTGGAACCAGAACACAACCCTGCGGCTGCGGTGGAACAATGTATTCAATAAATCCTACAACTTGATTGACGGCTACAACACGACCGGGTCAAATGTGTTTGTCAACCTGACGTTGAGGTACTAATTGAAGCCAACTGCCGCCGCGCTCAGCATTGTTTTGTTTTGTGTTGCAGAGGCGAGCCACGCAGGGATGCGCATCATCACCCTCACCCCGCATGCCACTGAAATGTTGTTCGCCGCGGGTGCCGGCGAACACATCGTGGCCACCGTGGATGCGAGCGATTTCCCATCGCAAGCGCGCGCCATCCCCAAACTTGGCGATGGATTAAACACCAGCGTCGAACAAGTGTTGCAATGGCAGCCCGACTGGGTGGTTGGGTGGCCCTCAACACTGATGAATCAGCTCGAATCCCTTGGCATAGATACCTTAGTGCTTGAACCCCGCTCTTTAGAACAGATTGCCGAACAGGTAAAATCCATCGGTCAGCGCCTAGGTACCGAAGCAAAGGCCGAGCCCCGCAGCCAGCGATTGCGGGCACAGGCCGATGCGCTGGAGGCGGACCGCACCTTTTCCTTTTCTTCCTCCTCGCCCATACGTGTCGCTATTCTCGCAAGCCCTGACGCCCAATTTGTCTTAGGGCAGCATGCGTTGATCAATGACGCCCTCGCGCGCTGCGGGGCAGTGAACGTATTTGCCCAAACGCTTTCCACCGCCCCGTCAGTTAGTCTGGAGAGCTTACTTGCCGCGCGGCCAGCCATTATTTTTAGTGGCTACGCCGCACCCCATTGGCTGACCGCACAATTTGACGTGAGCGTGATCGATCCAAACTGGCTCTATCGACCTGGTCCGCGGTTTTTAAATGCTGCAGAGCAGATTTGCACCAAGGTCCAACAAGTCGGACAATCAGTAGATAGATAATATTGACTGAGGCTTCAGTGCCTTCTCTTCAGGATGTCCCCATGACGACTCACGACCCTCTGATCATTGCTGGTAAGGATTACCATTCACGACTGCTAATCGGCACCGGCAAGTACCAGGACTTCGCCCAAACACGCGCCGCCATTGATGCCAGTGGGGCGCAAATCGTCACGGTGGCGATTCGACGCACCAACATCGGTCAAACGCCCGGTGAAGACAACTTACTGGATTACTTGCCACCCGATCAATTCACGCTGTTGCCCAACACCGCCGGGTGCTACAGCGCCGATGATGCGGTGCGCACCTTGCGCTTGGCCCGTGAGCTGCTCGATGGCCACCCACTCGTCAAACTTGAGGTGCTCGGTGATGCCAGCACCCTGTTTCCAAATATGCCCGAAACATTAAAAGCCGCCAAAACGCTGGTCGATGATGGATTTGAAGTCATGGTGTATTGCACCGATGACCCCATTCAGTGCGAAATGCTTGAAGACATCGGCTGTGTGGCGATCATGCCATTGGCCTCGCTCATTGGATCGGGGATGGGCATTCTAAACCCTTGGAATCTGCAGCTAATCATGGACAAAATCCAGGTGCCCGTGCTCGTTGATGCCGGTGTCGGTACCGCGTCCGATGCCGCGATCGCCATGGAGCTTGGCTGCGCTGGCGTCTTAATGAACACCGCCATCGCTGCGGCCCGCGAGCCGGTGCTGATGGCCAGTGCCATGTGCAAGGCCGTACAAGCCGGCCGCGAGGCTTTTCTAGCGGGTCGCATGCCTCGCAAACCCTACCAAGCGGCGCCAAGCTCGCCCACCACCGGTTTAATCACAAAAGGCCCCGCCACATGAGCCACGTCATCCCAAATGTCTTGAGTATCGCGGGCGTTGATCCCTCTGGTGGCGCCGGTATTTTGGCGGACATCAAAACCATCAGTGCTTTAGGGGGTTACGGTTGTGCGGTTGCTGCCGCCTTAACCGCACAAAACACCCAAGCCGTCACGCACATCCATCCCGTACCGGCCGAATTCGTCGGCGCACAAATTGACACCCTATTTCAGGACGTCAGGATTGATGCCAGCAAGATTGGCATGTTGGGCCAAGTGTCCGTGATCCGCACGGTGGCAGAAACGCTAGCCAAATACCGCTGCGATCACGTGGTACTAGACCCGGTGATGGTGGCAAAGAGTGGCGATATGTTGCTCGAAAAAAATGCCGTGGGCGAACTGCGCGAGGCGCTCCTTCCTTTGGCCACCATGCTGACCCCCAATCTGCCCGAGGGTGGGGTGCTACTGGGCCGACGTGCCCCTGATACGCTTGCTGAAATGCGCAAAATGGCAGAAAAGCTGCGCGAATGCATGAACCACCGAGGCCATCGCTGGGTGTTCTTAAAAGGCGGTCACTTGCCGGGCAACGAAACCACTGACCTGTTGCATGACGGTGACATCATGCTGACCTTACCGGGCCAACGCATTGTCACCAACAACACCCATGGCACCGGCTGCACACTCTCGGCGGCACTTGCCACGTTACTGGCCAAAGGCATTGACCCCCAAGAGGCCGCGAAGGCCGCCAAAGCCTATCTGATAGAAGCCATTACCCACGCCGCTGAGCTATCAGTGGGTCATGGCCATGGGCCCGTCCACCATTTTCATGGGGTGTGGGTAAAAAAGTAGCAACAGGCGAGCCCAATTCACGAAAGCTTTCGCAAGGATGGCTGGCGTGGTGTGGTGTGGTGTGCGTATGCTTCTTCTTAACTGGCGTTGTCGCGCGAAGCCTGACACAGGTCCTGTGATTGATAGCGTGTAATAACATTCCAGTTGAAAGACAAATTCATTTTGAGTATCTGTGCCGATTACTCCGCTTTAACGCAAACCACAAATGTCGCGAGCTTCTACTATCCAGGCGTCAGTAACACCGGCGTGTATGACTACGACGTCACCGTATCGAATCGCTTCAACCTATTCTTAGCGCCTGGTTACGCCATCGACAAAAATAAGCTGGCCTAATTCAAATTCGGCTATTCGAACCAACAAGTTCAAGACAATCAGCTCACCTGTTGCTCTGTACCGCCAAACAAGGCAACTGTCGGTGGCTACAACTTGGGTATAGGTTATAAGCAGATCATTTCATCTGGCCTTTATGGGTTCGTTGAAGCGAACTATTTTGCGTACTCAAACGCCAATCTGTCTACCACTTACACCGACGGGAATGGTGGCACGGTTTCCTCGACCCCAGATTTGAATGCTTATAACGTCTGATAGGTATTGGCTACAAGTTTTAGATTTGATGGCGTTGCTCGCGGCGCCCGACAGGCGAGTCGTGCACCCATCAGCTTTTACTGGCATTTGGGAAAACCCCTAGTACAATCTGACGGTTAGTGACTGAGACGAGCATGATGAAAGCAAGTAGCCTACCCGATATTGAGCGGGCTCGATTCAATATGATCGAGCAACAAATCCGTCCATGGGATGTCGGGGATGAGCGCGTGCTGTTGGCACTGACAGAGCTGCAGCGCGAGCGCTTTGTTCCTGCACAGTTCCGTTCAATCGCCTTTTCAGATTTAGAAGTGCCGTTGGTGGTTCATTCGGTTGATACCAAGCAAGTCATGCTGGCACCTAAATTAGAAGCCCGTTTGGCCCAAGCACTTCGACTCGAATCCGCCGATTGCGTGCTAGAAATTGGCACCGGCTCCGGCTACCAAGCCGCCCTTTTGGCCAAACTCTCCCGTCAAGTCACTTCGGTCGACATCGACCCACGCTTAGCAGCTTTTGCACAAGAAAATATTGCCAATGCAAAAATCAATAACGTCACCATAGAGACCGGGGACGCCAGCGAAGGATGGGGCTCAACGGAATATGACGCCATCTTAGTCACAGGCTCATTGCCAAACATCCCCGACACGTTAAAGTATCAGCTGCGTGTGGGTGGTCGCTTGGTGGTTGTGATAGGCCAAGCACCCGCCATGACGACTGTGGTGATGACTCGCATCACCGCCGCTAGTTTTGAGATGGAGACCCTTTTTGAAACCGTCATCAAACCGCTGGTTGGGCCACACGTTTCATACTTTAAATTTTGAGGTTTGCGTATGCTGGGGATGAGTAGCTGGATTCGTCAGGCAATCATCGGGGTCTTAATCGCTCTGCCCGTTCTGGCGCCCACCAAGACACACGCCATGGATTTAGCCCAAACTTGGCAGCTTGCACTCAACAACGATCCTACTTATCAGTCTGCCCGATCACAGTACCGAGCCATGCTGCAAAAAACACCGCAGGCACGAGCCAAATTGCTCCCCCAGGTAGATAGCTCGCTAACAGGGGCTTACCTTGACAGCCGAGCCACCGGCCCACTTACCCAGGTTTATCAAGGAGACCGATCTGCCTGGTCGTTGAGCTTGACGCAACCCGTCTTTAACTGGTCAGCCATTCAAAACTTCGAGCAGTCAAAACTCGTGGTCGCGCAGGCCGAAATAAATCTTCAACTCGCCTACCAAAGTCTCATCCTGCGTGTCAGCCAGGCCTACTTCGAGGTGCTTGCCCGTCAAGACACATTAGATGCATTGAGAGCAGAAAAACGTTCCATTGCCGAGCAATTGGCGGCCTCCAAACAACGTTTTGAATTGGGTGCCGCCACCGTGACCGATGCGCTTGAAGCGCAGGCACGGTTTGATGTGGTTTCGGCCAATATCATTGGCGTAGAAAACGAGTTGAGTAACGCCGAAGACAATCTGGCTCGGATCATCGGCCAGCCGCCTGAGGCCAAGCAGCTGTTTGCGCTTCCCTACACCGTCAATCTACCCGAACCCAAACCCAATCGGCTGGCTGATTGGTCCAATCAAGCCAAAACCGCCAGCCTAGAAGTCGTGAGCTCACGTATTACAACGCAAATCACTGAATACGACATTCAAATCGCTAAATCAGGCCACTACCCGACGCTCAGTCTTTCGGCCTCATCAACAAGCAATACCGTTGGCAACTCACAAGTCAGGCCCTTCTTTGACGGGCGCACGATCGATAACAGCGTGGCCTTAACCCTCTCAGTTCCTCTTTACTCCGGTGGTGGCATCAATGCTCAGGTCGTAGAGAAGGCTGAACTACAACAAAAGTCGGTGTATGACCTCGAAGCCGTGCGCCGTCAGTCATTACAGTTGTCTCGTCAGTACTTCAACGGCGTGCGTGCCGGTTTGGCTCGGATCAAGGGGCTGCAAGCCGCTGAAAAATCGAGCTTATCTGCTTTGCAGGCCAACATCACGGGCTACAACATTGGTGTTCGTATCAATCTAGATGTTCTGGATGCACAGCGGCAACTGTTTGTCATCAAACGCGACTTGGCCGACGCGCGATATTCAACATTGGTGACTAGCTTGCGTTTAAGAGCAAATAGCGGTGTCTTGTCAGAGGCCGATTTGCTGTCTGTCAATGAGCTACTCAAACCCCCCGGGTCGGCGGGCACAGGCGTCATGCACGATGTGAAGTTAGCCCCTCGCTGAGTAAAGCCACTAGCGTTATCTAGCGCCACCCTGTATCTGTCTGACAAGTGCGCTCGTCGATCGTTGATGACGAAACGGGATAGCCACTGCCCGACCACCCCAAGACTCAACCAAGGCGGTTTCCGCTAGTGTGCTCATGTCGTAATCGCCCCCTTTCACCAACACGTCTGGCTTGAGTTGATCAATTAAGGCGTAAGGTGTGTCCTCATCAAATGAGGTCACGATTGAGACACTCGCTAAGGCAGCTAACAGCGCCTGGCGATCAGCCAAGGTATTCAACGGCCGATCCGGTCCTTTGCCCAGCCGTTTGGCAGAGGCGTCCGTGTTGATGGCAACGATCAGGTCCGCGCCGAGCTGGGCTGCTTCGTCCAAATACGTCACGTGGCCACGGTGCAACAAATCGAACACGCCGTTGGTAAACACGAGAGGGCGTGTCCGATCGCGCGCTTGACACCACTGCACGCACTGCTCACGGGTCAGGATCTTTGACTCAAACCCAATCGTCACAATCAGAAATCTCCAAGAGCCGACCCGACCATAAAACTTAGGCAACCGCCGCAGGCGTGTCCGTGGCGATGACATTTTTACGATACCGATTCAAATCTTGAACCGTAGGAAACGGCATTTCAAGCAAAGAAGACAGGTTATGCAAAATACGGGAACTGACTTTGTCTTCCCACCCTTTATCGAAGTGAATCTGCTCGTCTAACCACCGCTCTAACCAACCAGGCTCTGGCAACTTGGATTGCACCGTATCCTCGGGATACATCTCTTTATTAACGTGCAAATTAGTAGGGTGTAGCGCCTGTGAAGTGCGCTTGGCCGAAGCCATCAAAACCCCGATCTTGGTGAAAGCACGTTTGGCCTGCATCGCAATATCTTGCCCACGGTCCTTCAATGCCCGGCGCATGTAACGCAGGTAAGCGCCTGCATGTCGTGCCTCGTCATAGGCAATCGTCTGATAGATCGACTTGATAACGGGCTCTGTGTGCCATTGCTCGGCGCAGCGATACCAGTGGTTCAATCGAATCTCACCGCAAAAATGCAACATGAGTGTCTCAAGCGCTGGCGCTGGATCAAACTCGAATCTAACCTTGTGAAGCTCTTCTTCGGTTGGCATCAAATCGGGTCTGAATCGACGCAAATATTCGATCAACACCAGTGAGTGCTTTTGCTCTTCAAAAAACCACACTGACATAAATGCGCTGAAGTCGCTGTCATCACGGTTATCACGCAAAAACATTTCTGTGGCGGGTAACGCCGCCCACTCGGTAATCGCGTTCATTTTGATGGTCTCGGCTTGCTCATCTGTGAGCAGCGAGGCGTCGAATTGATCCCAAGGGATATCCGAGTCCATATTCCAACGAACGGCTTCGAGCGACTTAAATAGTTCTGGATAGAGCATTATTGATTGGCCTTTTAAACGAGTGCTGCCATTAATAACCGCTAAAGCCTTCAGAAAAATGACAGAATCAAAAAAATTTGCGCAAAACCACCGCAAACGAACCTTACCAGAGATGGAACAAAGCCACCCCTAAAGCCATTGCCGTGAGCACGATCATTACACCTAAGAGTCGGTTAGACCTGCGCCGCTCAACTCGCAGGGCTTTGAGTTCCTGCCAAACGGCCGCACTGTGGTCTGGCCGGGTCAAGGAAGCATGCATCAGCCGGGGAAATTCAGGTAAAAGCTGGGCCCATTGGCCTGCTTCCATCTCTAGTTTTTTTCGGATCCCAGCCAAGCCAACCCGCTCATGCATCCACTTCTCTAAGTAAGGCTTGGCTGTCTCCCACAAGTCTAGTTGTGGGTCCAACTGGCGCCCCAAACCTTCGATATTGAGCAAGGTTTTTTGTAACAACACCAGCTGGGGCTGTATTTCGACATCAAAACGGCGTGACGTCTGAAACAACCGCATTAACACTTGACCCAAGGAGATCTGCTCGAGCGGCCGATCGAAATAAGGCTCACAAACCGCCCTAACCGCCGCCTCAAGCTCCTCCTCTCGTGTATCTGCGGGGACCCAGCCTGACTCAATGTGCAGCCTCGCCACGCGCCGATAATCCCGCAAAAAAAACGCCAAGAAATTTTGCGCCAAATAGTTTTTATCGAACTCCGACAGCGAGCCCACAATCCCAAAATCTAACGATATGTAACGGCCTAGTGTTTGTGGCGCATTAGAGACAAAAATATTGCCTGGGTGCATGTCCGCATGAAAAAACCCATCGGTAAAAACCTGAGTAAAGAAAATTTCAACACCGATACGTGACAACTCCTTGAGGTCAACGCCGGCCGTCTTTAATCGCTCAATCTGCCCAATCGGTATGCCATACATCCGTTCCATGGTGAAGACATTGTTTGCACAGTAGTCCCAATGCACTTCAGGCACCCACAATAGATCACCACGGTCAGTGCCGGGCTCAAAGTTACGCCGCAATTGGCTGCAATTTGAGGCCTCACGCAACATATCGAGTTCGTCATGCAAATGCTTATCAAACTCCGCCACCACCTCACGGGGTTTGAGTCGTCGGCCATCAGGCGACAAGCGCTCAATCCAGCGCGCGACAAGACGCATCAAACCCACGTCTTTATCAATGACCGCCAACATCCCGGGCCGCAACACCTTGACCGCCACTTCGCGTCCATCATGCAACGTCGCAAAGTGCACTTGCGCGATGGAAGCCGATGCCACCGGATCCACCTCAAAATTGGCAAACAGCACCGACGGCGGGGAACCCAGCGCTTGTTCGATGATCTGTGCGGCTTGCTCTGAAGGAAATGGCGCCACATGGTCTTGCAACAAAGCCAATTCGTCCGCCACATCGGGCGGAATCAGATCGCGGCGAGTGGATAGGACTTGGCCAAACTTCACAAACACAGGACCAAGGGACTCGAGGGCCAAACGCAAGCGCTCGCCACGCGGAAGTTTGGGTTCGGCCCCCATGCGAACAATACGTAACAAGCGCACAGCCATGGGGTGATTGAAGCTCGACAGCACCAACTCGTCTAGCCGGTATTTCAGACTAATAATCACAATCTTAAACACGCGGACCAAGCTCACGACGGACTCCCCTCGACTTGGTTCAAACGCCCTTCTAAGTGCGCCAATCGCTCATCCAATATTGCCAAACGTTGCGTTAACGCCGCTTGCTGCGCGCCGCTCACCACAAACTGACTCATGCTCGGTAAGGTTTGTGTCTCGTGGGTCGCGTATTCAGCCATGTTCTCAGCCAAACGCGATGTCGAAAGCCTGATCGCTGAAAAAAAACCTTGCACACCACGCACAATCTGTCTGGCTGCGATGTCACCTATCTTTTGCGCGAGCAGGTCTTCTAAGTCAGGACGCCAATGTTTTGCCAAGGTCGATAAGGTTTGCGCCATGGCCGCATCACCACTGATAAACAAGATCCCCGCCTGATCTGGCATGGGCTGACCCGGCCGCCATCCCGATGCCCATAGCGCTTGGGTATCGACAGTCAGGCAGACCTGCGCGGGCGCATGGTCGTTACTTGGTGTGAGCGTGCCCTCTTGACCAATCATGAGTTTGGCCGTCACCGGCAGGGCTCTGATTTCAAAGGTGTTACCGGTATGAGCAGCTAACAAGAGGCGGGCCTGATCGTTTTGCATCAGTAAACGATTCAATACCGCGCACAACAGCGCGGTCGGTGAAGAACTCGCTCTGGCGGATCCAAGCAGAGGGGGAAATGGCGTCGCGGTAATGATGGTCTACCTTAAAAGAAGGCTCAGCAAGAGTTTAACGGTTTCAAGGGACCACGGCGTTGTCATCGACGCCTAGACACAGCAAAATGAAGGGCTGCCACTGTCATCGCTATTGAGATCTACAGCAGCCGCCCAAACCAACCACCAACCAACCATCAAGTCTGCTGAGTTGGCAGCTGCTGAATGCCGGCCAACAACCAACCTTGGCCCTCTGGTTTGTATAAGTTCCAAGCCTCTTCAAACCCAGCGGCTTGAAGCGCACCATCCTCGCGCAATGACCCAGAAAATCGAACACTAGCCAAATAGCCATTGTTTAGCTTCTCAATACCCAACAGGTCCGCACTCAGCGACACGATTTCCGTGTGCGTGCCTTGTGGCCGTGGCGTCAGTTTTGGGGCGTACTCGGCGTAGAACTCATCGGTTAGCCGATGTCGCAGTTGGTCGTAGTCACCGGTATCCCAAGCTGCTTGTACGGCAGCAAATTGTTTTTTTGCCTCATCTAAAAAGGTGCCTTGGTCAAACCCAGCGGGAATAAACCAATCACCCGTTGTCGGCACCGGGTCGATCGTGGGTGTACCCGACCCCATCAGGCCGGCTAAGCCCGAGCCTGGTTCGCGGGCGTGCACGGTGTTGCGGTAACTGTTTTTATCGCTCGCTCTGCCCTGGGATTCAGCGGACAGCGACAGGCCACCTTGCAAGGTCCGCGCAATAAACCTTATCGCCACTAAAGCGATGCCGGCGATTAAAGCGATGACAAGCAAATCCGCTAGCGCCCCACCGAAACCAAAATGAGACAACAACGCTGCCAGTCCCAAACCAGCGGCAATGCCGGCCAAAGGCCCAAGCCAACGCGCCCCGCCCGCAGCGGCTGGCGCGCGCGCCGCGGCCGCGGCCGATGGCACCGTGGCTTGCTTTTGTTTCAAAACATTAATGGACTGGCGACCGCTACTGAATCCCCCGCCAAACCGACGAGCCTCCGCGTCAAAAGACACCGCGACCATGGCAAAGGCGCTACCCGCCACCAAAACCAACGCCAAAAACTTAGCCCAAATCGATTTCATGTTTGTCTCCCGGTCATGCTCGGTAAAGCGATTGTCTTGGAGCTTACCCAATGATGCCGCCGTAAATGCTTTAGACCCTAAGAGGCGTCAGAAAATTCCTTACCCCAACCGCACGCCCTCGTGTAAAGCCACCACACCAGCGGTCAAGTTGAAATACTGCACCCGCGACAAACCCGCCTCTTGCATCATGGTTTTAAGCGTTTCCTGGTCCGGATGCATGCGGATCGATTCAGCCAGATAGCGATAACTCGCCTCATCTTTGGCGACTTTTTTACCGAGCCAAGGCAAGATGTTGAAGGAGTACCAGTCGTAGGCAGGCGCGAGCGTTTTGTTGATCCGCGAGAACTCAAGCACGCACAACTTGCCGCCAGGTTTAAGGACGCGCGTCATTTCTGCTAGGGCAACGTCTTTGTGCGTCATGTTGCGCAAACCGAACGCCACGGTCACCCGATCAAAATAGCCCGTTGGGAAGGGTAAGGATTGTGCGTCACAAACCGCATATGGCATTGCCAGCCCAGCATCTATCATCCGATCGCGCCCGACATTCAACATCGACAAATTGATGTCGGTTAACCACACTTGGCCAGTGGGCCCAACCGTGCGCGCCAGCGATTTCGCTAAGTCGCCCGTCCCGCCAGCGATATCCAGTACCCGCATACCCGTTCGCGCACCCACACGGGCCAAGGTAAAGGTTTTCCATAACCGATGCATGCCGCCAGACATCAAATCGTTCATGACGTCGTAGCGAGTGGCCACCGAATCAAACACGTCAGCCACTTTTTTGACTTTGTCTGCCTCGGCGATGGTCTGAAACCCAAAATCTGTCTGTTTTTCTGTCATGGTTTGTCTATTGCAAAGAGAAAGCTTGCGACGCCACGCGACCAAGTTTGCGGTGCGTTTTGGATTTGCGATGAGTGTCTTATGGTATAGCAAGCAAAGCCTGCCGTCTTGTCACATACCTGACACAATTCAGCCATAAGATATGGCTTAGCGTGATGCAGTATTGATTTGCGCTTCCGATTAGCACTTCCGATTAGCACTTCCGATTAGCACCACCGATCTACCCCAACTTAACTTTTACTCAATTGGTTCAACTGCCCCTATTATGTCAAGCACCATTCTAGTCGTTGAAGATGAGCCTGCGATCCAAGAACTGATCGCCGTCAATTTATCCTTTGCCGGGCACAAAGTGCTGCGCGCGTACGACGCCGATCAGGCCGACACGCTCATACGCGCTGAGCTACCTGACCTGATTCTTTTGGATTGGATGCTCCCAGGTGCCTCGGGCCTATCGTTAGCCCGCAAGCTGCGGGGCGACGAACGCACCCGCCAGATCCCGATAATTATGCTGACCGCCAAAGGCGCTGAACAAGACAAGATAGATGGCCTAGAGGCCGGCGCTGACGACTACATCACCAAACCTTTCTCGCCCAAGGAGTTGATGGCGCGGATCAAAGCCGTGTTGCGCCGGCGCGCCCCACAGCTGACCGATGATGTAAGCGAAGTAGCTGGTTTGACGCTTGACCCCTCCTCTCACCGCCTCACGGGCAATGGGGCTCCACTGAACATCGGTCCGACTGAGTTCCGTTTGCTTCACTTTTTTATGACCCACGCCGAACGGGTGTTTTCTCGGTCCCAACTTTTAGACCAAGTCTGGGGCGATCACGTCTTCGTGGAGGAAAGAACGGTGGATGTCCATATCCGACGTCTGCGTAAGGCACTAGAACCCAGCGGGCATGACAAACACGTCGAAACGGTTCGTGGCAGTGGCTATCGATTCACCCAACAAATCCCCTGATTACAATCGCTGTGCCCATATCCGAAAGCCCATTGCGCCTCGCTCGTGCGAGAATCACACTCATGCAATGGCATCGAACGCTTCTGATGTATGCGACGGGCGTGATTCTGGCCGCGTCGATCCAACTGATATGGCAAAGCCCGATTGGTTGGATTGTGCTCGCGCTCAGCGCGGGTGCCTACATAACGCACAGTCGCTTTCAAGCCAGCAAGGTGGCGGCTTGGGCCAAAGCGCCTAACGGGCTAGAGCCCCCGAGCGAGGTTGGCCCTTGGGCCGAAGTGGTGACAGCCCTGAACCGCCACCTGCACCACCAACAAGACTCGCTTTCAGAAGCGCAAGAAACCAACAGCGCGATCATGTCCGCGGCCCAAGCGCTGCCCGTCGGCGTGATTGCCATGGATGGCAACTTGAAAATTTCTTGGTTTAACCGCGCCGCCCAAGAGCAATTTGCACTCGATGAGGTCGCCGATCATGGCAAGAACCTACTGCACTTGATTCGGCAGCCTGAGTTCATCAAGTACGCCCGCCGGCGACAATGGCCCGATTCCATCATTCAGAAAATTTCCCACGGCAACGGCGAACGACTGCTGATGTTGCAGTTTGTCACTTACGCGCGCCACCAACGTTTGCTGATTAGCCGAGACCTCACACAAATTGACCGACTAGAAACCACGCGTCGCGATTTCGTGGCCAATGTCTCACATGAGCTGCGAACCCCGCTAACCGTTCTAAGTGGTTTTTTAGAGACCATCCAAGAGGCGCCAGAAGGCAGCGTTAGCGATGAGCAGCGCCAATATTATTTGGCCTTGATGCAAGAGCAAGCGGTTCGCATGCAGTCCATTGTCGCGGATTTGCTCACGCTCTCAGACCTAGAAAACAACCCCAATGCTGATCGCGTGAAAGTTGATGTCCCGGCACTCTTGGAGGCGGCCCGACAACAAGGCGAGGCCTTGTCCGGTGGCCGCCATCACTTTGTGTGGGACATCGACACCGAACTGACTATCGGGGGCGCTGCCTCCGAATTGGCCTCCGCTTTCTCTAACCTACTGACCAACGCGGTGCGTTACACCCCTGACCAGGGCACTATCCATGTGGGTTGGGGACAAAACCAGAATGGTCAGCCCGTCTACAGCGTGACCGACACCGGTATCGGGATTGCCGCCGAACACATCCCCCGTTTAAGCGAACGCTTCTATCGGGTCGACCGGGGTCGCTCACGTGCCGCTGGAGGCACTGGACTTGGACTGGCCATCACCAAACACATTGCCCTGCGTCATGGCGCCCAATTGGTCATTGAGAGTCGCTTGGGCAGAGGCAGTACTTTCTCGCTTGTATTTGAGCCCAAACGTTGTGAACCCGAACCCATAGAGCCGGCACCCGTTAGCACAGCAACCTGATATCCTTTGTTTTTTGTGAACACGTCAGTCGCTGGAGAACCCTCAACATGTCGGATAACGCCACCTCTATTCCCCCCTTTCACTTGGCATTTCCTGTGCGCGATCTCACCGAGACGCGTGCCTTTTATGGCGAGCTACTAGGTTGCCCCGAAGGTCGCAGCTCAGAGGAATGGATCGACTTTAATTTCTTTGGCCATCAGATTGTGGCGCACCTGTCGCCCGATGAATGTCGTGAGACAGCCACGAGCGGCGTGGATAATCACCAAGTACCGGTTCGTCACTTCGGTGCGGTGTTATCTATTCCCGCTTGGGAACTCTTAGCGGATAAGCTTAAAGCCGCAAGCGTTAAATTCATCATCGAACCCTACATCCGTTTCAAAGGCGAACCGGGCGAGCAGGCCACCATGTTCTTTACCGATCCCTCAGGCAACGCCCTCGAGCTCAAGGGATTTCGAGACATGAATGCCTTGTTTGCAAAGTAAGCTGGCTATTTAAAGGCATGTCAGATTCTTGGATACGTACCATCAGGGCCGAAGGAGATAGGTGTCTCATCATCGAACTCGGTGATGCGATTGATGAGCGCATTGGACTTCGCTCGCGCCAGTTGGCCCGTGAAATTGAACGAGCGAACTGGCTCGGCGTGGTCGATGTGATCGCCACCTTCGCCGCGGTGGCGGTTTACTTTGTGCCGCCCGTTGATTCGCTCAAAACAAAAATCCATAATTTGGCTCAAACACTTACCGATGACGCGATCAGTGACGTTAGACGCGTGACCATACCCATTTGTTATGACGCCCAATTTGGTCTGGATTTAGAGCACGTTGCCGCACACGCGGGTCTGAGCGTGCCTGATCTGATACAAGCCCACCAACGGACCGTGTGCCGCGTCTTTATGCTCGGTTTCTCGCCAGGGCTGCCCTATTTGGGTCTATTTGATGAGCGCTTTAACCTCCCCAGGCTTAAAAGCCCACGCACGCGGGTAGCCGGTGGCACCATTGGTGTCGCCAACCGGCAGGCCGTGATCTACCCGTCCACATTGCCCGGCGGGTGGAATCTGGTGGGTGCCACGCCACTGCCTTTATTCGACCCCTACGCCCCCGAACCCAGCCTCTTAATGCCAGGCGATGAGGTGCGGTTTGAGGCCATCACGCTCGAGGCTTATAACGACTATCGAGCGTCATCGGGTAAAACATGAGCATGAAGATCATCAAGCCCGGCATGCTCTCCCAATTTCAAGATGGGGGGCGCTGGGGTTATCAATCGCTGGGGGTATCGGTTTGTGGCGCCATGGATTTGCTGTCGCATCAGCTTGCTAACTTAATCGTAGGCAACACCGAAGACCTCGCCACACTTGAGATCACGCTGATCGGTCCCACGCTGACCTTTTCTGACAGTTGTTGCGTTTGCTTGGCAGGCGCTGACATGCAAGCAAAGCTCAATGGCAAACCTGTGACCCGCTATCGACCATTGATCATCAGTCCAGGCGACACAATGACCTTGCCACAAGCCAAAGAAGGTACGCGCGCTTACTTGGCCGCCTACGGCGGTTTCGCGATCACCCCTCTGCTCGGCAGTCAAAGCACTTACCTACGTTCCGGGTTCGGTGGCTGGCACGGACGAGGACTCAAAGCCGGTGATGAGATCGCTCTAAATATTTCACTGCCAACAACCTCTAGCGCGCGGCAAGCGTTATCTGAGACGCTCTGGAACAAACGGATTTATTTGCCAAGCGTTTTGGGGATCTGGGCTTCGCGCAAATCAATCGTTCGGTGGATCAGGAGCGAGGACTGGTCCGATCTCACCACTGAGAGCCAAGCCGCGATGCATAAAACAGCCTGGCGAGTGGCCAACGACGCTGACCGCATGGGATTCCGCTTAGATGGTCCGAAATTAACCCTCCGAACGCAAAAGGAACGCCTATCCGAGCCGACCACGTTCGGTACGATGCAGTTGCCCGTTTCTGGCCAACCGATTGTGCTGATGGCGGATCGGCAGACCACGGGTGGCTACCCTAAGCTGGGCTGCATCACGAGTGTGGATTTGCCCATCCTGGCTCAAAAAAAACCCGGTGATCGGGTGCGCTTCATGGCGATTGACCTGGACCAAGCCAGTGCTTTGGATGCGGCGCGCCAAGAGGCTTTGAAAGAATTATCCGTTCAGTTGACCAGTATGCGGCACTGCATCGCAGATGCCGCGATACCCACCCCCCTTCAGGAGGATTAGTGCCATGAAATTAACCTTGGATTTGAACTGCGACATGGGCGAAAGCTTTGGTGCTTGGGTCATGGGTGAAGACGAACGCATCATGCCATTCATTTCATCGGCCAATATCGCCTGTGGCTACCATGCGGGTGACGGCGCCACCATGAGAAAAACGGTGGCCCTCGCGCTCGCCCATGGCGTGGCGATCGGGGCGCACCCGAGTCTGCCAGATCTGCAAGGATTTGGACGGCGCTTTATGCAAATCACCGAGCAAGATGCCTATGACATGGTGGTCGTCCAAGTGGGTGCCTTGGCCGGCGTTGCTGCATCACAAGGCGCCAAACTGAACCACGTCAAGGCCCACGGCATGCTCTACAACATGGCCATCAAAGACGAAAGCTTGGCACGCGGTATTGCCAAAGCGGTGCACGATGTCGATCCAGGGCTGATTTTATTTGGGCTGGCTGGCAGCACCTTACTGACGCATGGCAAGTCCCTTGGTCTTCAAACGGCCAGCGAAGTTTTTGCGGATCGTTCCTACCAATCAGATGGTTCTCTCACGCCGCGCAACCAACCCGGCGCTCTCATCACAGACGTCAACGAATCGGTCGCGCACGTGTTGCGCATGGTGCGCGAAGGCGCGCTTATAGCTCAAACGGGTGAGACCGTGCCAGTGCAAGCCGATACCTTGTGCGTGCACGGCGACAAACCGCAAGCCGTTGAGTTTGCGCAAGCCATCGGCGCAGCACTAAAAGCCAATGGGGTGGAGATGGTGGCACCTGCTAGGGCCTGATAGGTAGATGGATAGGTCGATGGAAGGGTGAATGGATTGGCATTAAATCGCCAACACCACCCATACCAGCACCGCGTAGCGGGCCAATTTGCCAATGGCCATCCACAGCAAACAGCGCCAAAACGGCAGGTTTAAGCCCCCGGCCACCAAGCAGAGCGGGTCACCCACAATCGGTAACCAAGACAGGAGCAACGCGGCCGGACCCCAGCGCGCTAACCAGCGTCGAGATCGCTGCGAGGAGGCCGACGGCGGTGATGGCGGTGAGGGCGGTGAGGGCGGTGATGACAGTTCGGGCTGAGCCGCGGCAGGGGTGCGGCGCACGCGCTGCCAAACAGTCACCACGCCACGCCCCATCCCATAGGTGATCACGCCACCCAAGGTATTGCCCACGCCTACGGCCAACACCACCGCGCCTGCCTGAGCAAGGGAGAATGGGCCTTGTGACATCAAATAGGCCACGACCAGGGGCTCAGAACCAAAAGGCAACAAGGTGGCCGCCGCGAGGCCCGCCACAAAAAGCCCAAATAAGCCCCCTAGCATGAGTCGTTGTGCCTGGGGCGTTCCTTGGATCGGTTTGCCAGGCGTCCGTGGGATAATTCACTTTTCTGCTTCATGCTTTGATATGTCAATCGATTACCTGAAACGCATTCTGACTTCGAAAGTCTACGATGTCGCACACGAGACACCGCTTGAAGTGGCGCCTAACCTGTCGACACGAATAGGCAACACCGTTTGGCTCAAACGCGAGGATACGCAACCCGTTTTCAGCTTTAAGTTAAGAGGGGCCTACAACAAGATGGCTCATCTTAGCGCAGCTGCATTAGCCAAGGGGGTGATCGCTTCTTCGGCGGGCAATCACGCCCAAGGTGTTGCGCTCTCGGCGCGTCGACTCGGTTGCCGAGCGGTGATCGTGATGCCAACGACAACCCCTCCCGTCAAAATCGAAGCGGTCAAGCGCTTAGGCGCCGAGGTCGTGTTGCACGGCGACAGCTACTCTGATGCGTTTGATAAAGCGAGTGACATTCAAGCCGCAGAAAACCTGACGTTTGTGCATCCGTTTGATGACCCCGATGTGATTGCCGGACAAGGCACCGTGGCCATGGAAATCCTACGCCAGCACCCCGATCCTATTGACGCGATTTTTGTTGCCATCGGCGGCGGGGGATTGATCAGCGGCGTGGCAGCCTACGTCAAGGCGCTCAGGCCAGAGATTCAGGTCATCGGCGTGCAGACCGAAGACTCTGACGCCATGGTGCGTAGTATCAAAGCAGGCAAGCGTATCCGGTTACAAGACGTGGGGCTGTTCTCCGACGGCACAGCCGTCAAGCAAGTGGGCGTTGAGACGTTTCGGATGACCAAACAATATGTCGATGACTTTGTGGTGGTCGACACTGACGCCATTTGTGCGGCCATCAAAGATGTGTTTGAAGACACCCGTCGCGTTTTGGAGCCGGCAGGCGCCCTCGCCATTGCTGGCGCCAAGCAATACGCGCAGCAGCACCGCTGGAAAAACAAAACCCTAGTGGCTGTGGCTTGTGGCGCGAACATGAATTTTGATCGTCTGCGCTTTGTCGCCGAACGCGCTGAAGTGGGCGAAGCACGAGAGGCCTTATTCGCCATCACCTTGCCTGAAGAGCGTGGCAGCTTTAGGCAATTGTGCGAGTTGGTCGGCGCTCGAAACGTGACCGAATTCAACTACCGTATTTCGGATGCACAAAAAGCCCATGTCTTTGTCGGCATCCAAGTCAATCAAGCACAAGAACCCACCAAGTTAGCCAATCATTTCCGTAAGAACGGTTTTCCCACCGTCGACCTCACGCAAGACGAAATGGCAAAGCTACATTTACGGCACATGGTCGGTGGACGCTCACCTTTGGCTAACAACGAGTTGCTTTATCGGTTTGAGTTCCCAGAGCGTCCTGGCGCGCTGATGCGGTTTCTAAACAACATGCATCCGGACTGGAACATCAGCCTCTTTCACTACCGCAACCAAGGCGCCGATTACGGTCAGGTACTGATTGGCATTCAAGTGCCTCCAGGCCAAAAGGGCAGCTTCAAGTCATTTCTAAACGACACCGGCTATCCATTTTGGAACGAGACCGATAATCCAGCCTACCAACTGTTCCTGTAGTTTCTGGCTGGCTGGCTGGCTGGCTTAATTCCCTCAGTCCGCTCCTGTCACCGAGATCGCCGCGCTTACCGCTCGCGCCTTTTCTCGGGCGCGTTCAACCGAATCGGCTACTGCCAAACCCACCCCCAACCGACGTTTAACAAACGACGCCGGTTTACCAAACAAGCGCAAGTCGGTTCCCGGCTCAGTAAGTGCTTGCGTCATGCCATCAAACACCACGGCTGTGGCGTCAACGCCGCCATAGATCACGCGGCTCGCCCCGGGTGAACGCAATTGCACCGACACGGGCAAGCCGAGCAAGGCACGCGCATGCAACTCAAATTCATTTTGTGTTTGTGTCATTAACGTGACCAGTCCCGTGTCGTGAGGGCGTGGGCTGACCTCAGAGAACCAGACCTGCTCGCCGCGCACAAACAGTTCAACACCAAAAATTCCCACCCCACCCAAAGCGCTGGTGACCGTCTGCGCCATTTCGCAGGCCTTGCTTAACGCGCTAGCTGGCATGGCATGGGGCTGCCAGCTTTCGACATAATCGCCATCGACCTGTTGGTGACCAATGGGCGGGCAAAAGTGGGTTTCAATCTCACCGCTCGCGCCACGGGCACGCACCGTTAGCAAGGTGATTTCATAATCAAACGCAATCCACCCCTCGACAATCACGCGCACACCCTCGACGCGCGCTGCGCGCTTGGCCAATTCCCACGCCGCCACCACATCCTCTTCGGAGCGCATAACACTTTGGCCCTTACCGGAAGAGGACATGATGGGTTTGATCACGCAGGGAAACCCAAGCGTCTGTGTCGCTTGAATCAACCCATCCAGGCTCTCCACAAAACGATACGGCGACGTCGGCAGACCCAGCGTGGTGGCCGCTAACTCACGAATACCTTCTCGATTCATGGTCAATTGGGCCGCCCTCGCCGTTGGCACCACCCTAAGCGGTTCACCGTCTTGTTGTCGTCCTTCGATTTCAAGCAACAAATCGGTGGAGATCGCCTCGATTTCGGGCACGATGACATGCGGCTGGTAGCGATCGATGACCGACGCCAAGGCTGCTCTATCGGTCATGTCGACAACGGCCGCATGGTGAGCCACTTGCTGGGCTGGCGCGTCAGCGTAGCGGTCCACGGCGATGACTTCGACACCGAACCGTTGCAAGGCAATCGCGACCTCCTTGCCGAGCTCACCCGAACCGAGCAGCATCACCCGTTTGGCCACCGGTGTGAGGGGCGTGCCCCAACGGGCCGTTGGCAGAGGTAGGGTGTCTAAGTCCTCGTGTGGCATGGCGTCTCCAGCAAAAATGTCATCAGAGCCACGTTTTAGCATGTTGCCCCGGCAAAAACACCACCCCAGCATGCTCGCCAAGTGGGACGTCTGGGCTAAACTGCTGATATGACAGCATCATTTGATTCCGATGCCGCAATATTGAGTGCCGGTAAACAAACCCTAGTGCTCGAAGCGCGTGCGCTACAAACCCTCAGCGAACATCTCAACGATGCCTTCGTGGATGCCGTTCGGGCTTTGCTCGCCTGCCAAGGCCGGGTGGTGGTGTGTGGCCTTGGTAAAACCGGACATATCGCGCGCAAGCTCGCCTCCACATTGGCCTCAACTGGGACCCCGGCTTTGTTCATGCATGCCGCCGAGGCCTTGCATGGTGATTTGGGCATGCTCACCGAAAAAGACGTTTTGATTGCTTTGTCACATTCCGGCAGCGGTCACGAATTACTCACCATCCTTCCCATCGCCAAACGATTGAATGTGCCGGTCATTGCCATGACGGGCCACCCTACTTCAGAGCTCGCTAAGCTGGCCGATATTCATCTGCATGTGCAGGTCGAGCAAGAAGCCTGCCCCTTGAACTTGGCGCCCACCACGAGCACAACCGCGGCGTTAGCCCTCGGCGATGCGTTGGCGGTTGCTGCTTTGCAAGCCCGCGGCTTTGACCAAGAGGATTTCGCCCGTGCCCATCCGGGTGGTGCCTTGGGTCGCCGCTTACTGACTCGCGTCAAAGATGTGATGCGCCAAGGCCCAGCCTTGCCGACGGTGACCGAAGACGCCACGATTGCCCAAGCGCTGCTAGAAATCTCGAACAAAGGCATGGGCATGACGGCTGTCTTAGACGGGCAAGGACGCGCGATCGGCATTTTTACCGATGGCGACTTGCGACGGCTAATCGAGAGCAAAGGCGATATTCGTGAAATACCCATCACCTTAGGCATGTCCCCCTCACCGCAACACATCCGCGCCGACGTTTTAGCGGTGCAAGCCGCAAGCATCATGGATGAGGGGCGCATCAGCCAACTGTTGGTGGCCAACGAAAGCGGTAAGCTAGTGGGCGCCCTGCATATGCATGATCTGATGACAGCCAAAGTGATATGAAAGATTTACCCCGACACCCTGCCGAAGCTTTGATTCTGGCCCGCGTACCCGCCGATGTGGTTGCGCGCGCGAGCAAAATTCGCTTGATGATCTTCGATGTTGACGGCGTCTTAACTGACGGCAAACTTTGGTACGGCGAGCACGGCGAATCGCTTAAACAATTCCATGTCCTAGATGGCTACGGCTTAAAAATGTTAGCTACCCATGGTTTCACGGTCGCTTTGATGACCGCGCGCGAGGGCTCTATTTTGGCGCGTCGCGCAGCCGAGTTAGGACTCTCCCACCTCTATCAGGGTGTGCGAGACAAAGCCACGACCTTGGTTGATTTGGCGCAGCGAGAAGGCATCGCCCTTAACGCCGTGGGTTATATGGGTGACGACGTCATTGATTTGGCTGCCATGCAACGCGCCGGGTTCGCCGCTAGCGTGCCACACGCCCCGGCTTACATTGCCCAAGCAGCCCACTGGGTCAGCACCACCCCTGGGGGGCAAGGCGCCGTGCGGCAATGTTGTGACCTACTGATGGCCTCACAAGGCAAATTAGGACCCCTACTCCAACTCGGTGGGGCCATGCCCGGCACCCTTCAATAGACGGGTCATGATGAAAGATCGCCTACCCACCGTTGCTTCTACTGTCATCCTACTGGCTTTGGTCATTGGCACTTGGATTGCTGCTGAACACACCAAGCGAGCCATTGTTATTGAAGCCGCCGCCAAGCAGACACACGAGCCCGACAGCTGGGGACAAAACATTGTGACCGTCCGAACCAATGACCAAGGGATGGCCACCAGCCGGCTCTTGGGGGACTACATGGAGCATTTTCCTGACGACGACTCGTATGATGTGGTTTCACCAAAGGCCACAAACGTGCCTGATGAAAGCCCATTAACGCAGGCAACCGCGCGCGCAGCCACCATACTTGACGACGGCAATCGGATTATCTTAAAAGGTGATGCCATCATTAGGCGTTTGCCAGATTCAAACAAACCCGAGCCCATGGTGGTGAGAAGCGAAAAAATCACCATTCTTGCCGCAGAGGATGTGGCGTTCACTGACTTACCCGCGGTGGCCCAAGACGGCCGCACCCGACTATCTGGCATTGGCATGCACTATGACAACCAAACCGGTGAGTTACGGGTAGAGCGATCCACCGACGTCGAAATAAGCCCTAGAGAACAGGAGAAACCGGCGCAATGAGATTACTAATCACCACAGCGGCGATGGCACTGAGCGCCTTATTGACCACCTTGCCCGCCCACGGCCAAAGCACCTTGCTGCCAGCGCCTGGCGGCGATGACGGTAGTGGCGGTAATAGCGAACAAGCAGAACCCGCGACGCAGATTCTGTCGGACTCACTGGTTTACGACGATGCGGGTAAAACCAGTCGCTTCGTTGGCGAGGTGATCATGACGCGCGGTTTGTTGACCCTGCGCGCCGATGCCCTCGATCTGCGCGAAGATGAAGAAGGATTTCAGTTCGGCATTGCCACCATGTCCGACGGCGGTCGCGTGCGTATCCGCCAAGAGCAGCCCGAGGATTTTGAGGTACTGCAAGGCCTGGGCGAACGGGCCGAGTACGACGGCAAAGCTGAGACCTTTGACCTCATCGGTAAGGCTCGATTGACTCGATTCATTTGTGGCAAACCGCTAGACTCGGTTAGCGGGCAACGGGTTCGTTATAACGAAAAAACAGGGACTTATCAGGCCTTTGGTGGCGCTAACTCAGACGATCAAAATGGGCGTGTGCGGTCCGTGGCACAACCACGAGCCAAAGTCGATGCGGCCATTGCCGAATGTCGCGCACTACAAGCACAAGGCAAGTTACCCCCAGACGTACCCGCACCAGAGGGGTCTGAATGACACAAAGCGACGTCCTGAGCCCAACGAGTGCCACAGCGGCGACCACCACCGGCTCCCTCGAGGTGATTGGTTTACGCAAATCTTATGGCGGCCGGGTCGTGGTCCAAGACGTTTCTATTCGCGTTGAAAGTGGCGAGGTTGTCGGGCTGCTCGGACCCAATGGGGCCGGTAAAACCACGAGCTTTTACATGATTGTGGGGCTGGTACGCGCCGAGGCCGGTCGCATTGAGATTGATGGTCAGACGATCACCAATCTACCCATCCACAAACGCGCGCGCCGTGGCCTGTCTTATCTGCCTCAAGACGCCTCGGTGTTTCGACGTTTGAACGTCGAGCAAAACATCCTAGCGGTGCTTGAGCTGCAACGCGATGAGCAAGGACACGCGATCAGTCGTGATCAAATCAAGCAGCGTCTTGAGGCGCTCTTGGAAGAGTTGCAAATTGGTCACTTGCGAAAAAACAGCGCCTTGTCACTGTCAGGTGGCGAGCGACGACGCGTCGAGATCGCAAGGGCCCTAGCCACCAATCCACGGTTTATCTTGTTAGACGAGCCGTTTGCCGGGGTTGATCCGATTGCAGTGATAGAAATTCAACGCATCGTGCGGTTTTTAAAAAGCCGTGGGATTGGAGTGCTGATCACCGACCACAATGTCCGAGAAACGCTAGGCATCTGTGACCGTGGCTACATCATCAGCGACGGGGCGGTGCTGACCAGTGGCACGCCCGAGCAAATCGTCGAAGACCCCGGGGTCAGGCGCGTCTATCTAGGTGAACATTTCAAAATGTAACGGTTAGGTGGTGTGCTTGATTTCCCAAAGCAAGTCGATACACTGAAGTGAGACAGTGGAAAAAGAACTACCAGAACCACAGAACTTGCAAACTAGCGTTGTTTGACTATCACTGAGGAGATCTATATGAATTTGCAAATCACTGGTCACCATCTCGAAGTAACCCCTGCCATTCGCCAATACGTCAGCAGTAAGCTTGAACGAGTGAGCCGCCATTTTGATCATGTGATAGACACCAAAGTAATTCTCTCCGTTGAACCACGCCAACACCGCGCTGAAGTAACCCTGCACATGCGCGGCAAAGACATTCACTGCGAAGTCATCCAAGACAATCTCTATGCCGCCATTGATTTGCTGACTGACAAAATTGATCGCAAAGTCGTTGATCACAAGAAAAAAACCCAGAGCTATTCTCACACTCCCGCAAAGCGACAGATCGTCGCCGAAGATGGAGCCATCTGAGCGCTTCTACGTCTAAAATTTATAAGGTAATTTTAATGCGTTTTTTTATTGCACCGCCGCATAAACCCTTATAATTCGCGACATGAAACTTCTTTCGCAAATTCTGCCCCCTGCAAACGTGGTTCTTGACGTTGCGGTTACGAGCAAAAAAAGGGCGCTCGAACAAATGGCGCTCCTTTTTGAAAACAACCAAGGCCTCGAAAGGGCGAGTGTTTTTGATAGTTTGTTTGCGCGCGAGAGGCTCGGCTCAACGGGCCTTGGCCATGGGGTGGCGGTGCCTCATGGACGCGTCAAACAAATCACGCAACCCTATGCCGCGTTTGCACGCCTTAATCAGCCCGTTGCCTTTGATGCACCCGATGGGGCAGCCGTTGACCTTTTGTTGGTCCTCGTGGTTCCTGAGGAAGCAACCCAACAACATCTAGATATACTCGCAGAAGTGGCACAGCGTTTATCCGACACAACCGTTGTCGAACAACTGCGCCGAGAGACCGACGCTGGACGCATTCATGAAATGCTGACGGCGAGGAGCCCATTAGCGAGCGAATAGCCGGAGGCGCAGATGTTGGCAGTACAAGACTTGGTTCAGGACAATGCTGACGATGTGGCGTTTGAATGGCTTGCTGGCAAAGCAGGTGCTGGACGACGCATTCCTAACGAGGGCCTGTCTGCGGCCGATCTGATCGGACACTTAAACCTGATCCACCCGGCGCGTATCCAAGTGATCGGGCGCGAAGAGGCAGCCTACTACAAACGCTTTGATAGCCGACGACGCCTGCATCATGTCGAGGAATTGGCCGCTGGCGGCGTACCCGCGATTCTGGTGGCTGAAGGCCTAGAAGCACCCCCTGACTTGGTGACGTTTTGTGAGCAACATCAACTACCCTTGCTAGGCACACCGGTTCCTGCGGCGCAGGTGATTGAATTGCTGCGCATCTATCTAGCACGGCGCTATGCACCAACGGTGACCGTGCATGGTGTTTTCTTGGATGTGCTTGGTCTGGGCGTGCTGATCACCGGCGAGTCGGGTTTGGGCAAAAGCGAGTTGGCCCTCGAATTGATTTCGCGCGGCCACGGCTTGGTGGCCGATGACGCGGTCGAATTATCACGAACCGCACCGCACGTGATCGACGGACATTGCCCCCCTCTACTACAAAACATGCTTGAAGTCCGTGGGTTGGGCTTACTCAATATCCGAACGATATTTGGTGAGACTTCGGTGCGTCGCAAAATGAAACTCAAGCTCATCGTGCATTTGGTTCGCGCCTCCGCCCAAGAAAAATTCGAGCGCTTACCCATTCAAGACATGACCCAAGACATTCTCACCGAGCCGATTAGGAAGGTGATGCTGCAGGTGGCGGCCGGGCGCAACTTGGCTGTCTTGGTCGAAGCCGCTGTGCGCAACACCATCTTAAAGTTGCGTGGCATCGACACCTTGCAGGAATTCATGGAGAAACAATCCCAAGCCATTTTGGACGATACCGCCCGTGAATGATGACTTGCACAGCGTTGTTGTGATCACTGGCATTTCTGGCTCTGGCAAATCGGTGGCACTGAAGTGGTTGGAAGACGCCGGTTACGCCTGTGTTGATAACCTGCCTGTGCAGCTTTTGCAGGAATTTATTGCGGGTGCGCGCGAATCGCAAAGTGCTCGGGTGGCAGTGGCCATTGACGCTCGCTCGCAGGGTGACTTGAGCCAATTACCTGACTTGCTCACCGCCCAGCGTGCCATGGGCACACACATCCGCGTGGTGTTCTTAGATGCCGATGACCACACGCTCGTTCAACGTTACTCCGAAAGCCGACGCCAACACCCGCTCGCCAAAACCATCACCAAGTCGGGGCAGACACCCACGTTGAAAGCCTGCATCGAGCTCGAAAGGGACTTACTCGATCGTTTGAGGATGCAAGAGCATGTGGTCGATACATCGGGCTTGACGCCCGGCCAACTGCGCAACTGGATGCGGGACTTTGTTGAGGCCGATAGACCCGGCTTGATTCTGACACTTGAGTCATTTGCCTTTCGCCAAGGCACCACGCGTGACGCTGACCTGGTATTTGATGTGCGTTGCCTGCCTAATCCGCACTATGATCCGGATTTACGCCCACTCACGGGTTGTGACCTACCCGTGGCCCAATGGCTTGCTGGGTTTGATGAGGTCAAAGAGATGATTGATGACATCGAAGCATTCACCCGTAAGTGGTTGCCACGCTACATGCAAGACACCCGCAGTTACTTGACCTTGGCGGTTGGTTGCACCGGTGGGCAACATCGGTCGGTATACGTGATTGAGGAATTGGCCAAACGTTTCGCTGACATGCCTAGTTTGGTGATCAGACACCGCCAGCAGCCCAACCTGCAGCGCCCCAGGAGAGTCCCGACATGAATCCCGACATGAGTCAGCGGCTGAGCACAGAACGCGTGGTCCGTCCGACTATGCTCGCGCCCATCGTCTTATCGATGGTGCTGCTGATGAGCGCCTGTGGGGGCGGAGGTGGTGGTAGCAGTGGTGGTGGCTACTACAAAGACGATGGCCCACCTGCCAACGTGCCCGCCAACCTTGACAGTATCCCCAATGCCATACCGCGTGAGGAAGCCCTAGCCCGTGGTCCCAACCGACCCTACACCATCATGGGTAAGCGTTACGTACCGGACACCAGCGGCCAAGCGTATCGCAAGCGCGGGATGGCCTCTTGGTATGGTCGCAAGTTTCATGGCAACAAAACCTCCAATGGCGAGCGCTATGACATGTTTGCCATGACAGCGGCCCACACCACCCTACCGATCCCCAGTTATGTTCGCGTCACCCGCGTCTCAGATGGCCGTCAGGTGATTCTTCGGGTCAACGACCGCGGACCCTTCCTGCACAACCGCGTGATCGACTTGTCTTACGCGGCTGCTCACCGACTCGGTATGGTCGGGCCCGGCAGCGTTGAGGTGGTGGTCGAGCGAATCATGCCGGAACAGATTCGGGCGGGAACTTGGAATCAAACCGCACCCACCGTGGCGGCGGCGCAACCGGTGGCGAATCAAGCAGTGATGAGTCAAGCTGTGATGAATCAAACCGCGATGAGCACAGGGCCCGTCTTTTTGCAGCTCGGGGCTTTCCGAGATGAGGCCAATGCGAGGAGTTTGGCCACCCGGGCAGCTGGCAACATGCCAGTCAATAGCCCGGTTTCCGTGGATGCCGGCCCGGACCTGGTCTATCGCGTGCGGATTGGGCCATTTGTCGATCGGGCGGCGGCAGAGCGCGCAGCCCAGCCTATTTTTCAGAGTCTGGGTGTATCGCCAAGCGTCTCAGCGCCCTGAGCGCCTTGATCGGCATCAGCGCCCTGAGCGAGCCAACAACAAGGCATAACAGCGATCCTTCGGTTCACTCAAGGCTTGTGCCATGATTTTGGCAGCGTCGCGAACAGACGTATGCGCCAACAATGCATCCATCCAAGCCTCGATACCTGGCGCCAGCAGCGCGTCGGCGTCAGTGTCTAACGGCTCACGGGAGGCGGGGTGTAGCATCACCACAAATTCACCTTGCTCGCGAAATACCTCTGAAGCCATCCACTGCTCATAGTCGGCAAGCGGTAAGGTGACCGTCTGCTCAAAGCGCTTGGTTAACTCTCGACACAAAGAGACCAGGCGGTTGGGCCCAAATACAGTGAGTAAGTCACCCACCATCGCCTGAATGCGGTGAGGCGCTTCGAACCAAACCAACGTGCCATCAAAGGTGGTGGACAGACGCAGCTGTTTGATACGGGCCGCTGACTTGGATGGTAAAAACCCCAAAAAACAAAACCCAGGGTGCTGATCCGTTGTGGCACCCAAACTCATCAAGGCTGTGGTGACGGCACTCGGCCCCGGCAAAGCAACCACCGCATACCCGGCTTGACGCACCGCACTCACGGTGTGGCCACCGGGATCGCTAATGGCGGGTGATCCCGCGTCTGACACCAGCGCCACGCGTTCACCGTCGGCTAATCGCTGCAACACCCCGGCTCGCTGCGCTTGTTCGTTGTGTCGATGAAGCGAGATCATGGGCGTATGGATGCCCCAAGCCTGTAACAAGACACGCGTCGCTCGGGTGTCCTCAGCGGCGATCACATCGGCGAGCTGCAGCGCATAGGCTGCTCGCAAGCTCAAGTCGGCCAAATTACCGATCGGTGTGGCCACCACGTAAAGCGCCCCTTTGGGCCACTGTTGGGCGGGCAAGCGCGCCAATTGCGCCTGCCAAGAGCCCGCCAATGCCATGGCGCGCGAGTCGGCGTTTCCCTCAGAATCCATGGCGTTTGACATGCGAGCTCAAAAAATAATCAGAAACCTGAGTGTAGACGCACAAGATCGTGCGCAACAATCGCACCCTCTCGACACACCCCGTGAGATAATAAAGCTGTTTGTTATTGACGCGAGTGGCCTAGCCATGCGAGACCTCCTAACGCAGCACTTTCATGACCACCTTGCCGCCACTCAAGCCACGCTTGAATCACTGCTTGACCCACTTGAGCAGGCGATTGCGCAATGCCATCGCGCAGTGACGCAGAACCAACGGGTTTTAGCGTGTGGCAACGGCGGATCAGCCGCGGATTGTCAGCATTTTGTGGCTGAGCTCGTTGGCCGGTTTGAGCGAGAACGACGCCCCCTCCCTGCGATCTCACTGACCACCGACACGTCCATTTTGACGGCGGTGGGTAATGATTACGGTTTTGAGCGGGTGTTTTCTCGGCAGGTTACTGCCTTGGGCCAACGCGGTGATGTGTTGCTTGGGATTTCGACAAGCGGGAACTCTGCTAACGTGGTGCAAGCCATTGATGCCGCCCACGAGAACGGCTTGACGGTCATTGCGCTCACAGGCCGGGATGGGGGCCACATTGCTGGTCTCTTGCGTGAGGGGGACGTTCAATTATGTGTGCCCCATGCGCGCACCATGCGCATTCAGGAAATGCATATTTTATTATTACATTTGATCTGTGAAGGCGTTGACGCGCTGATACTTGGAGAGAAATCATGACCCGAACAACCAGCCTAGCCGCTTTAGCTGGCGTCGTTGCCGTTTCTGGTTTGCTATCAGCCTGCGCCCCAATTATGATTGGTGGCGCGGTGGTGAGCACCGCCCTTGTCGCCACAGACCGACGCACAGTCGGTCAACAGGTCTCCGATCAAGAGATTGAACTGAAAGTCAGTAGTGAAATGAGCACCACTTTTGGAAACACGGCGCGCATCAATGTCAGCTCTTATGAAAGGGTGGTTTTGTTGACGGGCGATGCCTTCAGTGAAAAAATCCGTGGCGAAGCCGCTACTATCGCTGCAAATACCAATCAAGTCAGATCAGTGATCAATCGCCTGCATGTCGGCCCGCTGGCGTCATTCAGTCAGATCACCTCAGACACGTGGTTATCTTCAAAAGTCAAAACCACCCTGATGACCACCGAGAATGTGCCCTACGGTGCGATCAAGATAACTGTTGAACGAGATAACGTCTATTTACAAGGCCTCGTCACCGAGGCCGAGTCCACCCGTATCGCTGAAGTCGTCTCCGGTGTGGGCGGCGTAAGAGAGGTGTACACCTTGTTTAACATCATGACCCCTGAGCAAGCGCAGGCCTTAAGAACAGCCAACCAACCTGTTGATGCCTTGCCAGCGAGTAACCCCACGCCGTCGGGTGTTTCGCAACGCGCCACGGGATCTGGCGGCAGCACGTCCAGCATGGCCGAACCACAGCCCGGGGCACCAAATGTCGCGCCGGTGGTCGCACCCACTGCTCCCCAGGCACGGCCCCTATGATTAAAACCCCGCGAGCCGTGAAACGCTCTAGGACCATCCTATTTGCTGGACCATGTACTGACCTATTTATTGCAATAATTCGACTGCCTTTTATCAACAATGAGGGCAAGAAAAGATGAAGAAGTTACTCTCTGCTGTGATGCTAGTGGCGGTAATCGCCGCAGGCGCCTGGTTTTTTGTGTCGCCCAGACAAGAGGCGCCTCAAGTCACTTTCAACACCCTAGAAAACGAAACACTGAGCATGGCCTCTTTGCGCGGTCAGGTGGTTCTCGTCAAATTCTGGGCCACCAGCTGCGTCACCTGCATCCAACAAATGCCTGACACGATCGACCTATACCAAACCTACGGTTCGCAAGGCTTCGAAGTGGTCGCGGTATCGATGGATTACGACCCCATCGAATACGTCAGAAACTTTGTGCAATCTCGTGATCTACCGTTTGTTATCGCGCCTGATGCCAGTGGTGAAGTGGCTCAGGCATTTGGGGATGTCAAATTAACCCCTATCGCCTTTCTGATTGATCGTGATGGCCGCATCGTCAAACGCTACTTAGGTGTCTACGACAAGCAAGAAATGCGGCTAACAGTCGAAAAAACGCTCGCCGGTTGAGTATGCTTAGCCAGTGCTTGCGCTTATGAATCCCAAAAAGTGACTGACATGACTGACATGACTGACATCATCAACACCACTGCTGCTGCTACGCCACTTGAAACAGCCACCATTGCTCGGGTGCTATCCGAGTCGTTGCCTTATATCCGACAATTCCATGGTAAGACCATCGTCATCAAGTACGGTGGCAACGCCATGATAGAGCCCGCCTTGCAGCGTAGTTTTGCGCACGATGTGGTGCTGCTCAAGCTAATTGGTCTAAACCCTGTGGTGGTGCATGGTGGCGGGCCACAGATCAACGAAGCACTGACCCGGGTGGGCAAAAAAGGCACGTTCATTCAGGGCATGAGGGTGACTGACCTTGAGACCATGGAAGTCGTCGAGTGGGTGCTCGGTGGTCAAGTACAGCAAGATATTGTGATGATGATCAATGAAGCGGGCGGCAAGGCCGTCGGTTTAACGGGCAAAGACGGGGGTTTGATCCGCGCCAGAAAGAAACTCATGATCAACCACCAAGACCCCGACTCCCCTCTGGATATTGGCTATGTTGGCGAGATCACCAAGGTTGACCCGTCGGTTGTCAAAGCCTTGCAAGATGATCAATTCATCCCAGTAATTTCACCGATCGGCTTTGGAGAGGATGGCTTGGCCTACAACATCAATGCCGACTTGGTGGCCGGAAAGATGGCCGAGGTGCTAGGCGCAGAAAAGCTATTGATGATGACCAACACGCCTGGCGTGCTTGATAAAGATGGACAACTATTGCGCGAATTGTCTTCTCGCGCCATTGACAGCATGTTTGCCGATGGCACGATTTCAGGTGGCATGCTCCCTAAAATATCATCGGCGCTTGACGCCGCTCGCAATGGTGTCAAATCCGTTCACGTGGTTGACGGTCGGGTACCCCACTGCTTGCTACTTGAAGTGCTCACCGATCAAGGCGTTGGCACCATGATCTCGTCTCGCTAATGCACCGCCAATTACTGACACCCCAGATCAAGGCCCACCGATCGCGCGTCGCCAACGAATTCCCGAAATCATCAGACTATTTGTGGCTGTTTGATCTCGACAACACGCTACACGACACCTCGCACCAGTTATTCGGATACATCAGCCGCGGCATGACCGATGCGGTGATGTCGTGCCTAGACGTTGATGAAGAACAAGCTCAAGAGATTCGAAAGCGCTATTGGCAGCGCTACGGTGCCACCATGATCGGGTTGGTCAAACACCACGGCGTTGATCCACAAACGTTCTTGCATCGCAGTCACCATTTCGATGTGCGCCCCTTAATCAAAGCCGAGTCTGGATTACGAGACAAACTCGGGCGGCTGCCCGGCCGTAAGGTGCTCGTGACAAACGCGCCTTTGCACTATGCCCGTGCCGTACTCAAGCACTTGGGGCTACTCAGACACTTTCACAGCTTGTGGGGGATTGAACACCTCAAGCTACATGGTCATTACCGCCCTAAACCATCGGCGAGCATACTGCGCCATATCTTGGCCCGCGAGGGCGCGAGCCCCTCTCGTACCGTGCTTGTCGAAGACACTTTAGAGAACTTACGCGGCGCACGCCGGGCAGGTTTAAAAACCGTCCACGTGTTTCACCCGTCTACGCCCTTTGCACACCAGCGCAAAGGCAGGCCAAACTACGTGGATTTGCGTGTCAATTGCGTGGGGGATTTGCTGCTACAAAAGCGGCCTTTGCGTGGCAGCAGCATCAAATAGGCGGTGGCCGCTGAGCACACACTGGGCAGACAGGGTCACGCGGCACTTTGACCTCATGCCAATGCGAACGACGCGCTTCAAAGATCACCAAGCGACCCACCAACGGTTGCCCGATACCGGTCAGCACTTTAATGGCTTCTGCGGCTTGTAAGCTACCGATGATACCGACCAACGGGGCAAAGACGCCCATGGTGGCGCAGTCAGTGGGGGTGACGTCATGGCCTTGCGGGAACAGGCAGTGATAGCAAGGACTCGTCTCTTGGCGTGTGTCGTATACGCAGACTTGCCCTTCAAATCGGACCGCCGCCCCGGACACCAGGGGCACCTGATGCGTGACACAGGCCTGATTCACGGCGTGTCGTGTATCAAAGTTGTCGCAGCAATCAAGTACCAAATCCACTTGGCTGACCTGTTCGCCAAGCGAGACCGAGTCTAGACGCTTCTCGAGTGCGGTAACAATGGTGTCAGGATTGATTTGGGCCACGGCGGTTCGTGCCGAGTCCACTTTGGGCATACCCACCCGATCATTGGTGTGCATGATTTGCCGCTGCAGGTTGCTTAATTCAACGGTGTCGTCATCGGCCACAACCAGTTCGCCGACACCCGCCGAAGCTAGATACAAGCACACCGGTGAACCCAAACCACCGGCGCCTACCACCAGCACGCGCGAAGCAAGCAAGGTGGTTTGTCCCTCAATGCCCACGTCATCCAATAAGATGTGCCGAGCATAGCGCAACAACTCCTCGTCGCGCATGTTAGCCCGTCACTGCCGGCTAGCGCTCGTGGTATCCGTTGATGGACCCACATCGACCGGCAAGCCCTTGAGGAAATTGACTGCCTGTTTTAGCTGGAAGTCATCGCCTTCGCCAAATCTAAAGGGTTTGGGTAACGCCGCTGGCGAGTCATCCGCTCGGTCTTCTTGCTTGATGGTTACCGGTGCAGCTGGCAACACCTCAGCCTCTTGTCCATTGACTAGGTGCTTTTGTAGGTCGGCTTCCCGTACTACCGTGAAGAGATCGCCTAGTTCGGTATCGGTCACCACAATGTCGGGCTGGATGCCTTTGGCTTGAATGGATCGGCCGTCGGGGGTGTAATAGCGCGAGGTCGTGAGTTTGATGGCTGTCTCTTGAGAGATCGGTAAGATGACCTGTACCGAACCTTTACCGAAAGTCTGATTGCCGATTACTTTGGCACGAGCATGGTCTTGCAACGCGCCCGCCACGATTTCTGAGGCAGAGGCAGATCCGGCGTTTACCAAGACGACCATGGGCACGGTCTTTGTCCAAGCGGGTAAATCACTCAAATAGTCTGACTCGCCACGCGCATAGTCCACGGGATTGGCCAGATATTTGCGGCGCGAGTCAGCCGCACGCCCATTGGTTGACACCACCAATGTATCGGCTGGCAAGAAGGCCGCCGACACACCAATGGCACCCGTTAATAAACCACCGGGATCATTACGCAAATCAAGTATCAATGAAGCTGGCGCACCGTCTTTACCCAATTCCTTCAAATGGGTCGCTAGGTCATGGCCCGTTCGTTCTTGGAACTGCGCAACTCGCACGTAACCAATGTTATCGGGGAGCATTTTGCTGCGAACGCTACGGACCTTGATAATGTCTCTGATCAGTTCCACTTCGATGGGTTGATCTTGCCCACGGCGCACCACTGTGATGGTGATCGGCGTATTTACCGGGCCGCGCATCAGCTTGACGGCGTCAGTCAGACTCATGCCTTTGGTTGAAGTGTCGTCGACCTTGATGATTAAATCACCCGCTTGCACACCTGCAAGTTCGGCCGGGGTGTCTTCGATAGGGGCAATTACTTTGACAAAGCCGTCTTCGGCGCCAATTTCAATACCCAACCCACCAAACTGACCTTGAGTTGATGACCGCATGTCTTTGAACGCATCGGCATCTAAATAGGCCGAATGCGGATCAAGGTCGGTAAGCATGCCCGAGATGGCCCCGTTGATTAAATCTTCGTCTGGTACATCTTCGACGTAATTGTTCTTGATGGCGGCAAAGACGTTTGAGAACTGTCTCAGCTCGTCTAGCGGCAGTGGCGAGGCGGCGCGCTGAGCCACGGCTGAGATGCCGACACTCAAGAGCACACCAGCGACAAGGCCTGTGCAGAGTAAACCCAGCGTACGTAATTTCCGACTACTCATGTGAATTCCTTTGACTGCTTCACCCCTTAAGGCTACCGAGCCGGCTGAGGGCACCGTCGTTCAACTTATTTTAAGTAAAGCTGGGGGTCTAGCGGCACACCCCGATGCCTAATTTCAAAGTATAGGGCCGATTCCAACTGACCACCGCTATTTCCCGCGCCAGCAATAATATCGCCTGCTTTCACCCGTTGGCCCACTTCTTTAAACAAACTCTCGTTGTGCGCATAAACCGTTAAAAACTCATCGCCATGGTCAACAATAATCAAGTTACCAAAGCCTCGCAACCACGTGGCATAAACAACAGTGCCCGGTGCCACCACTTTGACCGGTGTGCTGATCTCGGTTTCGATCAATATGCCCCGCCAGGCCCCGCCCTCAGGCCGATCACTGCCGTAACGGGCAAGCAGGCGTCCCCTGACGGGTGCTTGAATGCCGCGCTTTAATCCTTCACCTTGTGGCAAATCCGACAAGATGTCATCACGAATCGCCTGCGCATGGGCTCGATCGGCTCTGAATTGCTCAATTTTTTGCCCCAACCCTTCAATTAACTGCCCCAACTGCGCTTCATCGCGGGCCAGTCGATCTCGTTCGGCTCGCTGCGCGGCCAACTGCCCTTCGAGGCGAACCAATAAGGCTTGCCGTTGTTGCTTTTGTTTGCCCAACTGTTGTTGCTCTTTCTTAACGGCTTGGGCAGCTGCAACCTGCCGTTTTTGTTGCTCTTGTTGGGCATTTTCTAGGGCGGAAAGTTCCGCCATTTGGTGTTCAATACGCGAAATCATCTCAACTCGAGCCTGCGAGACGTAAGCGAGATAACCCAAGTCACGCCCCAAAACCAGCGGGTCTTTGCCTGACAGCATCGCACTCCAGGGCGACAGGCCGCTGCGATATTGGGCCCGTAACTGGTCGGCCAAGGCCGCTTTGTCCACGGCTAAGGCTTCTACTTGGCGCTCGATCTCGACGGCCAAGGCCGCAAGCGACGCCTTGAGCTCAGCCTGCTCTTGGTCAAGACGTTTTAGCTGCCGTTGACTGGTTGAAATTGCTGTTTCGATGGACTGCAGTGCATCAGAGGCAGCTTTGTAGCGAGACTGTTCTGCCTCTAGCGTCGTTTGCAGGGCGTCGATTTGGCGTTTCAGGGCTTCTCGCTCTTGCGCTACTTGCGCCTTTTGTTTGCTCAGTGCCTCAGCGGATTGAGCCTGCGCCGCCCCGGGGGCACCTAATGATAGCGCGAGCAGGCAAACAGAAAGCACTGTCGCCCGTACCGCAGCCCCTGTTCCTGCCGGCGCACCACGAGACCCCTTTATCAACACGCCCATTCCTTTAATTTAATTGGCGCTACTTGGCTTTGCCTTGCGCAGCGACAGCGGCCATGGCCGCCTCAATGAGCGCAGGGTCAGCCAAGTAGTAATGACGGATCGGTTTGAGTGCCTCGTCTAACTCATAGACCAGGGGCTGACCTGTGGGGATGTTCAAGTTGACGATATCCTCCTCGGATACGTTATCGATGTGTTTAATCAGGGCCCGTAAACTGTTGCCGTGGGCGGCAATCAAAACCCGGCGCCCCTTTCGAACAGCGGGTGCAATCGAGTCATCCCAGAGCGGCAACACACGGTCAACCGTGTCTTTTAAACACTCAGTGGCCGGCAACTCGCTTGGGCTTAATCGCGCATAGCGCGAATCAAATTTGGGGTGTCGCGGGTCGTCAAGCGCCATCGGTTCGGGGGCAATGGCATAAGCACGTCGCCAGATGAGCACCTGCTCCTCACCAAACTTAGCCGCTGTCTCAGCTTTATTGAGGCCTTGCAGGTTGCCGTAATGGCGCTCGTTTAACCGCCAGTTGTTGTGCACTGGCACATACATCTGTTCGAGGGCATCGAGGGTGATCCAAAGGGTACGGATGGCCCGTTTAAGCACCGAGGTGAAGGCCAAATCAAAGGCATAGCCTTTTTCTGCGAGCAGTTGCCCTGCTTGCCAAGCCTGTTGACGACCGGTCTCAGTCAGGTCAACGTCGCCCCAGCCGGTGAACCGATTCTCTAAATTCCACTGGCTCTCGCCGTGTCTCATCAAAACAAGTTTGTACATAGTCTCAGGTTTTTAAGTGAAAAGTTAACAAGCATTTTATAATCTATGTCATTGTCCTACTTTGGACGCCTTTGCAAAAGCGAAAACACCGTGGATTTTTTCCAAGAAACCAATAACTTAATGCTCATCGCGATTGCCGCATCGTCCGGTCTCATGCTGCTGTGGCCTATTATCCAACGACAACGCGCTGGCAAGGTCGTCGATACGGTCGGTGCTGTGCAAATGATCAATCGCGAGGATGCTCTGGTCGTCGATGTGCGCCCGCACGCCGCCTTTCAAAGTGGTCATATCCCTAATGCTCGCAACCTACCCTTGGCCGATTTTGATAATAAACTGTCAAGCCTGCCCAAAGACAAGCCCATTATCCTGACTTGTGATCGCGGTCAGACCGCGGTGAGTGCGGCCAGCAAACTGAAACAAGCCGGCAGAGACAACTTTGCCGTGCTAGAAGGTGGCTTGAACGCTTGGGTGCAGGCCGGCATGCCCACCTCCACTAAAAAGAAATAAGCACGTCCCGGCACCAAGTCATCACTGGCCTCACAACCCCTGACCGATGAACCGCGTTAACCTATCACTGTTATCAGGGTCACCTCGATAGACCCATGCGCCCTTCGAATCTGCACCACTATTTAGGAGAACCGGCAATGAACAAAGTCGTCATGTATTGCACGGCCGTCTGCCCATTTTGCACCCGTGCTGAAGCCCTGCTAACCAAACGTGGGGTGACACAAATAGAAAAAGTTCGTATCGATACTGATCCCGCGCAACGCGAGCTGATGATGAAGACCACCCAACGCCGGACGGTGCCTCAAATCTTCATCGGACAGACACACGTGGGCGGTTATGATGATTTGGCAGCGCTTGACCGTGCTGGCGAACTCGCGCCGCTCTTAGAGAGCATCGCTTAATTAGCAGGTATTGCTTTGCAAGCACTGTTTGGCAAGTACTGTTTGGCAAGTACTGCTTAATCGACACGCACCGCCTTAAAATGGCGAACCACGACGTTACCCCAAACCCACTAGGAATGTTTTATGGCAGAAGCAAACTCAGCAGCGAAAGAAGAGGCCGTAGCCGCCTTTAATCTACAACGCGTCTACCTCAAGGACTTGTCCCTTGAAACGCCCAATGCGCCGCATATCTTTTTAGAGCAAGCTGCGCCAACGGTTGAGGTCAATATTGGGATTGGCGGTCAACGACTCGCTGAAACCATGTTTGAGTCGACCGTCACGGTGACGGTCACCACCAAGATTGCAGATAAGGTGCTCTACCTGATCGAAGCCACGCAAGGCGGGATATTTGAGATTGCGCACATCCCGCAAGAGCAGTTTGATCCTTTACTCGGTATTGTCTGCCCCACGATGCTCTACCCGTATTTGCGTGCCAATGTGGCAGACGCGATTACACGCACATCATTGCCGCCCTTGCACCTGACAGATGTGAATTTTCAGAATCTGTATCAGCAGCGGCTGGCAGAGAACGGCAAAGCGGCAGGCGAGCAGGGTCAAGATCAAACACAAGACCCAGCAAAAGCAGGCGCTGACAGCAAAGAAGCTGCCTCAGGCATCATCTTGCCACCGGGCGCCACCCGCCAGTAAGCCTCTAGCGCGCAATTGGTTGACAACATGACGCCCCCTGCTCAACAACAGCAGCAACCATCCCACCCCCAAACCCACCCCAAACGCATCCCAGTGACGCTTTTAGGGGCTGGGGCTTGGGGCACAGCGCTAGCAGCCTCTGCTGCGGGTCAAGGCGACGTGTTGTTGTGGGGCCGTCACCCTGAGAGCGTCGAAGAAATCACGCAACACCACACCAATCATCGTTACCTGCCTGATGTGCGCTTGCCAACCGCGCTAGCCGCAACGAACAATCTCGCCGAGGCTTTCCAGCACGTCACACAACCTGGTCGGCCTGGCTTATTGATACTGGGAACACCCGTGTCGGGCTTGGCCGATATGTGTCGGGCGATCGCCGCCCATGTCAAAAACCCTCAGGCCCTGCTCGGTGTGATTTGGACCTGCAAAGGGCTTGATGCCGAATCTGGCCAACTGCCTCACGAAATAGTCGATGCTGCCCTCGGGCCAGACAATCCAATGCCTCGAGGCGTGTTGTCGGGACCCTCGTTTGCGCTCGAGGTGGCGCGTGGACTGCCCGTTGCCTTAACCATCGCCAGTGAGGATTCAGGCATCAAGCAAGCCGTCATTGACGTGTTTCACTGCGACCAAATGCGCATCTACACCACGGATGACGTGATGGGCGTCGAGGTTGGTGGGGCTTTAAAAAATGTCATGGCCATCGCTTGTGGGGTGTCTGATGGGCTGTCGTTAGGTAATAACGCACGTGCGGCTTTGATCACTCGCGGCTTGGCGGAAATGGCCCGGTTTGGAGAGGCGCTTGGTGCGCAAAGTGCCACGTTTTCTGGGTTGACTGGATTAGGTGATTTGGTTCTAACCGCCACGGGCGACCTGTCACGCAACCGCCAAGTGGGTGTGCGCATTGGTCGTGGGGAGCGCTTAAGCGATATTTTGGCGCAAGGGTTAACCGCCGAGGGCGCGCGCTGTGCCAAAGCCGTGTTGCAAAGAGCAGCTGAGTTAAATATTGCCTTACCTATCACGCAAGCGGTCTGCGCCACGCTCTTTGACAATGTGTCTGCTGCCCAAGTGGTGGCGCAGCTCATGTCACGTCATGCCACTGAAGAGTGAAAGGTAAAGTGTAAAGACTGCAGTGTTCACCTGACCTAAGTGATGCCGTGACTGATTACGTCGCCGTTACCTATTATATGCCGCCTTGATACCCTTGTTGACGCCAAGCCTCATACAACACCACGGATACCGCATTCGAGAGATTCAGACTGCGCTGACCCACATGCATGGGCAAACGAATCCGCTGCTCGGGCCCAAACTGCGCGCGTTGCTGCTCTGATAGCCCCGCGGTTTCACGCCCAAATACCAACACGTCACCAGGTAGAAACGACACTTCGTTGATGAGGCGTGAGGCTTTTGTGGTCAAGGCAAAGCAACGCGGGGCTGGCGCGCCAATGGCCGTCAATGCTTGGGCGAGGCTGTCGTGCACCTGCAGGGGTTGCCACTCGTGGTAATCGAGGCCGGCGCGACGCATGCGACGATCATCGAGTTCAAAGCCCAGCGGTCGCACCAAATGCAGCTGCGCGCCAGCGTTGGCACACAACCGAATGACGTTACCCGTATTGGGAGGGATTTCAGGCTCAACTAAGATCACATTAAACATGGACCAGATTGTGCCAGATCACGGGGCACGCATGGCAGCAATCACGGTCACGCCACGCGCGCCGGCAGCCAACAAGGCACGCGCGGCTTCCGACAGGGTGCTGCCCGTTGTCATCACATCATCGACCACACCGATCCATTTCCCAGCCACTGCGGGGCTTGCTTGCAAGGCGTGGGCCAAAGCGGTTTGACGCTCGGCGCGTGACAGGGTTTTCTGCTGGGGCGTGGTTCGAACCCAGGTTAGCCACTGGGTACGAACAGCAATGCCACTGAACCGACTCATGTGCCAAGCGAGCTGTTGGGGTGGGCTAAATCCATGACGCCTTAAGCGTTGCACACTCGCTGGCACCGGCACCCAGACGTCAGGGCGTTGCGCCCCAATAGCGGCCTGCGCTGACTTCAGCATCAGGTGCGCCAAGGGCCTGGCGATAGGCAACTGGCCCCTTTGTTTGAAGTCCACCATCAACAGCCGAGCAGGAAAGCCGTAGTCGAGCGCCGCGCAGGCATACGACTGCGGAGGCGGTTGGTAGCGGCACTGGTGACAGAGGCGTGCGAGGGGCGCGAGGGACGATGAGAGCAATGAGGGCGGTGCAGGCGGGGGCGCCGAGATCTCACTACAATCGGTTTGTGGTTGTGGTTGTGGTTGTTTTTGTGGTTGTGTTTGTGAATGTATTTGTGATTGTGGTTGGGCCGGGGTTTGCTCTGCGGCACAACGCGCACAGAGCCACCGGCGTTGCCGCTGTGCATACCAATCGTCTTCGCAACCGGCGCAAAGCAAGCCGCCTCGCGATGTCATTTCGCACAACGGACAGCGCGTGGCCCAAGTGGCAAACAAGCGCTCACGCCAACGAATAAGAATGGTCATTTCACGATCCGAACTGTTTCTAACCCTTTTCTGGGTACGCCCAAGAGTCTGCCCGATGCGAGCTGCCAGTAAGATACCCACATGACAACTTCAGCCACCCTAGCGCCGCTTGCGATCAACACGCAGCATGTTCGCCAGCAGTTTGAGCGACGACTCGACCGAGCCGACACCGCGTTTTTATACGGCGAAGTGGCCACACGCCTGTTTGATCGACTGCGCTTGATTCGTCTAGACCCGCAGGCGATGATGGATGCCGGCTGTGGGGTGGGTCTGGCTACCCATGATTTAAGACACCGTTTCCCTAAAAGCGCCCTGATCAGTCTGGATCACAGCCCCGTGATACTTGATCGATTACGCCAACGACACCGTCTTGTCGGTTGGTCTAAACACTTGACTCGGTGGCGCCAAAAAAGCCCCCATGAGGTGCGTTGCGCCGATATGGCTGACACCGGTGTGACGGCCGAGTCGCTTGACCTGGTGTGGTCGAATTTAGCGATTCACTGGCACGACCGCCCGCATGACGTGCTTAAAGAGTGGGCCCGTGTGCTGCGTCCCAATGGCTTGGCGCTGTTCAGTGGTTGGGGCCCCGCGACGGGTATCGAATTGCGTCAAGCACTGACACGGTTGGGCCAGCCAACGACCACCCTACCCCTGGTGGATATGCATGACCTGGGTGATTTGATGGTGCAGCAAGGTTTCTCAGATCCGGTCATGGATCAAGAGACCTTGACGCTGACCTATGACACCCCAGCAGCGCTGCTTGCCGATGCCTGGGCCTTGGGTGGCAATCCCAATCCAAACCGAAGGGCGGGTCTGACGGGGCGCCGTTGGCGAGAGGATTTATTGGCCGCACTTGCTGAGCACCGCCAAGCCGATACTGGCAAGTTGACCTTGACCATTGAGGTGGCCTATGGCCACGCGTGGCGCAGCGGCGTGCGGCGTCTGGCAAACGAGACCCGCATCAGTCTTGATACGATCAGCGGGCGCCGCTAACTAGCCCAGGCGTAAACGCTCGCGGGCTTGTTGATACTCGGCTTTCAGCCGCTCAACAATGTCGGCCACCGGCACAATCTCATCAATTTGGCCCACACCCTGGCCCGCACCCCAAATATCTTTCCAAGTTTTTGGTTTGGACGTGCCCGAAGAAAAGTTCATCGCGCCTTTGTCAGCACTAGGAAGCTCATTGGGATCCAGGCCGGCTTGTTCAATGCTTTCACGGATATAGTTGCCGTGCACGCCTGTAAACAAGTTGGTGTAGATGATGTCTGAGGCACTGGCCCGCACAATCGCTTCTTTATAAGAATCGACGGCGTGGGCTTCGGTGCTGGCAATAAAGCGAGTGCCGATATAGGCTAGGTCGGCGCCCATGGCTTGTGCGGCTAGCACTGAGGCACCGGTGGCAATCGCACCAGACAGGATCACAGGGCCTTGATAATGCCGTCTTAGCTCACCGACCAACGCAAAAGGCGATTGGGCACCCGCGTGGCCACCGGCACCGGCGGCCACCACAATGAGTCCGTCAACACCGGCCTCTAGGGCCTTGGCGGCGTGGCGCATGTTGATCACATCATGCAACACAATGCCACCATATTGGTGGACCGCATCAATGATTTCCGGCACAGGTGCGCGCAAGGAAGTAATGAAGATGGGCACCTGATGTTTGACGCACGTCTGGACGTCTTGCATCAACCGCACATTCGAGTTGTGCACGATTTGATTGACGGCTATGGGTCCCACCCGATCGTGTGGATGCTCGCTTTGATACTGCGCCAGCGTCTCCTTCATCTGGGTTAACCACTCATCTAGCAGCTCGGGTTGGCGGGCATTTAAGGCCGGAAACGAGCCAACAATTCCAGCCTTGCACTGCGCTAACACCAGCTCGGGATAACTGACCGTGAACATGGGTGAAGCGATCACGGGCAAGGTGAGGTTTTGTAAGACGGCAGGTAAGTGGGTGCTATTCATCAGGGTCCTGGTTGGCGTGTGGTCTAGGAAGATGCGCGGCGAACCAGCGCCGCCATTTGAGTGGCGGCTGGTGACTCTTCGCGGCTTTCTAAATCGGCAATCACACCTGCTTGATCGGCCGCAGGTCTGTTTTGGCTGACCTTCCACTTTGCTTGTATGGTTTGCACCGTGAACTCAAGGCCAACAATGGCTTTAAGCATAGCCTCCAAATAGTCAGCCGGGGCGTCGTTGACCGACCAAGGGACCACTTGGTCACGTTCGTGGTGCTCGGTTAGGCGCTTTACGATATCCTGCTTCACAGCGGCATCGTGGTGCACCGTCAGTTGTCCTGTCAACTGAACAGTGGTGTAGTTATAGGTTGGCACCACACGGTGTGTGGCTTGTTTGGAGGGGTAGGCATTGGGCGTGATGTAGGCGCTTGGGCCATTAAAAATAACCATCGCTTGCGGCTGATCGGCCAAGCTTTTCCACAAAGGGTTGGCACGGGCCGTGTGCGCCCATAGACGCGAACCCGAGGCGAGCGGCTCAAACAGGCCCATGGGTATGGGATTGATGGCCCAGCCCAATGGCTCGTCGACACAGGGCGTGAGCAAATTGGCTAACGGAAACGTCCGTATCAGGGCTTCAATCGCCTCGGTAGACGGCGCACTGAAGTGGTTGGGTATGAACATAAAGCAAACCTTTTTACCGTCAGGACTGACTCATGCGCTGTGTCTGCTGTCAATGAGCCGCAGTCACAAGCGCTCGCGACAAGCCCTAGCCACAGGCTCGACAACATACTAAGCTGTGGTGTCTTTTTAACACTTTGAACCACCGAATATCCACTGTCGATCCTATGCAATACAGCAAGCAACAAACCAAACAACACACCAAACAACACACTAAGCGCCAAGGCGCGCCACTGAGCCCAGATGACTGATGACCGATGACCGATGAACGTCAAATCGTAGTGCCTAACTCGTTTCTGGCACTCTACACGCCGGCAGGACGAACGCGTCCGACACCACCTCGCGAGTGGCTAGAGCAGCGCCACGATCTGTGCGAGGACTTTAGTCAGCTTTTGCACGAAACCGTCAAAGAGAAAATCTGGCACTTAGGCATCACCGAAAGTGACGCCGTCGAGCGGGTGCAACGGGGCATGTCCGAACTGGCATTGGACTTGAGCGAGGCGGAGCGCACATGGGTCATGACTAGATTAGAGGAAATGCTTAGACACTGACGCCAGCGCTGATTGGACGATGCCTGGGCTCGGGGCCAATGCCTTAAACTATATGCTTTAGCCTATCAATAAGATGGCAGACTGCCGCTCGTGCATTGATCCATGCTCAGCCTGTGCTCAGGATGTCCCCCGCAGACGAGGGCATGAGGGTATGAGGCAATGAGGCAACGAGACAGTCTGCTTGTTTCAAAAAAGGATTCTGATGTCTATTTCCACATCCAAGCGTTGGCTCTCCTTGGTGCTTGCTGGCTTTATGCTGTTGAGCCCCGCGGTCTCATCGGCTTGCACCAGCTTTTTATTGCCGACCTCAGACGGTGGGTTCGTGTATGGTCGCACGCTTGAGTTCGGGGTCGACATCAATTCCAAGGGTATTGTTGTGCCCCGTGGGCAAGCCATGCAGGGCACGGGCATAGACGGTAAACCCAACACGGGCTTGAGCTGGACCAGCAAGTACGCGGCGTTGGGGGCTTCAGGCCTTGATTTGCCGATCATCGTTGACGGCATGAACGAAAAAGGTTTGGCCGGTGGCATGCTTTACCTTCCCAATATTACTGAATACCAAGAGGTGAGCCCAAGCGAATCCGACGGATCGATCGCTTCATATGAAATGTTGGTGTTTGCGCTGACCAACTATGCGACGGTGGACGAGGCGCGTGACGGCTTTAGATCCATCAAAGTCAATCGCTCACCACAACAGCTTTTCAAAGGCGTGGTGCCCTTGCACTTAACCTTGCACGACGCGAGCGGCAAGAGCATTGTGATTGAGTACATCGGCGGCGAATTACAGATTTCCGACAACCCCACGGGTGTCTTGACCAACGCGCCGCAATTTTCTTGGCACCTTAGTGCGCTTGGCAATTATGCCGGCTTAAGTACCGCCGATCCATCGCCCATGAAAACCGGCGATGCGCAGTTTGGCCCACCGAGTTCTGGCAGCGGCATGGTCGGTTTGCCCGGTGACTTTTCTTCGCCTTCGCGCTTTGTGCGTGCGTTTTTTATGAAACAAAACGCGCCCACCAACAAAACCTCGCTTGAGCAGGTCGGTACGGCGTTTCACTTTTTAAATAATTTTGATATTCCACCGGGGTTGGTGGGACTCGGCGGAGACTTTGGCGGTGGTGGTGGCGCTGGTGGCAGTGGGTATGAGATCACTTACTACGCCGCGGTGTCAGACATTAAGAACAAAGTTTTCTATATCCGCACGCACAACAACCCTTCGATCCAATCGATTGACATGGCCGATTTCGACCTTGATGGTCGAGAGATCTTATCTTTCGACTTTCAAAGCGATTGGCAAGTTCAACCGCTGGGCACAAAGTAGACACCGTTAACTGAACCGCACCGATTAACCGAGGCGGTCAAATAACCTTGCCTCGGCAGTAAACATTTGCTTTGTACCAATGGTCTCACACAACGACTGCAACACAGCATCGGCTTGGCCTAGCTCACCCGTGGGCAGGGCCAGTCGCGATCGGCGCCTCTTCGTGGGCACACCACTCGCTCCAAGAACCCACATATAACGGAGCGGTGCCTAGACCGGCCCACTCCAATGCCAATAGGTTGTGGCAGGCCGACACGCCTGAACCACATTGCATGATGAGGGTGTCTGCTGGCCGTTCACCTAAAGCCGCTTGAAACCCTTGCTTGAGTGATTCGGGTGATTTGAAGGTGCCGTCCTCGTTTAAGTTACGGCGGTAGAAATAATTAACCGCACCAGGGATATGCCCACCGACGGGGTCTAGGGTTTCGTTTTCTCCGCGGAATCGGTCCTCGGCACGCGCATCCACCACCAAACGCTCGGGTTGCTCCACATTGGCCAGCATTTGCTCAAAGGTGACAACATCCACTAACGGCGTGCGATCGGTGATCGTGCCTGGCGTCGGTGCCGATGGCACTTCGTTGGTCACGGGCTGCCGTTCAGCCTCCCAGGCCTGCCTGCCACCATCAAGCACGGCGACATCAGCATGCCCCAACCAACGCACCGTCCACCACACTCGGCTGGCATAGGTGCCTTGACTGTTGTCGTAGACGACCACTTGGGTTTTATCGTCGATGCCCAAGCGGCCCAGCGCGGCGATCACCTGTTCGCGTTGAGGTAATGGGTGGCGACCATTCTTACCGGTTTTAACGCCACCCATGTCGTTTTCCATCGACACAAAATAGGCGCCAGGCAAATGCGCGGATGCATACGTTTGCAAACCGAGTTGTGGGTCAAACAAGTCATGACTGCTGTCGAGTACGATCAAATTGTCTGGATCGCTTCGCTGCAGCGATAAGAGTTGTTTGGTGGTGATTAAGTGTTGGTAGGCCATGGCAGGTTCCTCAGTCGTTGATGCGTTGAGATTACTGTCTCGCCCCCTCGATAGCAATCCCGTGGTAACCACACCAAAGAGTGATACCGAAGCGCTGCGGCACCAAAGCAACCGCACAACAGCACAATTTCCAGGCTCGAGCGTGCCTCTCCTTCTAAGCGCCAAGCTCTCAGCCAACCTCTTTATTTTTACTAAGTTAAATTTAGTGTTGTTATATCTGTGGGAAACATTTATTTTTTTAAGCGTTTTAGCTAAGACTAACCACCCAACAGAGGCTAAGAGAAAACAATAGGTGCAACAGCGAACACACAGCCGGCCGCCGCAAGGCCATCCTGTTTCGTGATGACTCCTTGACAATAAGCAGTCATTGCGATCAGATAAGGATATAAATACTATTCGGTTACAAAAAGACCAACAAGATTATGGAAACACCGTTTCAAAGCGTTCAAATTCAGTGGGCAGTCGGCGATCGTTTTTATAGCAGCGAATCGTTAAACGCCGTATACCCAGAGAGTGATATCCGATGGTTTAACTACCCGGCTAGCGTTGGTGAGGCGGGATTCAGTAGCTTAAAGCTCGCGAGCGGCATGTCTTTACACCGCTCGCGATTCAAGTTTGGCACGGCGAGTGAGCCGGTGATATCCGGCATGCCCGCACCGGTGGCAACCATTGATGTGATGTTTCGCGAACCCACGCTCGTCATACAGGCAGTCTTACATGGTCGCGCATCTAGACGTGACGCAGTCAACCGCGGCGTATGGTGCCACCCATACGCTATCGATTCTGAGCAGACCGTCGTCAAGGTGGAGTCAGAGAGCCGCTTTGAGCTGACCCTAGATACGTCTAGTGATATTGAGTTTATCTACCTGCACGCGAATGCCACGTCCTTGGACTTGCTACTGAGACCTGCCCTGGCTGCAACGTTACTCACAGGCGTATCTCAGCATTCATGCCCCACTCTCAACCTACCAGCGCAGGTCCTGAGCGCGCTTAGGTTCAGTTTTGACGATTACCTAGAAGGGGCGATTCTCAAGGCGCACGCGCACTCAAAAGCGATGGAATTTCTTACCGCGTTGGTCAGGCACCGTGCCGGTTATCGACAGCCCGCGCGTGTGCCTAAACATGCCCGCGCTGCGGCCATACGTGATCACATCCATGCTTGCGGTTTGAACATTCCCAATAGCCAAACCCTCTCGCACCAATTCGGCTTGACTCCGCGCACCCTAAACGCGGCGTTTGTGGATGCATATGGCATGACCGTTTCGCAATACATCAAAGAACATCGGCTCCTTATGGCCCATGAGGAGTTAATTAACTCCCATACGTCCATTCGTGAAATCGCGGCCAAACTCGGTTACAGTCAACTTAGTAATTTCAGTGCGGCGTTCAAGTCTCTGTTCGGTTATGCGCCCACAACGCTGCGCTTAAAACCTGTTACAAAAAAGATCTAGTTTGGTCGGCTTTCCGTAGGGATAGGCTGACTGCCGCCCAGCACGCGGTTTTATCTAACAATGGCAACGGCGATGGCTCAGCGGTTCACAACCGAATACTCAGACACTGAAGATCGAATACGTATCAGCCACCAACTGGCATCCGGCGACGTCGTGGTGACGTGGCTCACTCATCGGTTGATCGACCGAGTGGTGGTGCACTTTTCTGATTGGCTACAAACGCAAACCAAAACAACATCAGAGCCCGCACTGCAACAGTCGTTTGCGCAACAGTCGGCTGCCGCGGCTCTCGCTCAGGCAACTGCAAAAGAAGCCACCCCACCGGTAGAGCCGCCGCTGAGCGCCCAGGAATGGCTTGTCCTGGCCGTTGATGTGAAGCAGCAGCCCGATGGGATCAGTTTGCAATTTCGGGGGCGTGAGCAGTCGGCACAGTTGCAGCTCGTGCTAAGCGAACGGCAATTAAGGCAGTGGCTCAATATCATCCGTTCGCAGTATGTTCGCGCCGAGTGGTCACTGTCCAAATGGCCGGCTTGGTTAAAAGAGACAGCGATTGATGAGCCGATGGCTATACCAACATCTTTGCTTCACTGATGGACATCGGCTGAAACGGCTTCTTCAACCAAGCTAGTGATCATCTGTTGGTTTTGCAACTCATCTGCGTTATCTGCGTTATCTGCAGTGATTGACTCACACGAGAAGCCGACTGAGCAATCTCAATCTCAATCTCAACCTCAATTTCAACCTCAATCGCAAACTTAATCGCAATCGTCAATCGAACAACCCAATTCTTAAACGGACATCACCCCAGGTCTGCGCTTGGGGTGATGGTCTCGCTGTGCTTAGAACTTGTAGCCGATGCCCACCAAAACGTTAACCGTGCTTAAACCGTTTGTGCCTGAAGCGGTCAAGGTGCGGCCTGGTGAAAGCGGGTTCGTGGCACTTTCTGTCTGGCTGCCATAATCAGCATAGTTGGCTTCTGCAAAACCGTACCATCCATCACGGAATATTTGCTTGTAGCCCAGCCCTAGTGAAAAACCAGTGAAGTTATACGTCAAGGTGTTGTAATTCTCAACACTCGCGCCGGTATAGCCTACTTTGGCATATGCAAGGCCGTTGTCACCAACAGTCATGGCCGGTGATAAGAAGATGTTGTATGAGTGTTTCTTCTGATACTTGTAGTCGTTAGTAATGTTGTTTTGTCCAGGCAAGCTACTCAGTGTGGTGACGCTCATTGTGCCCGTCGAACCCGCGATGGGTGACCAGTCGACGCCCACGCCCAACAGAAAACCTTTTGCGATGTCTTGGTACCAACCGGCTGAAATCACACCAGCAAAATTGTTTGTGCTCGTTGAGCTGGTTGAAACAGGGATCGAGCGACCATTAACTGATAGGGTGCTGCTGTCGTGCGTGGGGGATACCGATTCATAACCGATTCCCAACTGAAGATAGGGCCCCTGGAATTTTGAGGTTTGGGCTGACACTGAGCCGGCAGCCAACATGGCCACCACAAGTAAAGAATATTTCGTTTTCATGGATAGGTCTCGAAGGTTAATAAACAGAGAGGCAAAGCCTAAGGAGGCAAGCCCCCGCACAGGAAAAGCAGATTAATGTATCACCGAGCGGCACCGAATTCTTGCAAAACTTGCAAAACTTATAGACCCGACAATAACTCGTCCGGGGTACATCCAACATTAAGTGGCGTACCCAAGACTTAATGGCCTTGCTGCGAAGTGAGGCTTAATGTTGGACATACCTAAACCTGCTTTATTTTTGGCCGGTAAGGCATTTGTTTGTTCAATATCGACGCGATGGCGGCGTAAAAAAAATGTGCTAGGCAATTTTTTATTGGGGCACATGCGGCTGTGACCAGGTTACCAGTATTGAGCCGAGATACGCGGCGTTACAAGAATTACTTCCCGAGAGTCGGCCTGGTGGCGCCTTTATGAAAACTCATTCGCCAATGGTGCCAACTTATAAATATTCATATTTAACAATATTGCCAATCGAAAAATATAAAAATTGAGTTTGGATAAAACCGAAGGTTTAAACCGTAGGTAACTAATAGGCTGAACAAATTGTTCGCCATTTACTTCAGAATTTTCGGGGTATCTGAGAAGCGGGCTTCAGCCATGCATTTTGACTGCCTGAGCGGCATTGCAATCTTTGCCGCTCAGGTCCCCCTCTCTCACAAAAGATGTCCCCAGCGTTTAATTTAGTTTTTTTAACCCTTGGGGCGGATGGAGTAAAGCAATGCCATCCTACAATTATCAGTTCAAAGAACAAGCAGTGCG